>CEUM01044788.1_pt1 | contig 11049 bp, 7 predicted proteins | sample 356421 | NCBI WGS metagenome assembly CEUM01 (sample SAMEA2622716, study PRJEB7988) | marine metagenome | biome: marine biome (ENVO:00000447); feature: surface water layer (ENVO:00002042); material: "saline water (ENVO:00002010), including plankton (ENVO:xxxxxxxx)" | depth 5 m | reverse complement strand
TGCCTGGAGCCGGGGGGCCGTCTCCAATGGTTGCAGCTTTTTGGGATGATTTAGTTACATCTCCAGGTGAAGTTTACGCTTTAGTTGAAGATGACCACGTTATCATTGAATGGTATCAGATGCGCACATATGATCAGAATTCAGATGAGACATTTCAAATTATTTTATATGATAGTACTACACCTACAGGTGATGATGAGATAAAAATTCAGTATAAGGAAGTAAATAATACTTCTTATGCTAATTATTATCATCCTGTTTATTCAACAGTTGGCATTGAAAACCATTTGGGTAATGTTGGCCTAGAATATACTTATGATAATACATATCCAGTTACAGCTATGACCTTATCGGATGAAATGGCCTTGTTTATTACAACACAAAATACTAATGTATATAATTTAGGTGATGTTAATCAAGATGACTCTGAAGATGTTTTAGATATTATTTTGATTGTTAATCATATTTTAAATATTCAAAATTTGTCTAATCTTGGTGAGTATCTTGCTGATACAAATCAAAATTCAATTATTAATATACTTGATGTAATTATATTAATTAATATTATACTTGATAACTAAAAGCTGGCATGATGGTTATTTTATCTTTAATTGTACTTATTCTTATATTATTAGCAATTGGATTAATTGAGTTTTATTACCATAATTACTACCTTAAATCTATTCCAATCAGAGTACATGTAAATGGTGCAAGGGGAAAGTCTAGTGTAACCCGCTTAATTGCTTCTGGTATAAGGGAGAGTGGAAAAAAAGTCATTGGAAAGACAACCGGCTCATCACCAAGAATCATCAGTCCAGATGGTAAGGATGTTAAGATTCATAGATTGAGATCTGCTTCTATAGGAGAACAAGTTCGTTTAATAAGAAGTTTCGCAAAAGAAAATATAGATATACTTGTTATAGAGTGCATGGCTGTTCAGCCACAATATCAATGGATTTCGGAGCAGAGAATGATACAGTCCTCAATTGGGGTTGTCACCAATGTTCGCCCAGATCATTTAGATGAGATGGGGTATACAATGAATGATATTGCGATGTCTCTAAGTAATAGCATTCCTATAAATGGCACACTGATTGTTCATAAAGACAGATTTAATGACATGTTCAATGAAATTGCGAAATCAAGAAATACTAATTTGAAGATAGTTGAAAATAATAATGTGGATGATGATTATATGCAAAAATTCAATTATTTTGAACATAAGGAAAATGTAGAGTTAGCTCTATCTGTTTGTATTGAATTAGGAATAGATAAAAAAATAGCTTTGAAAGGTATTTTAAAAAATACACCTGACCCTGGAGCATTAGTTATTTGGAACGTTAAAATCAAAAAGAATATTAATTATTTTGTAAGCGCATTTGCTGCAAACGACCCCCAATCTACATTAGATATTTGTAATAAACTTTCAAGTAGATATTTAAAATCTAAAAAATGTATTTTTTTGAATACAAGGTCTGATCGACAGTATAGAACAGTTCAATTATTGAGTCTTATTCATGATAAAATTATTCCTGATAAATTAATCATAAAAGGTGATAAATTAGACTCCTTGATTTCTAGGTATGATTTTGAGTCAATGGGAATTGAGGTTATTAGATTTGGTGAGAATAGTAAGCCAGATTCAATTATAGATTATATTGGAAGTTTAGATAATTATCTGGTTATAGGGGTAGGAAATATTGTTGGATGGGGTGATGCATTTGTTCAAGAAATGAAAAGGTACAAAATTAATGATTGAGATAGCAATAGGCTTAGGTATGGTCTTAAGCTTAATATTTACTGAAACACTTGGTGTGACTGCTGGTGGAATTATCGTTCCAGGCTATATTGCATTATACTTTACAGATCCAATAAAAATAGTCTCTACATTCGTAATAAGTTTACTTACGCTATACATAGTTAAGCTATTTTCTCAGTTTATGTTGATTTATGGGAAAAGAAGATTGGTTTTGTGTTTGTTGGTTGGTTTTTTACTTGGCTATTTATCGAAGATATATTTAGTAGATTTGGATAGTCAATATTCTGATATTTCTGTGATAGGTAATATCATACCGGGATTAATAGCAAGTTGGATGGATAGGCAAGGTATTTTACGCACAATTAGTGTTATCCTAATTACGTCATCAATAGTTGCAATGATAATGATTGTAATTTACGGAGGCAAGATAAATGTTTAGGCCAGCAATACAAAAACTTCGAACTTTAATATTAATGTCAGTATTTTGCATTACAATGGCATTCATTTCCATGTTTTTTAAGACTATAGAATATAAAAAAGGTTATAGCTATAAAGTTGAAGCAAGAGAAGTAATGTCTGGCGCATTATCACAGCTCAAAACCGAGGCTGAAGAAATATATAGTAAAAAGTCATCAACGGCTTTAGTTAATGATGAAACTCTTGATCCGATTAATTCAGGATTAATTTTTTATTGCGATGATTCTGATGGTAGATTGTCATCAAAGCTTTCAACTTTAAATCCAAATTTTTCAGCTTTAATTGTAGATTTATTCATTCAGTCTGGTTTGGTAGAAGGCGACAATATTGCCGTTGCTTTTACAGGTTCAATGCCAGGAGCTAATATTGCAGTATTGAGCGCCTGTAAAGCTATGGGTATAAAGCCTACTATTATCTCATCCTTAAGTGCATCTAATTGGGGCGCTTGTGACTACGATAGATTTTCTTGGTACGATATGGAAGAGGAACTGATGTTGTTTTTCAAAAGTCAAGAATACAAGAGTATAGCATATTCAATTGGAAAGGGTGGTGATATTGGTAGTTCTCTCCCAAAAAAGACGATAGATGTAATCAATAAGAAAATTTTTCCATCAAGTCTTAACATATCTAATTCAACTAAAAATTTAACATATCATGTTAATAAGAGAATAAATAAGTATTTGGGCTACAATAATAGTGATATTAAGCTATATGTAAATGTTGGGGGAGGTGTTGCTAGCTTGGGCACATATCCCGGAATTAAGGAAAGAGTGGGGTATTTAACGGTAGATTCTTTGAAGACTTTAAAGCAATCGAAACAACTTAACGGAAATAGCGTTATGGCTAAAATGGCTTTAGAGCATGGTGTACCAGCTGTTAACATTATTGATATTGAACAGCTAATTGATGGTAAATTAAACCTCATTGACATAGGATTAAATGATGATTTATCTATAGATTCTAAGCTTGGTTACGTTGAAGAGGAGCGATTATTTTCGCAGAAAAAATATAATCTTGTAATCGTTATACCCTGCTTAATTTTATCATTAGCGCTTGTTCTCAGTATTGGTTTATATAGTCATTTTCAAATTAAGAAAAGGATGAGTTCATATGAACCTGACGCAATATCCTAAATATTTTATATATTTAGTTCTGTTCTGTAGCGTGTTAATGTCAAAATACATTCAGCCATTAAACCATGCTAAAACCAAAGAAATATTGAATATATATAAAAAAGACAGAGAGTATTCTAGATTAATTGAGGAAAAACTGGTTTACTTTGTTGAAGGTCCAATAGTTTTGAATATCTATTCTCGAAAAGCATTTCCATCTCAAACTAAGAAAGATAAGTCCTATCAGTTTAAAGTTGTTATTGACGAAGATCAATCTTTAATCGCAAAGCACAACTCCCGAAAGGATGAAAAAGTTTATAGTGAAAATCATCCAGGTCACTCATATACTCTTTCAGGAAAAGATATTATAAATGTGCCAAAGGGCCAACATCGTATTGAGCTTATGAATTTAGACAAAAAAGATAATATTTTAGTTAGGTTGACTACGTCATCTTTTAGGCCTAAAAATAAAATTTCTGAAATTAGACCTATTGAGCATGATTCTATGAAAGAATCAATTGCTATTCTGAAAAAAAATAATGAGTCATATTACATGCTGTCAAATAATATTGCACAAGCTGATAAAATTGAATTTGACCGAATTAATTTCAAGGTAACTGGACCTAGTTTAGTTCGAATTATATCCAGAACTACTTTTTTAGATGATGATAATACATACTACCAATTTAAAATTAGAAAAAATGATCAATTGCTATCTACGCATCATATGTTTGCAGAAAAATCAATAAATACAAAAATTCTAAATAAACCTCTTTTGGGAGTCTCTAAATGGAGGACAACACTATTAGATGTTCCAAAAGGGGTACATGAATATGAAATTGAGATAGTATCTCCAACAGATAAACATGTTTTGTTTAAAATTCAACAGGATTCGAAATAAGAAAATTGCTTTTCATATTATTTATGCTTTCTGTAAGCTTTTCAGTACCGCTAAAGAATAAGCTGTTAGTTCCTATTTATTTGAGACTTGGAACATCTGTAGGATATAACGATAATATTTTTAAATTTTCCTCATCAGAGAAAAATAATATAGATTCTTATAATTATATGGGTTCAAGCTCTAATTATGATAGCTCAATCATTAAGCCTGAGTTTCGATTGTCATATTCTCCTAAATTATTTAAAAATAATATGAGTAATTTTGTTTTGTATACATCATCATCAAACTATCCAAGTGTAGTTGATAAAAACGGATTATATATGTCTGTTAGATTTGAGTACAAAATTGGGCCATATAATTGGATTAAGTTTGGATATAAGAATAGTGCAAATAATTTTTTAAGATTCTTTTCAGATGATGATATTCCTGGAAACGATTATATCAAGTGTAATTATGATTCGGAATCTGTATTTTTTTCGTATTCAATGAGCTTAAAGCCTTATGGATGGGTGAAATTTGGATTTTCAAAAGGAACTCAATTATTTAATCCCAATTTTACTGAATTTGATTTAGAAATTAATACCATAGATTTAAAATATTATTTTAATTTTAATGATTTTAGCTACAGCTTGTCATTAAAAAATGATAATGCTAATAATTTAACATACGCTAACGGTCTAAATTCTACAGCCTTTGATAGATCTTATAATAGCTCTTCAATTGCATTCAAAGTTGGTAAAATGATGAATACATACTTAAAGAAAATAAACTTTGGTTATGGAGTTACCAAGCGTAGTTATGTATCTGAGGCTTTATCAGATCCATTGCATTCGGGGAGATCTCACTACGAGCAATTTATTTCACTTTCTTTGTTAAAAGAGCTTAGAAATGATATCTCTATTGAGTTAAAATATAGGATTCGTAATAGGCAAACAAACTCAGAATTTGATTGGGTTGAAGCTTTAAAAAGTTTTTCTGATAATCAAGTTATGGTTAAAGTGATATACTATACTGAATTGGATTTATTTTATTAATGAGATTTTTAAGATTCATATTATTTGCATTTACAATCATGTTTTTTTCATGCAACAGTCCTTCTGATTCTAATGGTAAGATTGTTGAAAATTCGCTACTCTATGAAATTGATAATTATTGTTATGATGTAGATGTTAATGATAATACAATTGTTCTTGCAGCTTCAGATGGAGGGTATTATAAATTTTCGTATACACTAGATAGCAATGATTTCCCTGTTTTAGAGCAGGTTTTTAATGAGGATAATCATAGTAGTGATTACGAAAATGAAACTATTGATCGAGTTATTTTATCTGATAGCCCTGATGGAGTTATATATATGCTTGATAAATACACTGGCGGTTCATCAGGTATTTGGTTTGATAATGTAGAGGGATTGAATATGGAGCCATCAAGTGTTAATGACTATTGCTACCAGGCTAAATATCTTGATTTTTCACTTGACGAGACGGAGGATGATTTTTTTGGGCTTGAAACTCATGTGATTTACTCCTTAATGAAGCACACATCTTTAAATGAAAATTCAGATGACGATGAATTTTTGTCTTACTCCACATCAATTGTAAAACGTAATGTTAATGTGCAACCTAGTGGGAATGACTTAAATCTTATTGTAGATGACTGTAATTATCAGCATAATTTAAGTTATGACTCCAAAGAAATTCATTTTGGTGGAGGTAATTTAGCGGTCGCAAGCGAGTCCGATGGTATTATTTTATTTAATAAGGGAGATGATGGAGATTTAGATAGCTTGTTTAGTTATAATCTTTCTGGAGGGCAGGCTCAAACAGTTTATACCTTAGGTACTGCGGTTATTGGTGGCTTTTCAAATGATAAAGGTTGTTACATGGCGTTACTTGAGTCTGATAGCAATTCCGCATCAAATTATATATCTTTTGCAGATGGATATTCTATAAATGGCATAGATTTTAGTGATAACATTATTGCTCTTGCAACAGGTAATGATGGAGTTCAGCTTTATGAGTGGTTAGGGGGTAGTAACGTTACTCCTTATGCGTCTATTAGTACAGATGAATATGCTTATGATCTTAAAATTAAAGGTGATTTAATTTTTGTTGCAACAAGAAGTGGCTTAGAAATATTTAAAATAGGAATTTAAAACTATGAAAATCTTGAAATATGTATTTTTACTTGGAATGATATTTTCTCAATTTGATTGGGTAGATGATGGTTTGGCAATAAGACAAGGAGTTCATATTGAGTGGCAAAGAACTGCAGACATTGATGAGATAGGAAACTTAATTTTTGGATGGTCTGATACACGTCAAGGTGGTAGGGATGTGTATGTTCAAAAAACCAATCAATCTGGAGATAAATTATGGGGAGAAAATGGAATAGTTGTTGTTCAAAGCTTAGGTCGTCAGGAGGATCCTATTTTAATGGCTGATGGTTCGGGTGGAGCGTATGTGATTTGGGTTGATTATAAAGATGAGCCAGAAGATGGAGATATTTATGCTCAATATATTTCATCTGATGGAACACTTCAATGGCCTGTAGAGGGTGTAGGACTTGCTACTATGCCAGGAAAACAGGTTGCTCCAAATATGTGTAGTGATGGTCAAGGTGGAGCGTATGTAATTTGGAAAGATTTAACTGTAAGCTCATATGGGCACATATATGGAACTCATTTATCTGCTTCTGGAGTATTGTCGCCAGGTACAGGTATTCCAATATTAACAAATGAATCCTATCACAATAATGTTAGTATAGAAAGAGGACCTCAAGGGCGAGCTGTGCTTGTTTGGTGGGACGATGCATTGCCAGATAACGCTGATATTCGCACTCAAAGCATTGATCAAAACTGTAATACCTTATGGAGTACACCTGAGGAAGGAGGTGTTTCAATGTGTTCAGCTCCTGGCAATCAATTATTTGCCAAAGTTTCTTACTATAACGAAGACTATTCTGTTGTTGTTTGGGAAGATCATCAATTAAGTGCAGAATTTGGAGATATTCATGTTCAATTTCTTGATCTTAATGGTGAGAATGTATTTGCTGATACTGGTTTATCAGTTTGCTCTGATGCTTCAAATCAAATCAAGCCACGTGTCAAATCACATCAGTGGGCTGAAGGGAACCCTGAATATGCAGCGTATGTTGTATGGGAGGATTCTCGTAATGGAAATACGGATATTTTTTCTCAAAAAATTGATGTTGAAGGCAATGTTTACTGGCAGGACAATGGCATTTCTATTGTATCTGAGGTAAATAGTCAAAGCCAGGTAAGACTTACAAATGATGGTGGCGGTGGTGTTTATTATGTATGGGAAGATGAGAGAAACAACGTTTATCCTGAAACAGAAATCTATATTCAGCACATTGATGGATCTAATAATTTAACATTTCCTGAAAATGGATTAGCAATTTGCGATGCTCCATATTATCAGTTTTCTCCAATTGTTAGATCGTATAATGGAAATGCACTTGTGTTGTGGGGCGATAGAAGAACTGGAAGCATAGGCCTTCATTTACAGGTTGTGACTACTACTAATGGTACTGTACTAGAGTCACAAGGAAAGGAAATGTATTTTGGTATTGATGGAAATGGACAATCTCCAAAATTAACCTATTTAGGTGGAGAAGCCTTGGTGTATTGGGATGATAGAAGGTTTAGCCCATTTGAAAATTTAACATATGGTTTAACATTGAATGATGAAGCTTCGTTGCTAAATAGTCAAAATGGAGTTAGCTTGACAAATAATTCTTATCAATCAAATGCCACAGTCCTTGATACTGGTGAAAATTTATTTATGGGGTTTGGTCAAACGGATGGTGATATTAATCAATATTTCAGTATTATTAATTATGAATTTGATTCTTCTATTCCGCAACCAGTTGATTTAAATACTCAGGCCTCTCAAGAGTATTATAGCATTGTTCATAATGAAAGTGAAGATTTGATTTATTACGTTTATTCTGATAATCGTGAATTTGCTAATAACATTTATGTTCATCAATTTGATACAAACGGCATAAATACTTGGAGTAGTCCAATTAAAATTGTTGAAACATTGCTAGATGGGTTTCTTCCATCAGATGATAATGTAATAGGTGCAGTAGCCAACCCTCTTGGTGGTATAACTATTTTGTATAATTCTGGAAATTTTTTAGGCACTAAGGCTTATGCTATTTCAATTGATTCTATGGGACAAGTATCATCAGGTTGGAATTCGGATGGAGAACGATTGTGTGGATTTGATAGCGACCAGTATATAGAAAGTATTGCTGCAACACAATACGGAATTTTTGTTTCCTTCAAGGATAATAGGTCTGGCTCTAATGATGTATACGCTCAATTATTATCATATACGGGAGAAAATCTTTTTGATGAAAATGGTCTAAATATCGCTGATTCTGAAAACGATCAAGAATCAAGTTCTATTGCTTTTTCTGAAGATTTAAATCAAGCTTTGATTTGCTGGGAAGATTTTAGATTGGGTACTGAATATGATGTTTATTGTAGATATATATCATCAACAGATTCATTGTGGTCACTTTCAGATGAGTTTGAACTTGCCGGTCAAAATAATACTTCTGGTGGTAATCAAACCAGTCCATTCGTTTTCAATGATGGTATCAATTTTCTGGTAGCTTGGGAAGATAGTAGGAATAATGTTTATACGGATATATACTTTCAAGACTTAGAAGATGGTGTTGCTGTATTGACAAATGGAGGTGAGCTTTTGTGTGATGCTGACTTCGATCAATTAAATCCTAAAATTGGCAAATTATCAGGTAATGATGGAAGTTTTCTAATTTATTGGGATGACTTAAGAAGCTCCGGTAAAGAATTTTTAAATAATGTTTTTGCTCAGTCTTACACTCCTGGTACACAAGATCTAAGTAATGACATATTTCTTGAATACAGTTATAAAATTGAATCAGCTTATCCAAATCCTTTTAATCCTTCAATATCAATTGAATTCTCATTAGATAGGTCAGATATTGTTAAGCTTTCTGTATATGATATTAGAGGAAGAATTATTTCTACATTAATACAAGATTATCTAAACGTGGGTAGCTATACAATTGATTGGTCGCCATCAAGTGAAATTTCTTCAGGTTTATACATTGTTAGGTTAGAGAGTGTTAGCAATAATTTATCTGTTTCTGAAAAAATTATGTTTGTTAAGTAAATGAAAATTATGAGATTATTCTTCAGCATTTTTTCTTTCTTAACCATATCCTTATCTCAAAGTGAGTTACCTGGTCGTTATCATACCTATGAAGAGATTGTAGATAGTTTATTCCATTGGAATTCACTTTTCTCTGAAAATAATTCTCCAAGTCAGTACTATCCAGGAAGCGGTGTTATATATCAAATGGAAGAAATCGGGACAACAGGTACAGATAATTTACCAATATACGCTGTCAAATTATCATACAATGCCAATCAAGAATTAGATAAGCCTAAGGTTTTAATTCTTGGTCAATGTCACGCAGAAGAAATTTTAGGTGTAGAGGTATCGATGGAAATGATCCGTAGATTTTTATATCCTGGAAATTACCTGAACGATATACAGACCCTAATGGGAGTTCTCTATTACACAGAAATATGGATTGTTCCTACTCACAATCCTGAGGGGCATACGGTTGTACATGGTTGGGAGGAAGATGGAGAATGGCTTCAAGATGTTACATTTAGAAAAAATAAAACTGACGTTAATGGTAATGGTGAATTTGACTTTGATCCAGAAGGTTATGGTAATGATTTAGATGGCGTTGATTTAAATCGAAACTATGACTTTAATTGGTTTTTTGGAGATCCAGTTAATACTCTTGATGGAGGATGTTCAGCAAATCCATCTTATGTGTCTCATTATGATTATTATAGAGGTGAGTACCCTTTTTCAGAAAAAGAAGTTCGTGCAATTCGAGATTTCGCAATAGAAAAGCAGTTCCTTTTATCAATTGCATATCATAGTTCTCGATCAGGGTGTGTTGCTGAGAGAGTTATTTATCCTTGGCTGTGGGAAGGAGGTAAGGCTGCACCAGATTTTACGGTCATTTCAACCTTAGGTCAGGAGATTGCAGAGCTCATAGATGTTGAGGTAGGAGATGGTAATTATCATCATGCAGCAAGTGGTTCAAGAAAGGGAAATGCGCATGATTGGTTTTACTCACAAACGGGATGTATTCAGTACTTGATTGAAGTTGCTACAGAAAACATGCAACCTTTTGATGTTGCCCTAATTGATGATACCGTAGATAGAAATTTGAAAGGAGCATATCATTTATTAAAAAGAGCTGCAGGAATAAATGTTCAAGATGGTCCAGATAAATTTCAGATTACAGGTATTATTACAGATGCTAGCACCAATCTTCCCATTCAAGCTGAAGTTGAAATTTTAGAAATGAGCTCTCCAATTTTAAAACCTCGACTAGCCAATTCTTTAGGAAGATACAGAAGGCTTTTATATGCTGATACATTTACTTTAAAAGTTTCAAAGCATGGATATCAAACTCAAGTTATTGAAAATATTGTACCTAGTAGTAGTTCAATTACAGAAATAGATGTTGCTCTTTTACCTGTTGGTGATTATCCTGTTTCATTAAATTGTAATTTACCAGAAGATGGATTTTCTCAAAGTATTCAAATGATACGAAAAGTTAATTCGCAGATTGATACTATAAATTTAGTTGAAGGTGTTAATGATTTTGTATGGAAAGAAGGAAGTTACTCTCTACAATTTATTTCGGATGATATATTTCCTAAAAAAATCAATTTTGAACTTGATGGTGCA
>CEUM01068383.1_pt1 | contig 11050 bp, 8 predicted proteins | sample 356421 | NCBI WGS metagenome assembly CEUM01 (sample SAMEA2622716, study PRJEB7988) | marine metagenome | biome: marine biome (ENVO:00000447); feature: surface water layer (ENVO:00002042); material: "saline water (ENVO:00002010), including plankton (ENVO:xxxxxxxx)" | depth 5 m | reverse complement strand
GTTGGCATGCTGAGACGTGGTTTACCTCACCCCGGGATGCTGCCGGCAAAATCGTTAATCAAGGAGCGAGGCGTGTTGCAATCATGGCAAAGCCAGCCGGGAAAGGAGATGCCGAATCGGCATCAACTGTACCGCAGGTGCGTGCCGTATCTTCGCTCGATGAACTTCGTGAATGCATCCATCAGCAAACACCGTGCGTCTTCAAGCAAAACACACTGTTTACCTTCCAAGCATTGCTCGATGAGGCTTGGCTGCGGAAGCACGCAGGTCAGAGCACGGTATCGTTTCGAACGTCGCCAACCGGGAAATTCGTTGACCCGAGCGACGGGTTGTTGAAGATCGCATCCTCGCTGAGCTCGAAACGGATATCTCTCAGTGAATTCCTGAACCAGCAGGAGCCACGCACCATGCTCTCGGGCACCGACACCTACATCTTCACCAAAGGAGCCGTGGTTGAGGAATGGTCGGCCTTGTGGGAGCATGCAAAGGAGGTCGTGCACGAACACGGCCACGAGCATGCGCTCATTCCCGAGTCCATGCTCTCAACGGTTGGCTTCTGGATGAGCAGGGATGACATTCGGTCCATGACCCACTACGATGATTCGCTGGCCAACAATTTGAATTTCCAAATCAAAGGCAGAAAGGAACTTCTGATGTTTCCTCCTGACGATTGGAAGCACTTGAAGACCTTCAAAGCGATGAGCATGCAGCCGTTTTCTTTCTTCGACGACATCAAACAAGGGCGATTGAGAACCGCTCAGCAACAGCGTTGCCAACCCCTGCGGGTTGAATTGAACGAGGGCGACGTTCTGTTCATTCCCTCAACCTGGTTCCATTTCGTGGAACACGTTGACCGCTTGAACATCAACCTGACGTTTTGGTTCAAGACCGGCCGCTCAACAAATGAGATTGAGAAACCAAAACAGAGCCTTCGGAACATCCTGATCCCGTTCAAGTTAGCGACAGCCTACGTGCTGGCCGCCTTGAAATCCTAGGCGAGAAACGTCGCCTCTCGACAGCGGTCAGAAGCACTTGGTGATTCTTCGCATCTTGGTGGCGGAGGGCTTGAATTCGTAGGCTTCAACCGTGATTTCGGGTGCCACGATACCTTTCGCTTCCCACAATTGCTCGAAGCCTGAACGGTTGAGGTCCGAGAGAAGAGGTTCCAGTTGTACCTTGATGTGGCCCGGCGAAAGCTGCTGAACCATGTACGCCGTGATGTCCGGATGCATGGCCAAGGTTGCACGACGAATCATGTCCGGTACCACGAACTCGGTGTTGCCGGATGTTGTTTCAAACTCGAACACGTCGTCTTGCCGTCCAATGATTTCAGAAATCGCCTGACGGGCATCACCGCACGGGCAGGGATCGTTCCTTACCACCAAAATGTCGTTTTGCCGATAGCGTACCATCGGTTGCGTGGTGCGTTTGAAATCGCTGATGATGGGGTGGAACATGGTTTGGTCTTCGTCAATCCATTCCTTTTGGATGACCATGATTTCCTCATTGAGGTGGAGGGTCCCGTGCTCGCATGTGGCTGCAATCTCGCCTTCCGTTGAGGTGTAGAACTGGTGAACAGTCCGTTGGAAATGCTGCTCGATGATGTCCCTGTCGAGGGGGGTGAGCACCTCGGCGACCGAGATGAGTTTCCGGCATGGGAGGGAAATTTCTTGGTCCGCAAGGTACCTCAAAATGCTCGGAGGTGCGATCAACACGTCGGGTGGATCGGCAACCAATTCGGCGACCAACTCGTCCAGTGGCCGCATCAAATCGTAGAACTGAAACTTGATGCGCGACGATGAGACCGACTCGTATGTGTTGGAATTGGCCCGCAGGAACAAGCCGAGTTTGTGCTTGCCAAAGATGGAGCCGTCCAGTCCTCTGGCCAGCATGTAGCCCGCCCACCGGTCCTGCTCTGCTTGGGAGATGAAATGCATGCCTCGCGCCCCGCTGGTGCCAGAGGAAAAGCCGACCGTGTAGCCTTTGAGGGTTGGATGAAAGTCACGGGATTGTTCGGCCTCTGCAGCCATCGCTCTGGCCGATTCAACGTCGATGTCTGCCGTGATGTAGTCCTGAAGATGTTCCATCATGATGGCCTTGTTCACCAGCGGAAACTCACGCCAGTCCTCATCCGCCAAGCCCGCCCAGTGCCGAGAAAAAAATGGTGAGTTCTTCCGAACCATCTTCACGTGCTTGGCCATGCCTTTGCGCTGAATCTTCTCAATGGCCTTCCGTGAGGTGTACACCTTCGGCGTGGTGAGGTAGGTCCACAAGGTGGTGAGTTTGCTCATGCCAATTCCTCCAGGCAAGCTTCCAAACTTTGCGTCGGCTCCCAATCCAACAGCCGTCGGGTTTCCGAGATGTCCAACACCATGGGTTTGCTGATTTGGTCGAGCGAATAGTGGTTGATGCGGTCGGTCGGCAAGACACTGGCGAGAAATCTCAACGGGAGAAGAGGCACATGCCGGGTTGCTGAGACGTTGTGAATGTGTTTGCCGTAGGTGGTGATCAGCTGCTTGAACGTCTTCGGATCACCGTTACTGACGTTGAGGAACATTCGCTGTGGACCCGCTCGGAGGGCAGCTTCAACGCAATCAAGGAAATTCTCCATGCATGTGTAATCCAGGAGAGCATTGCCTTTGCCGGGAATGATGACCTTGTTCCTACGAATCAGCCCTGCCAAACGAGGCAGCACCGTGTTGTCTCCTCTGCCGATGACGGCCCGAGGTCGAAGTCCTGTCCAGTTCTCATAGGCCGAGCCCAACACTGCTCGCTCTGCATCGAATTTTGATTTGGAATACAACGCCTTGGGACGCACCCACGGCGAAGTCATCACCGTTTCTCGGGGCATCTCGTCGAACACCGAGGCGGAGGAGACAAAGACGGTGAACACGTTGTGGTTCTTCAACACCGGAATCATGGCGTTCACGATGTCGACGTTCTCCTGAAACTGGCCCGCCTTTCCCTTTGGTGCAGCGAAGGCCGCACAATGGATGAAGGCATCAGCATCGCCCATGAGTTGCTCGAATTCCTCGGACTCAAGATCGCAGGCTTTCATCGTGTAATGCTTCCCCATCTGGTTGATTTTGTCTGGATTTCGACCCAAGCCCACGACGTCGTGTGAGGCCGACAACCTGTCCATCAGCCTCGAGCCAATGGAACCCGTCGCACCGCTGATGACGATTCGCATGCTCATGACCTCCGCTTGCCTGCTGCGGCATAGGGCACAGCAAAGAGCATGAACACCCAGGTCGAAGAGAGCGTCCAAGCCAGCCAAACCGGCATGATGGACGGCGCCTCAACCTCCAGTGGGATGGCGTCGGTGAATTCCTCCCCGTCGATCATCGCCTTGATTTCCAAGGTCTGATTTCCGCCAAACGTGAAGTAATTCTCACCGAACCAAATCGACTGGTCCGGATACTGCTTGTAAGACTGGATCATCCTTACCTCGCCGTCCTCGTTCGGGAACACAATCTCGGCCCACATGCTGTCAATCCGTGATTCGTTGTCTTCAGCAACCAACAGAATTTGGCAGGACTGCGGTGCTTTCGGCGGCCACAGCATGAATTCCACCCACACCTCAACCCCGTCAACCTCTGCGTGAATCCGCATCGGTGCGTCAAACCCAGAGCCTTCTTCGAAATGGTAGTCATGGGCACTGACCGGCCCGATGAGCGCCAAGGCGAGCAGGACGGTCAGCGACTTCGTTCGTGGTTTGAACTCAATGATGCCGTCCTCCAACGTGGAGAGGATTCTCCCGATGTAGTGTTGAATGAGCGGGATGCAGAGCCTGAGCAACAAAAACGCAACGGCCACGTTCACCACCGTGGTCAGCAAGCCCACTTGAGCGGGATAGTTGACCGGAAGGAACGGAGAGAACACGACGTCGCTCGCCAGAGCGAGGCCAACCAGCGCATTGGGTCGCTCACTCAAGTCGAATTTGACAAACAACACGGCGACGACAACAAACAGGTACGTGATGCAATGCGCCGCCCACACCGCAGAGGGAGCACCTGGCCGGTAGGCATGGGAGGGGCCCATGAGAGCGTCGACGGCCATCGGAATCAGGATGAACATCGCCGTTTGAATGACGAAGGTGAAGCCACCGAGCATGTAGATCACCTGTGCATCAAACCACTGCTTTGCGATCATCAAAATCGCCATCACGACCAAGGGTCCAAAGAAGAGGTGCAACATCACGTCAAATCCGAACACGGGAACCGCACCTGCCCTCGGGTCAACGAAATTGAGGAAGGTGAAACATCCGTGGAAGAGCAGCGCCCAAAGCATGATGGCAGCCATCGCCTTTTTCCCTTTGAATTCGTTTTGAGCGTCGTGGTTCATCAGATCTCGAAGCAGCAAGAGGCTGGCAAATTCAGCGAGGATACCGCCGAACAAGGTCAGCATGTGCGGCGGGGTGATGACCGTCGTGTCGATGCCGAATTGTGCGTGCCAGTAATCGTCGTAAATGCCACCCACGCCAATGGAGAGCATCCCGAGAAGAATCATCCATACCGAGCCGGGTGCAATGAACCCCAGAATCCGGACACCTGACATCTGCTTGCCCGACTGCTCATCCCGCGTGTTGACCACGAGGTAGTACAGTGAAAGCACCACACAGATGGGGAACCCACCGAGGATCATCACGTGGGGCGGCGTGAGCATTCTGTCCCTGCCAACATCCAAATGCCACTGCAAGTCGGTGGCGAGGCCGACTCGAGCAATCAAATGGTAGAGCGTGAGGAAGATGCAAAAGAAATAGACGAATCTTGGCCTATTCACCGGTCACCCTCCATCTCAACTCGGACATCCTGCCGCTTTTGTCCTTGATGCGATGCGTGACCTGACCGCTCTTGGTCGTCGCCCATTCCATAAACCGAGCGAGTTGCTCACCGGAAAGCCAGGCTGATGAGCCGGTGAATTGGTCTCCATCAATGCGATGCTCGGTGGTTTCTGGGCTTGAGGTCATCGTTGTTCCATGGCGTTTTTTCTTGAATTTGGTGCTCGAAGTAAATTCGTTGAGGTCCTCGCCGTCATAGTGGCTTTCAACGAGTTGGATCGGTCCGTCCCTCGAGAGAACAGCGGCGAAGGAGATCGGGTCGTGTTCCCATTCGGTTTCCTTTGTAGGGCGCACATCACCGGCCGTGAAGAGCGCATACGTGCAATCCATGTTGGGAAGCAGGTCGGCGATTGTTTCCAGTGCATGATGAGGACCACAGATTCCGTCCGTCACGTCAAAAGAAAACACGTGCTTGGTGTTGAGGCCGATGTTTTCGCATCGAATCTTCAGCGCCTGCTGCAAGTGGGCAGCAAAGGCGGGTTCCACCCGAAAATTCTGGCGATACATTCCGGTGTGAACGATGAGTCCGATGTCTTGCATGTCGATGCCGTGGTCGTTGCAGAGCCTCTGCGTGATACCTCTGAGAGACTTGAGCAGCGATTTTTTCTTGATGGGTTCGGACTGAAAACCGACGATGCCTACCAATCTTCCACCCCCTCAGGGAGGTAAAAACTGACGCCCATGAAGGAAAGACCGGAGCCGAAGGCCATGAGGTAAACCCGTTGACCTGCAGCCAACTTGCCGTTCTCGTGCAAGGATTCCAAGACCGCTGCATGGCTGGTTGATGCGGTGTTCCCAGTGTGTGAAACAGAGCGCACGGCGTCCGATTGACCCCAGAGTTTTGCTGCAATCATGGCGCCTTTCTCGACCGCCCTGGGCGTGGTTTGATGGGATATGATGTGATGATGCGAATCCCATTCTTCCTTGCCCGAGAGACCACGCATGAAGTAGGAACCCAAGTTTTCCAAGGCAGCGGTTTGAATCTTCTTTCCGGCGGTTCGCATGGAAGGACCGGGTCGACCGACGGCGGCATCGCCGATGCACAACTGGCTGTGTTGAGCCAACGTAATGGGTTCGAAGAATTTCGTTCGCTCTTCATCGCATGATGAAATGACGTACGCCGCTCCAGCATCACCGATGGTCAAACTTGCAATCGATTTTGGATTGAAGAGCAAATTTTTGCTCAAGGCCTCGTACAAAGCTCCGGTCAAAAATTCCCCTGAGACCACCAGAGCGTGGCGGATTTTTCCAGCCTTGATTCGACGGTCAGCGATCATCAATCCGGTGACCATACCCAAACAGGCGTTGGCGACGTCAAAGGTTTGTGCGTTGAGCCCCAGCGCCGCACCGATATGGGAGGCCAAACACGGTTCGATCAGGTTCTCAAATTCATAACTCATCTTCGTTACCGAGCACGAAATCACGAGATCGATGTCATCCTTGGAAACGCCAGATCGCTCAATGGCTTGCTTTGATGCTTCAACGGCCAGTTCAAGCGAGCCTTGCCCCTCGAGTACCTCATGATGGGACTCAATTCTGGTCAACCGCTTGAAGTCAATGCCCCTCGGGAGGGTGCCGAACGGAACCGTCTCTTCGCTCGACTTGATGTTCGGAGGGAGATAACACGCAAATCCAGAGATTTCCGTACCCAAACGACACACCCGGTGGACTCCCTGCCTACCTCGATAAAAAGGATTGACCCGGCACTCAGTCACCGTTCCACTCAAATTCGTGCGTCGTGGCCGAAATCAATGAAATTCGGTTTTTCATCGCCACGGCGGCAAACCCGATGACCGATATCACTTGAAGGACGGCGGGTCGAGGGTCGAACACGTTCCATTCAACCGAAGTTGATCGCTTGCAGGCAGCCCTCCAACGCTTGAAGTGGCCCTTTCTGAAGATGTTTGACAGCAGGTTGATCCACATGGGCAACACCAGCCTTCGTGCGGTTCCCGTGCACCCGATTGTACGGCCGTGAAGGATGGCCTCATCAATCCGGTCGTGGGGGCCATAGAGGTGGAGCGCGCTGGTCGCCCTTGGATTGCATTCGATGGGACGAACGCTTCCGTCGTCGCACAGCATCACGTCAAAGGAGATGATGCCCGTGTACCTACAGTGCGCTGCTACCTTTTCGATGATCTGACCGAGGTCCCCCTTGCCCGTGTTTTCGAAGAACACCGAGGATTTTGAAACGGTAAACTCACTTGAATAGGCGACACTGGAAAGCACCTTGCCGTCCTTGCAAATCCCTTGCAGGCAGTATTGCGTTCCCTCGAGCCGTTCCTGCAGAATCCAAGGATTTGAAGGGCTGACATCAATGTTCAATCGCTCCGGGTTGGGATGCATGATGACGTGTTCGCCAAACCGTGAATACACCGGCTTGAGGATGTGGTGAGACGTGAGGTTGGCCTTGGTTTGAGCGATGTCCTCCACGAGAATGGTTTCGGGTGTGTTGATGCCGAGGCGCTTGGCCAACTCGATGAATTCGAATTTGTTGTGTAGCTGATTTAGCGTCGCAATGTCCGAACAAAAATGATCGCAACCCAGCGTGCCGTGGTTCAGACCGTGATGGAACGTTTCCTCGTAGACCGGAACAACACAATCAATGGATGCTGATGCCACAACGGATTGCAGCCATGCGGCAAATGCTTGGGGCTCGTGCCGAGGGGAGGGATGACGCAAGCATTGAGCTGGCCACGATCTCCATCGACCCAAGTGAAAGCGCTTGGTATCGGCCAGCACCACAGTATGGCCTGCCTCGTGCAACAATCGGCCGAGGTGAATGGCTGCGGGACTTCTCGCACACGTCACGAGGACCTTGGCCATGGAGGTGAGTCCTCGCTTTCCTCCCATAAAATGTGGCCCTTCACCTCCGAGGCATCGGGAAAAGAATGTAATGTTCTTGACCACCTCGCCGCTCCATGGAGGCCCTCCCTCACCAGGAATTGGTGCAGGCATGGGACGGGATGGTACGCCAGCACGGGTGGGCAAACCTTGCGCCGAATTTGATGTGTGAATCTGGATTGATTTCCATCGGCGAACGGCAGGTCCCCTACACGAAGAACGAGATGACAAAGGAAACCCTGTGCTACACCATTTCGACGCTGACGCACAATTACCACTACCTGAAAGAGGAGATGGACATCGTCGGACTTCGCTTCACGAAACTCCTCTTGATGCCTCCCCTCTGGTTGTTCGGCTTCTGCATGCGTTCAGCAAAAGTTGACCGGGCCTTCACCATCAACAACTTCGGACTTTCCACCAATTTGTACCCCAAACAGCTGAGCGCAGCATCGTGGAAGGCCGTCGTCGCAGAAGTTCAGAAGGCCAATCCCAAGCATGCGATTCTGGTTCGGTCCATCAATCGAGGCCTGAACTCAGACGATTACGACGCCTTGACAGGGTGTGGTTTCAAGCCCATGTTTGCCAGGAACGTGCTCTTGTTCCCCCACAAACCCATTGAACAGTTTCCGAGAAACAAACGACGACAAATCCTACGAGACGAGGGATTGGTGGAGAAATGTGGACTGCACTGGAGGGCTGTGGAGTCGCTGACCGGCGAAGAGGCGGAGCGGGTTGCCGATTTGTACAACCAACTGTACCTCGAGAAGTATTCCAAGAACAATCCACGCTTCACGGCCTTGTTTCACACCGAATGTTGCAAGCGGCGAATCTTGCATTATCGCTTGCTGATGGACGGCGAGGACATCATTGGTGTTGTTGGGATGAAGGTCGTCGAAGGCGTATCAACCACACCGATTTTGGGCTATGACCACCATCATCCGCACGCCAACGTGCTCTACCGTATGCTGACGGCCAAGATCACACGTACCTGTTCAGATCATGATTTTCATCGCCACGCGAGTTCGGGCGCAAACACCTTCAAGAAATTGCGAGGCGGGGTGACCAACGAAGAGTTCACCATGGTCAAGACCGATCATCTGTCATGGTGGCGACGGCTGAACTGGGGCATCATTCGCTTCATTGCCCAAAAAGTCGGTCGACCGCTCACCCATAAGTTTGAGACGTGAAAGCCGAACGTCAAGGTCCAAAAATACCATGCAATCTATTTATCTATAGAATGTTCGTGGCATCTTCTTCACTTTGGGGCAACAGGAAACCACCTGCCTTTGCACAACGGTTCTTGAGAGAAGCACGCGTTGTGGTGAACATGCGGGTGGTCTGGCTCAAGCACGACCTCCGGGTATCGGACCACGCCCCACTCGCAGAAGCCCTTGCAGACGAAGTAGACGTTTTGCTGCTCTACGTGGTGGAACCTGAACGCATGGAGCAACCGGATGAATCCATGCTTCATCTTGCATGGGACCTCGCCAACGCACGCGCCCTGCTGGACCTGGTCAGCACCATGGGCGGGACCATGCAGATCCACATCGGACGCCCATCTGAAATCCTCGACCAACTCCACACCTGCACACCACTCACCAGCCTGCACAGCCACGAAGAAACGGGTCTTCAGTGGTCGTGGGACCGGGACAAGCGTGTCGCTTCGTGGTGCGAAGCCAACACCGTCGCATGGCACGAACACCCTTGGAACGGCGTGGTGCGCCGCTTGAACGACCGAGACCGGTGGAACAGCATCCGAAACCGAAGGATGGTTCAATCCCTCATTGAAGCGCCATCCGTCCTCCCCGGGCATCCAACCCTCGCCTGCACCGACCACAGCAAGGGATTGTTTCCGTGCTACACCGAACTGGTTCAAACGCCACTCGAAGCCGGAGAGGAAGCGGCCCATGCATGGCTTGCGTCCTTCCTCGCAACCCGATTTCGCGACTACCTCCCTACCATCTCCAACCCGGCCACCTCACCGGAGGGCTCCTCAAGGTTGTCCGCCTACCTCACCAGCGGGGTTCTCAGCGTTCGCCAAGTGAAGCAAGCCATCACGGCTGCACGTCAATCCCCGCCCGAGGACGTGAACGTGGCCGTGTTCCGAAAGAACATCGACGCTTTTGCGTCCCGAGTTTCCTGGCGGTGCCATTTTGTTCAGCGCCTTGAGATGGAAACGAGCATGAACGGGCGTTCCATCAATCCAGAACTGGATGAGGCTCTGGGACGGGTGGACGACGAGCAACGCTTCCTTGCTTGGGCCGAGGGAAGAACAGGATGGCCGTTCTTTGACGCATGCATGCGTTCACTCCGGGCGACAGGGTGGATCAACTTCCGCATGCGAGCGATGATGCAGTCGGTCGCCGCTTACACCTTGTGGCTACCTTGGCAGCGCAGTGGCAACCATTTGGCGAAGCTCTTCATCGATTATGAACCCGGCATTCATTGGTCTCAAATCCACATGCAATCGGGGGTCACGGGCATCAATTCCGTTCGCGCCTACTCCATCCTCAAGCAGTCGCTCGACCACGACATGAACGGGGATTTCATTCGTCGGTGGGTGCCAGAATTGGCGATGGTGCCCACTCCGTACATCCACGAACCGTGGACGATGTCCGATGATCTCCAAGCCACCACCGGCGTCATCATCGGGACGACCTATCCGGCACCCCTCGTTGACGAGACAGAGGCTCGTACAGAAGGCATCCAAGCCACCCACGCCGCCCGACGCACCGACGAGGTGAGGGCACGCTCAGCAAGCGTCTACACCATGCACGGAAGCCGAGCACGAAGGTTTCAGCGCCGTCGAGGATCAACTCCAAGTGCACCGAAAAAATCCGTACCACGCCCTCAAGAACCGAACCCTCAACGCACGCTTCTGGAATTCCTTCATGTCCCAAACGATGATGCATGACCGGTTGTTCTGAGATCAACCGGAAGAAATCAAACCTTCAAAAGCAACATCCATCAATGGCAAGTCATGGAACGTATGATCGTTGGCGGCGGATGCTTCTGGTGCGTCGAAGGTGCCTACAAACAAATCCATGGTGTTGAGTCTGCGCTTCCTGCCTACGCCGGCGGTCATGACCCCCACCCCACCTACAACGCCGTCTGCAGCGGCACCACCGGCCACGCTGAAGTGGTGGAAGTCCAATTTGACCCGACCATCATTTCCTACGAAACCCTCCTTGAGGTCTTCTTCACGGTCCACGACCCGACCCAACTCAACCGCCAAGGCAACGACATTGGGACGCAATACCGCTCGTGCATCATGCCGCTTTCTGATGAACAGCGGGCCACGGCAGAGGCCATGATCGCCGACATGGGTAACGTCTACGATGACCCCATTGTCACCACGCTTGAGGA
>CEUM01014954.1_pt1 | contig 11066 bp, 9 predicted proteins | sample 356421 | NCBI WGS metagenome assembly CEUM01 (sample SAMEA2622716, study PRJEB7988) | marine metagenome | biome: marine biome (ENVO:00000447); feature: surface water layer (ENVO:00002042); material: "saline water (ENVO:00002010), including plankton (ENVO:xxxxxxxx)" | depth 5 m | reverse complement strand
TCAATAACTTTCTGAAAGTGATTAACCATGTACTGTCCGTGATGCCACTCTCTAATTACATCACCATTTTTATCAATTCTTTTTATATTCTTGCTGACATCATTAACATACCCAGTTTTAATGTTTTTGATGCCATACTTATTATACAGCCTGAATGCATTTTCTAATTGATTTTCATAGTTTTGGATCTGACCACCTGTCTCATGGTGACCTACTAGGGATATATTCCTCTTGGATCCATACTCAGCTAACATCTCGATATCAAAGTCATCAACTGTCTCGGTAAAGCTGAATGGAATACCATCTCCAGAGCAGCACCATTGAGGGTACCAGCCTTTATTCCATCCCTCAACTAATAATCCCTCAAATCCATGTTCTGAAGCAAAATCCATGTATTCTTTTACTTTATCATTGTTAGCACCATGATTTTCTGACGGCCACCACGTAGACTCGTTAGTGCCAATCATCTCCCACCATACACCCATGTATTTTCCTGGTTTAACCCACGAGAAATCTTTGTCTTCGTCTGGGTCATCATTTAAATTTAAAATTAAGTTTGAGTTTAATAGTTCAGATGATGAATTTGCAATCTGGATAGTTCTCCAGGGTGAGTTTATTCCGTCATTTGATTTTACCTTGATTCCATCCGCCCAAGGATATAACTCAACTGCTAACTTACCTTGACCTCTTGGTGCTAACGTCATACTTGAGAAGTCAATTAGGTTTGCTTCATGAATGCTAATGAATGATCCGTCACCCATCTTAATAGTAAGTGGTGTGTGGGCTGCGTCAATACCTAGAGTATCATATGATATATCTTCAACATTTTTTGAGAAATAATCTTTAGAGATATCATCTACCGAAGAGAAAGCATGTAAGAACTCATATCTTCTGTAAGAGAATGCCGGAATCCATAATGCTGAGTCATTAGGTGATAAATTGAATTCTGTTTTTTCGTCAATAATATCATAATTTGAAAAGTTTTTTTGTTTTGGAACTACATACTTAAAAGCTATTCCATCATCATATGCTCTAAATATGATATCAAATTCATTTTTCTGATTTGTAAGTGATATTCTAAGCTCGTTGTAATGGTTATTTATTTTTTCTTCTTCTCCATATATTGGGTGCCAGTCCTCATTAAAAGACTTTTGGCTTGAACTATTTATTGTGAGGTTACTAGATAAATCTGTACCATCTGAAAATAGAATACCCATTTCTGAATCATTTATAATTACTGAATTATTTTTTTTAACTGAGTAGCTAGCAACTCCATTATCAATTCTAAAATTTATATTAATTTTCCCGTCGGGTGATGATAAGTATTTATTATTACTGTTACATGAAATAACAATTATTGCTAGAATTATAGATAATATTTTTTTCATAATAGTTTGGTTTTAGTAAAGATAAGTAAGACTTTTATTTAAAAAGAAAACATAGAGCATTGAAAATTAAATGTATCATATTTTTTTTAACTTTTTTTGTCTTCATTGATAGTATATACTCTCAAAAATATTTAGAGCTTAGAAAGGCTTCAAAACTGAAAAGTTATACTTTCTATCCAGGTGAAAATATAAGGTTTAAATTATTTAGTGATGACACATTTAGCAGTGGTACCATAACAGGGATAGGGGATTCAACTTTAAACTTTAATAATATTAAGGTACCTGTTTCAAGAATTGAAGTTATTGATATACGAAATAAAACCTCAAACAGAAATAAAGCATTTGGCCTACTAATTTCAGGTGGATCAATGGCATATTTTGTACTTGACTTTATCAATTTATCATTAGTGCAAAAAGCAAATTATAAGGATGTTTTCAATAGAAAGACATTAATTAATTCCCTAATTGGAGTTGGAGTTGGAGCTTCTTTGAAGTTCTTTGTAAAAAGAAAATATTTTAAAAGAAATAAATTAAACAGGATATGGATACAAGATATTTAATAATTATTATTCATTTATTTTTTTACTCTTGTAATGAAATATCATGTAGATTCAATAATCTACCAGATCCCCCATACCCAAATCCTGATAGAGTTGAGGAATTTAAAACATCTTCAATTAATCAGGTCACCTATATCTATGAGTGTTTAGATAATGAAAAATATCCAAAACAATTTGTCGCAATTACGTATACTATACAGAGATCAATTATTGATCCAGATGATAAAAGCGTAGACTGCTGGAACGAGTCTGTATATGTAAATCTAGGAAATTGTTAAAAATTAGGTACACGGTTATATTACTTATTTTGTCATTAACTTTTATTCTAAGTTATTTGACCCCAAACTACTTACAGGAAGCTACTTTAGAGGTATCAGATATTTCATTAGTTTATTATTTATGGGCATGGATTTTTGCTATCCAAATTATTGTATTTATCCCATCCTTTATATTTAGGACAGAACATTATTATGATTTAACTGGTGGGATTACCTATATATCCACTGTAGTAATAGCACTCATATTAAAGAGTAGTTATCAGACCATAGATTTAATTTCATTACTTCTTGGTTCTATGGTAATAATATGGGCTACTAGATTAAGTTCATTTTTATTTTTAAGAGTTAAAAAATCTGGTGAAGACGTTAGATTTAAAAAGATTAAACATTCTTTTTCATGGTTCTTGATGACGTTTATGTTACAGGGAATGTGGGTATTTATGTGTATTTTCCCAGCTCTCATTGTAATTTCATCATTTAACTCTGAGATAAACAATTATGCAATAGTAGGATCAGCTATTTGGTTATTTGGGTTTCTATTTGAGATTATTGCAGATAACCAAAAATCTAACTTCAATAAGTTAAATAAAGGAAAATTTATTTCTACTGGTTTGTGGTCAATTACGAGACATCCAAATTATTTTGGTGAATTTATATTGTGGTTGGGGATAACTATTGCCTCGCTAGGATTTATAGATCACTATAAATACATAGTACTGCTAACTCCTATTTTTGTTTATATATTATTGACAAGAGTAAGTGGTGTAAATCTACTAGAAGAAATTGGCGAAAAAAGATGGGGAGACGACAAAGATTATCAGTCTTACAAAAAACAAACTCCAAAGTTTTTTCCAAAGCTATTTTAGGTCTTGGTCTTGATTAGAATTACACCGTCCCTGCCATCCGCACCGTATATACTAAGTTGAGATGCACTCTTCAAAAGTTTAATATTTTCTATATTATTTGGTTCAACCACCTGGTAAGCAGATGAATAGTTTCCAACTCTTATACCATTTACATAAAATAGAACTTCTTTATAGTACATTACACTAGTCTGTCCTCTTAAGTATACTTGGGCATTTCTCTCGTCAACTCCACTAATTCTTAACCCTGGTAATGATCTCAATCTATCAAGCAAGCTTAAGTTAGAATCAGCTCTATACGAATTAGATGTATTATTAATTTGACAAGAGGACAAAATAAAGAGTACTAATACAAAAATTTTTTTCATGTAATAATTTATTTAATGAGTTTTAATTAATATGACACCTCCAGAACCATTAAAACCATATGAAGCGATATCACTCGCGTTCTTAAGTATAGTTATATTCTTAATATCTGATGGACTCAAAATTTTTGATATTTGAGAATAATTACCAACCTTAACACCATTCAATACGAATAAAAATTCTTTTTGATTATTGATACTGTTTACACCTCTTGTATAAACTCTTGCATTTTCTTCAGTTCCCTCAACATATACTCCAGGATGAGTTCTTATCCTATTTAATAAACTTATATTTCCCATATTATTGACTTCTATCTCATTTGGATTAAAAGATTTAGAGTCTTTCTTGTAAACACTACAACAACAAATAGAAAATGTTATAAGAATATAAATTATAATCCTCATTTTTTAAACTTTGTTCTTACTTCTAAAAATAATATTGAAATAGATAAAAGTAATAGAATAAAATTAGATGCAATTACTACCTTATTACCAATGCTATATGGTAATGGATTGAATCTCATTTCAATTATATTATCTCCTTTTTTTAACTCAAGTCCTCTTAGAACATAGTTTACTCTCATCAAATCAATTTTTTCACCATTAACTTTTACTTCCCACCCATAAGGATAATATATTTCTGAAAACACAATAAATGATTTAGAGGGGTTTGAGACTTTATAAATAATTTTATTTGGGTTATGTTCAATAACATTTATGCTTCCTTCTTGTGAGTATAATTCATCAATATTATTAATTTTAAATTTGTTTATATCAATTATAGCCTCATTTTTTGAATTAAATTTAAATAAAGTGTTAAGTTCATCGATTGCAGAGTTTACAGGAATTAAATTTTTAATAAACCAGGCCTTCCCATTTGAGTAGTCGTTTTTAATTACATTATTTCTTTCATCTCCAAACTTAAAATACCCTACATTAAGCATATTTAGTACATTGAGATCATTAAAGTTTCTCTCATTATTTCTAAGTTTATCAACTAGCATACTCCTCTCCTCATTTATATTCCTTTCTATTATTTCTTGGTATCTTCTTATTTTAGCTCCATGATACCCACCAATTGAGGAATGATAATAAGAAGTTTTGGCTTCATTAAATGAATTTTGGAGATTAAAAACTCTTTTTCTATCTGTATTATTTTCAAGAATAAACTGATCAGATTCGCTTATAACTAACTCACCATCTTTCTTTGATATAAATGTACAGTCGTTATATAGCTCACAGCTTTTATCGGTTCTTAAAATTTTATTATTAATTCTAAAATGATCTATGATAATTAGAATAGTTAGGGATATGGTAATTATTTGAACACTAATTTTTTTATAGAAAAAAGTGACTAATAAAATAAAAAATATAAAAGTCATCACAGAGCCATATATGAGATCAGATATATATAATTGCTTTCTGTCTTGTATCAAAGCATCAAGAAACCAGCTAGGAAAATTTTGAAAATTTGAGTCAACAGATCCAGTAAATCCTAGTATAAATGTTAAAAGAAAAAATACTGTATATATGGATACTGTTATGTAAAATGCCTTGAAAAAACTTTTTTTGTGTTCATCTATGTTTTGGAGTAATTTCTCTAGAGTAAGAGAGGATAAAAGAATAACAGAAAAAATTGATATCAATATTATGAAGGTGACAGATCTAAATTTATTATATCCTGGCAGATAATCAAAAATAATATTATTAACGAACCCTAAATTACTTCCCATACTTAATATGAGACTAAATAAAAGAAGATATAATACCCAGTTTTTTTCAGATTTCTTTAAAATTATTATACCAAGAATTAGAAGGAAAAGACATAAAGATCCTGCAAAGTAGGGCGCAGTTAAGGGTTGAGTTCCCCAGTATGTTGGAACATTTCTCAACTGATTATTAATTTGAACAGAATTTACGTTATTCTTTCTTAAAGCTTTGCCGAGGTATGAATCTCTCTCAAGAGTTTGTCTACTTGATCCCCCAAGTATATGAGGTATAAAAAGTGTCAAAGGCTCAAAAAAACTATTACTGTACTGAAACGCATAATCTTTATCTAGACCTGATTCATTTATTTTAATTTCTGATTTCCCTCTGATTGATACATCAGAATATTCTAAAATTGCCCAAATCTCTCCAAAAAATGTGCCAACAGCTATAAGGGCTGCTACTGATAAAATTCCTATCCTTTTAAAAAAATACTGTAATTTATTTTTGGAGTAAAATAAAATCAACTGGCCGCCTCCATAGAAAATTAATATTAATAAAGTATAATATGTAATCTGTAAGTGGTTTAACCTCAGTTGTAAAGCCAAGGCAATGGCTGTTATAATAAAACCTAAGTTCCTATTCCTGTGGATGCACAAATGAACTCCTCCAAGGATTAACGGCATTAAAGCTGCTGTACCTATCCTAGCATTATGACCTGCCGATATACCGACAACCATGTATGAAGATAATGTAAAAGCTATCGATCCAAATAACGCAATCTCAGGCCTAACCCTAAAGCATAATAGCATTATGTAAAAAGAGATAAATGAAATAATAAAATTACTTACCGGGTGAGGGAAGAATAAACTGTAAATTTTATGCATGTATAAGATAATTTGATTACTCCATTTGACGTCGATTAAATATGCCGGCATCCCCGAGAACATTGAATTTGACCACAGTGCCTCCTCATTACTATTTTTTCTAAATTCAATTATTTCATTTGCCGAATATTTCCACTGCTCTATATCATGTTGCTTAATATTTTTATTTTCAAAAAAAATTGGATGAAATAGGGTTATAGTTAGAAAAATAAATACTACAAGTGAAAGAATATGTTTATATAAAATATTCATGTATTTAAATGATTGGCGAAATATAAATAGTATTCATTAAATAAATGAATCATTATCTTCTTTAATTGTTATTTTTGTGAAATATGTTTGAAAATCTTAGTAACAAATTAGATAGGGCCTTTAAAGTTCTAAAAGGGCAGGGTAGAATCACAGAGATTAATGTAGCATCTACTATTAAGGAAATAAGAAGAGCACTCATTGATGCTGACGTAAGCTATAAAGTAGCAAAGGAAATTACATCAAAAATTAAAGATGAGGCAATGGGCCAAAATGTTTTAATTTCTGTCTCACCAGGTCAGTTACTTACTAAAATAGTCGCTGATGAATTGACTGAGTTAATGGGCGGCGAGTCTGCAGAAATATCCTTAGATGGAAATCCTAATATCATATTACTTTCTGGACTTCAAGGATCTGGTAAAACTACATTTACCGGAAAATTAGGAAGATATCTCACCAAAAAAGGTAAAAAAACTTTATTAGTAGCATGTGATGTATATAGACCTGCAGCAATTGAGCAGTTACATGTTATCGGTGAAGATCTTAAAATAGAGGTCTTCTCGGATAAGAAGTCTAAGTCACCATTAAATATTGCAAAAAAAGCCATTAAACATGCAAAGTCTAAAGGATTTAAATCTGTAATTATTGATACTGCTGGAAGGTTAGCAATTGACGAGAAAATGATGAGTGAGATAAAAAGTTTAAAAAATACATTAAAACCCCATGAAACACTCTTTGTTGTTGACTCCATGATCGGTCAAGATGCCGTTTTGACTGCAAAAACTTTTAACGATGCAATCGATTACGATGGTGTTGTCTTAACAAAATTAGATGGTGATTCTAGAGGCGGTTCCGCTCTCTCAATTAGAAAAGTTGTTGATAAACCTATAAAATTTATAAGTACAGGTGAGAAAATGGATGCCCTTGATGTATTCCATCCGGATAGGATGGCAAAGAGGATACTAGGAATGGGTGATGTAATAAGCTTGGTGGAGAGAGCACAACAAAATTTTGATGAAGATGAGGCTAGGAAGCTCCAGAAAAAGATGTTTCAAAATACATTTGGATTAGATGATTTTCTTAGTCAAATACAAAAGATAAAAAAAATGGGAAATCTTAAAGATCTCATCGGAATGATGCCCGGTGTTTCATCAAAAGTTAAAGATTTAGACGTTGATGACGAGTCTTTTAAACCAATTGAGTCAATAATTTATTCTATGACTCCGAAAGAAAGAAAAAATCCTGATATTTTAAATGGTTCTAGAAAGAAAAGGATTGCCTCAGGTAGTGGTACAACCGTACAAGAAATAAACCAGCTAATCAAACAATTTGATCAGATGAAAAAAATGATGAAAATTATGAAGAAGTCTGGACCCTCTGGGATGATGTCTGCACTTGGATTAAAAGATAAATAATCTACCTGTACATAACCCCTTTAACAGCTTTCATAGCTTTGTCTACGTTGGGAGTAATTTCTTTTATTAAGGTAGGGGCATAGTGAAATGGAACATCTTCACAGGTAATTCTGTGGACTGGTGCATCTAAAAAATCAAAAGCAAACCTCTGAATATGGTGACTTATCTCAGATGATATGGATGCAAGAGGCCAAGCCTCCTCAATGATAACGAGTCTATTAGTTTTTTTTACGGAGTTTACTATACTCTCAAAGTCAATAGGTCTCACAGTTCTTAGGTCAATTAATTCAATACTTATATCTTCGTTTTTTGCAGCATTATATGTCTCCTCTGCAACTTTCATCATTTTCCCAAATGATACAAGAGTCACATCGTTACCTTCATGAATAACCTTTGACTTACCAATTGGGATTAGATACTCTTCCTCTGGGACAACTCCTTTATCTCCGTACATTAATTCTGATTCCATAAAAATTACTGGGTCATCATCTCTTATCGAAGTTTTTAGCAAGCCTTTTGCATCATATGGATTTGAGGGTACAACAACCTTGAGTCCAGGTGTATTTGCGAACCAATTTTCAAAGTTTTGTGAGTGCTGAGCGCCAAGTTGTCCTGCATTTCCAGTGGGACCTCTGAAGACGATAGGAATATTAAATTGCCCCCCAGACATCTGATACATCTTAGCTGCACCATTTATTATTTGATCGATAGCGACGAGAGAAAAGTTAAATGTCATGAACTCTACAATAGGCCTGAGCCCATTCATTGCAGATCCCACACCTATACCACTGAAACCAGTTTCAGCTATTGGTGTATCAATAACTCTCTCAGGTCCAAATTCATCAAGCATTCCTAAACTCACTTTATAGGCACCATTATATTCTGCAACCTCCTCACCTATGAGATAGACATTTTTATCCATTCTCATTTCCTCTACCATTGCTTCCCTTAGGGCCTCTCTAAATTGAATTTCTCTCATCTCAGCAAAAATAAAAAAAGGCCTCTATAATGAGACCTTTTCTTAAAAAAAAATTTATATATTTTAATTCATTGCAGCCTGAACAGCATCAGAATAACTTCTAAATTCTAAGTCGTTCACAGCTTTATTCTTAAGGTCAATATCTGATTCCATTGAAAAAGCTGAACTTAAATTTTTAGATACTGCATCCGAATTACCACTTCTGGCACCACAAACAGCTAGAACATAATAGTAGTTCGCAAACAGATCCCACTCATTTGCCTTGAATAACTCTCCAAGATTATTTAAGGATTTTAGAGCAGACACATGATCATTTAGAACCAAGTGAGCAATAGATGTTCTCCAATGTGCCCAAGCCTGAGCTCCCCACTGGCCATCTACTTTACTTAGTAGCGCGATTGCTTCCTCGTGGTTTCCAGCAGCTATTGCTAAAGCACCCATAGAATTATGTAGCACATTACTCATAGATTGTCTGTCATTCTCAACTTCTTTAGCTTTTGCAAGATAATCATTTGCTGCACCCCAGTCATATTTTAATGCTGCAGAAGCTGCTAAATTTAAGTAAGCTTCAATATTCTCTTTTTTAGTTAGAGAAATATTAAGTTGCGTTTCTCCGTCCTCTAATAACTTAAGTTGTGCCTCGGAACCATTTTCCTCCTCTTTAGCTAACTGGATATGTACGGATCCAAAATCGTTATGGGCTTCCCAAGTTCCTCCCCATTTCACTGCTGAACCATAGATAGCAGCTTTTTCACCCAAATCTGGGGTAAGTCTTGCTGCAAATAATAGTTCTCCGTGAGTAAGAGCATCTGAGGATGCCTCACCACTGACAATTTTTTGAGCTATAGCTAGAATCTCGTTGTTAGGTTTTTTCTCAATAACTGTAGTGACCTCAGTTGTAGCTGTCCTCAAATCAGGATAAACTTCTTTCATCAGTGTGTTATAGAAATTTAATTTAGAAAGGGATTTTTCTTTATCTACAAAAGATCCACCACCATTGATTATAGCACCTATCTGAGATCTTTGAGCAGAAGTTAGTGAGCTTGTTGATCTTAAAGCTCTCCTTAGTGCATCCCAATTTTCAACAACTGGAACAAGGTTAAAACCAATATCACCGGCTTCATCTTTATAATCATATCTGTCCATCTGAGCTCTGTAATATTTTTCGATAGCAGAAGCTCTTCTGCCAGCTAATGACTCATTAACTTTTGTTGAACCCTCAGGTGAGTGAGCTCCAGTAATATTAACACCTTTTGTCACATTTCTTTCTGCCATAAATGCTGAGAATTGCTCACCTCTATCGCTCTTCTTTTCTGAACCTCTTAGGTATGCACTTCCCTGATTAAAGAAGAAATTTACTGTTGTTACCTCTGTTTCTTCTTCATCAGTATACCCAGGGTATGCTTTAGGAGACTGTAAATTCCAGGCCTCATTAAACCTTTGTGTTGAATTAACTCCGTCAGCTAAGACAGTTGACTCAGTATTCAAATTAGTTCCAGTAGCCACAATCTTTGCATTCCCAACAACAGATAATTTTTGTGGATTATCAACCATCGAGTCATCAAAAGGAAAACTAATTGTTTTCGTTGCCTTTGAAACAGATCTTGCACTATTTGGATAATCTGAGGCTTTGAACTCTTGCGATCCTGCCTCCTTACCGTCATACTCAAAATTGAGTGTATAGCTAGTCCCTTTTGGAAGCATTCCAACAGGAAGTGTTGTTTCTACATCAAAAACAACATTTCCACCCTTCATAAGAATTGGGTCTGGATTAACGTTAATTTGTTGTTGTTCAGATAATTGAATCATCTTCTTCAGAGGATTACATCCTGAGATCAATACCAGAACAACAAGTGATATTTTTAAAATATTAAAATTTTTCATGTTTCTTAATTATTTATTGAGTTTAAAGTACTGGTCTTTAAAGAACAAAAATACATATTTTTATCAATTTTAGTAATAAAAAATTATAAATCAATAAACCTCTTTTTCCTTTTTAAAAAAAAATCAATAGGAATAATTCTATTGCTTTCTTTTGAATATTTATTAATGATTTTTCTTTTGGAAATTAAAAGTGATGGAAGTCGTGTGATAAGGTATAGGTATGCTTTGATTACAGAGATAAAATTTTTTAAGGATTTCTCATATATTAAAAATCTCATGGCTGCAGCCAGATCAAAAATCAATCTAAGAGGTATTTTAAAAATTAATGATAATCTATTCTCATTTTTGGCTAGCATGAATAGGTTATTTCTAAAGTTAAGGAAGGTTTTTTTACTATTATCATAGTTTAATGTGCCTCCACCTAAATGATAAACTTTACTTTGTGGGAAACAATAATTAGTATAACCTTCAGCTTTCAATCTCCAACACAG
>CEUM01028642.1_pt1 | contig 11067 bp, 12 predicted proteins | sample 356421 | NCBI WGS metagenome assembly CEUM01 (sample SAMEA2622716, study PRJEB7988) | marine metagenome | biome: marine biome (ENVO:00000447); feature: surface water layer (ENVO:00002042); material: "saline water (ENVO:00002010), including plankton (ENVO:xxxxxxxx)" | depth 5 m | reverse complement strand
ATGCTCAACGTACGTATCGCTACGCCCCCATGGGATCGAAATAAAAACGCATGGATGGACGTAAACCCCGGTGTAGCATCGTCCTATATTTTCTCGAAGAAACCTGGAGATAAAGTAACAATTTCAGGTCCCTACGGAGAGTTTTTTATCAACCACTCCGAATCTGAAATGTTGTATGTTGGTGGAGGTGCAGGAATGGCACCGATGCGTTCTCACTTATATCACTTGTTCCGTACACTCAAAACTGGTCGTAAGGTTACCTTTTGGTATGGAGGTCGTTCACGTCGTGAGTTGTTCTATGTCGATCATTTCCGTGCCTTGGAAAAAGATTTTCCGAACTTCAAGTTTTATGTTGCACTTTCCGAGCCCCTAGAGGAGGACAATTGGAAGGTGAAGGACAATTTGGACGCTGATGGTGATGGATTTATTGGATTTGTTCACCAAGTTGCGATCGACCAATATCTGAACCATCACGAGGAGCCCGAGGATATTGAAGTGTATTTCTGTGGACCACCATTGATGAATATGGCCGTTGAGAAAATGGCCGAAGACTTTGGCGTTCCGCCAGAAAATGTTCGATTTGACGACTTTGGCGGATAACCCCACAGAAAAAGAATTACATCAATTGGCGATGAAAACAGTGGGCGATAATCTCATCGCGCAAGGATACGAGTTTGTTGCGGTCAATAGTGAATTGAAAAAAGACCCTCAATTTGTCTGCAAAAAAGAAAAACAACTCATTTTTATCGTGGTAAAGGCAACTGTATATCCCGCCAACCCAAAGGATTACGATCTAGAACTTCTCGACAAAATCAAAAGTCATGCAGAGAAATACGATGCTACAGTTTGTTTTGCAGGTGTAGGATTTGCACGAGCTGACAATTACAACTTACCTTTGGTAAAGTCTCAACCCTATGCGATCAATTATGAAGGTCTTCAATACTTATAGCTTATTCGTTGTTCTCGCTTTTGTTGGCTGTACATCAAATACAGAACCCCAACGTTTGTCTGGCTATGCCTTAGGGACGACCTATAACATTACCTATTTTGACACCAGAGCCAATCCCAATTTAGTTCCAGCGATCGATTCTGTTTTTTATGTTCTAAACAAATCGATGTCAACCTACATAAAAAACTCTGACATCTCCAAAATCAATCGGGGGGATGACCAAGTGGTTGTCGATAATCATTTCAAAACGGTTTTTAATGCTTCAAAAGCTGTTTTTACAGCCACCCAAGGTTTTTTTGATCCAACTGTGGGGAGTCTTGTCAATGCCTATGGTTTTGGTCCTGAAGAGGGTTTGGCGACACTCACAGCTTCCGATCGTGATCGCTTGCTAGCTCTTACAGGATTTGAAAAAGTTACACTACATGAAGAAGGTCGTATTGACAAGTCCAATCCAAATATTTACTTAGACTTTAATGCCATTGGTAAAGGCTATGCAGTTGATGTGTTATCATCGTATATGGAAAAGAGGTTTGGCTATACCAACACTCTTGTTGAGATCGGTGGTGAGCTCCAAGCCAAAGGCAAACATATACTTAAAAACAGCCCATGGACTGTTGCGATTGATACGCCCAATGAAGATGCAGCAGAACGGGATTTGTTGCGAACACTCACACTTCAAAATCAGGCCTTGGCGACATCTGGAAATTATCGTAAATACCGAATCGACGAGAAGGGCAATAAGTACGTACACACGATTAATCCTTTTGACGGCACGGCACAACCATCTAAGGTGCTGAGTGCATCGGTAATTGCAGCAGACTGTATGACCGCAGATGCCTATGCAACGGCCTTGATGTCGATGCCCATATCAAAGATTGAAACATTACCCTTGGATGGGATTGAATATATGTTGGTTCTTGCTGGGGATAATGGAAACTATGATATTCAACGGAGCCCAGGATTTCCTTCGCTCAATTTGCCTTAGTACAAATCGGAATGATTTCGTTGGCTGGCACTGCATAGCGTGTCTGTTCCTCTAAAGTAAGTTGCTCAGCATAAGCCAACATCTTTACTGTAAAGCCAACTTGCTCAAGTCTGTTTTGATAATCTTTCCCATAGATTCGAACATGATCATATTGTCCAAAAACTTGGGCGCGCTCTTTGGGGTCTGTAATGCGATCGTCCTCAAAAGTGTCTTGATCGAGGCGTAAGGGAACCTGCAGAATGGCAGTTCCTTCAGGCTTAAGCACACGATATATCTCTTGCATGGCGATTTTATCGTTGGGGATGTGTTCCAAGACATGATTGCAAACGACCCAATCAAACTGTTGATCGGAAAAGGGGAGGTTACAGATATCGGCTTGCACATCGGCGATGGGAGAGTGCAAGTCAGAAGTGATGTAGCTTCGGTGGTTTAGCTGTCGAAAGCGTTTGATAAAGGCCTGTTCGGGGGCGATATGTAAGACATCAGCAGCACGATCGAAAAAGTCGGTTTCTCGATCAAAATACAACCACAACAGTCGATGTCTTTCGAGTGAAAGAGTTCCCGGGCTCAGCACATTTGGCCGTTGTTTTTGGTAGCCATAGGGTAAAAACTTACGATAGGATTTTCCGTTTATTGGATCGGTAAATCCCTTGCCACGATACCAATAGTCGAGTAGGGGATAAAGCCATTGACTTACTCGTATCAATAGTGGGCGAGGGAAAAGACGCAATGCAAAACGAAACAAGGCACTCACTTGCTCAATGGTTTTGTTCGAAAGCGATCTTCTTCATCACTTTGAATGCCAAGTGCTTGATAAACATAATCAAAAGTAGAGAGCAACTCAGGTTGACCATTAACAATGGCAATATTGTGCTCAAAATGCGCACTTGGTTTGCGGTCTGCAGTCAAGATTGTCCAGCCGTCGGAAAGCTGATTGATTTTGTGAGTCCCCATATTAATCATGGGTTCAAGGGCGACGACCATCCCCTCTTGAAAGGCCTTGCCACTACCTCGTCGTCCGTAGTTTGGCATTTCTGGTTTTTCGTGCATGGTTTTACCTAGACCATGTCCGACCAACTCGCGAACAACCCCATAACCATATGATTCCACATATTGCTGTATGGCATGGCCAACATCACCGACTCGTTTGCCCACACAAAACTGCTCAATGCCAATATACAAGGATGCCTTGGTTACCGTGAGGAGTTGGTGGGTTTTTTTATCGACTTCCCCAACCTCAAAGGTGTATGCGTGGTCACCATAATATCCATTTTTTAATGCGCCGCAGTCGATTGAAATGATATCACCATTTTCTAGTGGTTTGTCATTAGGAATGCCGTGTACCACTTGCGCATTGGGGCTCACACAAAGGGTATTGGGAAAATCGTATAGTCCAAGAAAACCGGGCACTGCTCCGTGATCACGGATAAAGGTTTCGGCAAGACCGTCGAGATATAATGTTGTCACCCCGGGTTTGATTTCTCCTGCGAGCATGCCCAAAGTCCTGGACACCACGAGCGCACTTTCTCTGATCAGTTCGATTTCCTCAGCTGTTTTTTGCAAAGCCATTTCTAAAAATCGTATGCGTGCTTATAGCCCTTGTCTTGCAGGATGTCGAGGATATCTTGCTCTAGAGATATGATCGGAAACTCAACAATCCGATTGATTTCCTCGCCGTCTTTTGAAAAGACAAACGTGGGGACGTTGGTAACGCCTGCCTGTTCAGCACTCCCATCGTGGCTGACTTTGTCCTCGTTTAGAGCAACTATCGGTTGGACTTGATCATTGGCTTCAAGAGAGTCTATGATTTTAAAAAAACCAGGCACTTCCCGCTGACTGTCTTCACACCAAGTACCCATATAAATCGTTACCTCGATATCATCAAATAAACAATCGATTTGTGAAACCAACGCTTTGTTTAAAGGGTGCGCATTGTAGTTTTCTACAAACCAACTGTTGTGGGTGCTGTTTTCCAATTGGTCTCTGCTGAATTCTCCAAAAGATTGGAATGGCGTTGTGCATGCCACAAAGCCAAAAATGAAACATAGAAATAGGATATTATTTTTCATACCATTACAATAAAGAATTTGCTGTCATTTCAGCTGGTTTTTCTACACCCATAAGGTCTAGGATTGTCGGTGCAATATTCCCCAAATTACCATTTTCTATGGATTTGTGCTTGTCATCGATCAAAATCATGGGAACGGGATTGGTTGTGTGTGCGGTGTTGGGGGATCCATCGGGATTGATCATCGTATCACAATTGCCGTGATCAGCGGTAATCAGTACACTAAAACCACCTGCTCTGGCGGCTTCAACCACATCCTTTGCACAGGCATCAACAGTTTCGCAAGCTTTGATAGCCGCCTCCATACTGCCTGTATGTCCAACCATATCGGGATTGGCGAAGTTGAGGCATATAAAGTCTGTTTCTTGGTTACGGAGTTTTGGAACGATGGCATCTCTCAACTCATAGGCACTCATCTCTGGCTGCAGGTCATAGGTTGCAACTTTGGGCGAGGGACATAGAATGCGTTCTTCGCCTTCAAATGGTTCCTCACGCCCGCCGTTAAAGAAAAAGGTCACATGAGGATACTTTTCTGTTTCAGCAATGCGGATTTGCTTTTTTCCTGCTTTGGCAAGAATTTCCCCAAGGGTATTGGTCACATTGTCCTTGTCAAAAACGACTTGAACCCCCTTAAAAGAGTCATCGTAATTTGTCAGTGTTACAAAGTGAAGATTTTGTTTTTTCATATCGTAATCCCCAAAATCTTGCTGATGAAGCGCTTGTGTCAATTGTCGACCTCTATCCGTTCGGAAGTTAAAAAACACCACCACATCACCAGCTTGTATGGTCGCTATAGGTTGATTGTCTGCTCCAACACCAACAAGTGGTTCGATAAATTCATCCGTAGTGCCATTTGCATAGCTATCCTTAATAGCTTCAACAAAATCAGTTGTTGATTTGCCTTTCCCATGAACCAATAAATCATATGCTTTTTTGACGCGCTCCCACCGCTTGTCACGATCCATCGCATAGTAGCGTCCAACGACCGATGCGATTTGAGCATTGTTGGCTGCGCAGCTTTCTTGCAACTCTTTAATAAAGGCAGCTCCTGATTTGGGGTCAACATCGCGACCATCGGTAAAGGCGTGGACATAGACATCGGGAACTTCGGCAAGCTTTGCAGCGCGAACCAATCCTTTGATGTGGTTGATATGGGCGTGTACACCCCCGTCAGAGACCAAACCGATAAAATGAAGTTTGGCCTTGTTTTCTTTAGCAGTTTTGAAAGCTTTTTGCAATACGGGTTCGTCTTTGAGCGTATCCTTATCAACAGCCATATTGATTTTGGCAAGGTCTTGATAAACCACTCTGCCAGCACCCAAATTCACATGTCCAACCTCACTGTTCCCCATCTGTCCGTTGGGAAGCCCAACATCCATACCATCTGTGCGGAGAGTAGCATGGGGATTGTTCATGTACAAAGAATCGATAAAAGGCGTGTTCGCTTGGTCAATCGCCGACACAGATGGGTCTGGAGAAATCCCCCAGCCGTCCAAAATCATCAATAGTGCTTTCATGCTGCAAAGATAAGTAGAACCCAGTGAAAGCAACCCGTATTGTCAATCAAATAATATGGGATTTATATCTAGAAGATGCTCTGTTGTGTAGCTTTTGAAGAAATCCGCATCTAAAAACTTACGCCCGAGCAACTGCTCATCTTTTGCAATTTCTGAAATCACTTGATTTGTCAAGACTTCCAAATACGCTTTTGAGAGGGAATGGTAGGTGTAGTGCCATGGCTCGTGGGCAAAGCCCTTACGGTTGGGGTGGTCTGTATAAACTTCCAAAAAGCCATAGTCTGCTGCATTGCGATTCATCCAAGAACGTAGTGCACTCGACGGGCCATCGCCATAAAATTTTTCTGCCAATAACACATCACCAGACTGCGGATTGGCATTGTCGATGATATCGATGTCTGTACCCCAATGGTGACGAGAGGTTCCTGGTAAAGTCGAATAGGTAATGATTTCCTGAATCGCATCTTTAGCGGGTAAACCTTGTAAGGTCAAAGTCTTGTACTTGGCATTCCAGATTTCCCGTTGCCGATGATAGCTGCGATGAGCAGATACCACCTTGATGTCGATGCCCTCTTTGGCAGCTGCCTGGCGCATACGTTCGTAGGCTTCATAGACCTCTTCTTGCATACTACCAACGAGCGGAGGTGAAGTTTTTCCCAACACGAAAAGGGGATCGATATGTTGTGCATAAGTATACATGCTCAAACACAAAAATAAACCCTTTAGTAGTGCTTTCATAATAGCTGTTTTTTCATCACATAATGTGGTCCAAAAATAGGAACCTCAAACTCGGATCCCTCAATTTGATAACCCATCTTCATATAAAAACCAGAAGCTCGTTTTCGAGCATTCATCCATATCACTTCAAGACCTCGAGATTTTGCGTGGTTTTCGGCCTCTTCCACCAACAGGCGACCAATCCCTTTGTTTTGGATGGAGCTTTGTACTGCCATGCCCCGGATTTGTCCATTTGGTTCATTGAATGTGCCATTATTGGGGTTGTCTAAAATTGTACAAACGCCAAGCAAGGTATCTTGATCATACGCTCCCAGATGAATCGTGGATTTTAGCTCATCGCCAGGTAAAATACAGCTTTCGACAGCCATCCCCGGTCGTAATATGGGATGACGGACAATGTGGGTCATTTCTGCTGAGATGGTTTTAATATGTATTTTTGACGAAGCCATGCAGAATTTAGAATTCACGTATTTATCAAAGAACAATATAGCACAAATTGTTCCGCTCATGCAAGACTTTACCGCAAACAAGTATTCGGATGAGCTTTTACTCGATCGATTGAAAGCCATGTTTGCTTACGACTACGATTGCGTTGCTATTCTTTTGGACAATCAACTCATTGGGTTTTGCGGCTTGTGGTACCAAACACGGCATTACTCTGGAAAAAGCTGTGAGCTTGACCATTTTTATATTGATGAGCCCTTTCAAGGAAAAGGATATGGCAAGCAATTTCTCGATTGGATTACATTGCAACTACAAAAAAAAGACTACGAGGCTATAGAACTCAATGCATATAAAGAAAACAAGGCAGGACATCGCTTTTATGAACGAGAGGGCTTTGTGCATTTGGGCTTTCATTTTGTGAAGCGCTTGTAAAATTTTGGCATTCACATTCGATTCTCTACCTTTAACGTGAACTCATGCGAAAAACGATTAGCATTCTGATACTACTCTGCGCTGTTTTTGGAACAGCGCAGCAAGACTATCGCACTTGGTTGCGCGGAAAAGTGCTATACCAAGACAGCAGTGTCGTTGCTGCCAATATCCTGAACACCAACTCCGAACAAGCCACGATCACGGATGATAATGGAGAATTTGCGATAGAGGTAAAACTTGGTGACGAACTCATTATTTCATCTGTACAATATGAAATTCGCGCACTAATTATCACCAAAGAAATCTTACAACGCAATCGTTTGGTAGTCGATGTAAACGAAAAAATTCAAGTTCTTGACGAGGTGGTTGTGAGTCCCACACGCCCAGAAAAGTTTTTGGATTTGCAAGAAGAAGAATTTAAAAAATTCGATTACACTTCTGACAAATCAACTCGTGTTGACAACGAAATTCTACGAAAAAACCAACTCTACGAAGGAGTCGATTTTGTGAATATTTTTAAGTTGATGTACAAGGCCCTTCGCAAAAAGGATTCCGATGACGGTGATGATTCTACTTTTGCACCAAGCGATGTGATTCGTCAGATTTATCCAGATGCGTTCTTTACGGAAGAGCTCAATGTGCCCCAAGACCAAATCAGTCTATTTTTGGAGTTTATCGATGATCGGCTAGAGGCAAAAGATCTATTGAAAAAGGAAAACGAATTTCAATTGATGGATTTTTTAATCAAACAAAGTGAAAAGTTTGCAAGGACGCAATAGGTCTTTTCTTTGGGTTGTATTGGTTGTGGGCTTTATGGGATATGCCCAAAACATACAAGATTTTTCGGGAAAGGTCGTTTCAGACTCCCTAGATATTTCGGGGATTCATGTGGTTAACAAAAACAGTGGAGCAACCACCATTACCAATCGAAAAGGAGAATTTTCGATTGGCGTTCAACCTACAGATACAATTCTCTTTTCTGCGGTTCATATCAAACTACAGGCATTGGTTTTGGACTCCTTGGTGCTCTCGCAACCCAAAATCAATGTGTATGTTGAGCATGCTGTCAATGAACTGCAAGAGGTCGTTGTCAAACCACATAACTTGACTGGTAACCTCGCTGATGATGTTACCGCTGCTCCGCCTCCCCCAATCAATTTTAAAGATGTTGGGATTCCGGGTTTTGAAGGAGAGCGTCGCGAAAAAATAAGATATAGCAGTACAGGAAACTTGATTTTAAGTACTTTGCTATTGCCCATCATGCCCTTGGATATTGAAGGGATGTACAAACAAATCAGCGGCTACAACAAACGTCTTCGGCAAAGCCGGAAACTCAACAAACAACTCCAAACAGTATATCGTATGATTGACTTTTATGGGACTGAATTTTTGCAACGCGAATTCACTTTGGGTGAGGATGAAGTCTATGGTTTTGTGTTGGCTTGTGTAGAAAACACTCCCGATATGCAAACAGATTACCTCAAAGGCAATCATCCCCTCGTTTTGGAAGGGATGACGCACTTCGCAAACACCCAAATCAAGGAATGATGAGCCGAATCTTTACCTTTTCGTTTGTTGTGTGCTTGCTATTTATTCAAGCCACTATCCACCCCTATTATGTCAGCACCCTAGAGATTGATTACCGCCCCGATCGAGCGGCTTTGCAAATCACGATGCGTGTGTTTACAGACGATTGGCAGTTGATGCTCAACACCCACTATGACAAAAGCCTTCGCTTGGATCCCGACACGGATACGGAGCAAGTCGTGACCCATTCTGCCGATTATCTTCAACAGCATTTGGAATTGAATCTCAATGGCACAGACGTTACCCCACGCGTTTTAGGAAAGGAGTATCAAGACGATCAGTTGGTTCTGTATTTGGAGGTAGCGGGCGTGGTAGAACTCCAAACCCTAGCAGTGTCCCACCGTATTCTTTTTTCGGAATTGGAAGGTCAACAAAACATCGTTCGGATCAAAACCCCAACAAATCGAAAAAGTTTTTTGCAAACCCAAGGACGGGCGCGAGATTTGTTTCGTGGTTTTTAGGGGGTCGTTGAATTGCATCGCAAATCGTTGAGATTTAGGTCAGTCAAAGGCTGAATGGAATCCAACTGATTTGTATAAGCAGAGCAAGGGATTTATAAACTTTTAACTTCGGTTTTAAAACTACAAAAAATCCGTTCCTTTTCGTTATTTTTACCCCCTTTATTTAAAAAATTGTTCAATATGAAACTTTTTATTTCCTCAATATTATCATTCGGTTTGCTATTTCCTACCTTGACCTTTACACAAGAGCAAAATCTAGAAGGACCCAAACAAGGTCACACCAATCAAAACAAATTTCGTCAGCTCTACAACGAGTTTTCGACACCCAATGATTATCGAACCGCAAGTGGTGCCCCTGGCCCTGACTATTATCAGCAACGTGCCGACTATGTGATGGACATCAAAATCGACGATGAGACTCAACGCCTCTACGGAGAAGAAACCATTACCTATACCAACAATTCGCCCGATGCGTTGGCCTATTTATGGGTACAGCTCGATCAAAATATCCGCAAAAAAGATTCCCCAGCTCTTCTAAAAAACAGCCAATCACTGGAACAGGTTTCGCAGTTGTCCACCTTTGCCAATAACCACCTTGGCGACCCTTTTGACGGGGGATTTAATATCGAAAAAGTTACAGATAGTCAAGGAAAATCCTTGCCATACATCATCAATCAAACCATGATGCGAATCGACCTGCCAACCCCACTACAGTCGGGTGGGCAAGTGGTGTTTTCCATCAAATGGTGGTACAATATCAACAATCACGTGGTCAACCGTGCGCGTTCTGGCTATGAGTATTTCCCTGCCGATGATAATCGTGCCTATGTGATTGCACAGTTTTTCCCTCGGATGTGTATGTACGACGATGTGGAGGGCTGGCAAAATTATCAGTTCTGGGGCAATGGCGAGTTTGCACTTCCCTTTGGCGATTATGAGGTCAATCTGACCGTTCCAGCCAACTTTATTGTTGATGCGACCGGCGAACTGACCAATCGCAAAGAGGTGTTTTCTAAAGAAATGATGAATCGTTACAAGCTAGCCAAAAAAACCTATGACAAGCCTGTGATGATTGTCACCCAAGAAGAAGCAGAGGCCAATGAAAAAACCAAAACAACCAAAACCAAAACATGGAAGTTTTCTGCAAAGAACGTCCGGGATTATGGCTTTACAGCATCTAAAAAATACATTTGGGATATGATGGCTGTCAAGGTTGGTGACCGTGACGTCATGGCCGTTTCACTTTATCCAAAAGAGGGGAACCCACTTTGGGAAGAATGGTCTACACGTGCAGTTGCACAAACCCTGGAAACCGTATCGCGGTTTACCTTTGATTACCCGTATCACAAAGCCATTTCGGTTCATGCCAAAAATCAAGGTATGGAATACCCCATGATTTGCTGGAATTACGGTCGTCCCGATGAGGATGGGACCTATAGTGATCGTGTCAAATTTGGAATGATTTCGGTGATTATTCATGAGATTGGGCATAATTATTTCCCGATGATTGTCAACTCCGACGAACGCCAATGGGGTTGGATGGACGAAGGTCTAACTACTTTTATACAATACCTGACGGAGCAAGAGTTTGGACAGCGATACCCAGAGTCCATCCCTGGCTTGGACAAATACCCATCGAGAAGAGGTGAGGCCAAGAAAATTGTTCCTTATATGTCAGATGATCAAGACTTTTTAGCACCGATTATGTCCAATCCTGAAAATGTATTCCAACTTGGACCTAACGCCTATGGAAAACCTGCTACCGCACTCAATATTCTGCGGGAGACCGTCATGGGTTCAGACCTGTTTGACCACGCGTTTAAAACTTATTCTCAGCGATGGATGTTTAAACACCCAACCCCAGAAGACTTTTTCCGTTCAATGGA
>CEUM01328148.1_pt1 | contig 11071 bp, 11 predicted proteins | sample 356421 | NCBI WGS metagenome assembly CEUM01 (sample SAMEA2622716, study PRJEB7988) | marine metagenome | biome: marine biome (ENVO:00000447); feature: surface water layer (ENVO:00002042); material: "saline water (ENVO:00002010), including plankton (ENVO:xxxxxxxx)" | depth 5 m | reverse complement strand
ATCAGATAAGTCTCGCAACCGCCTTTGGCGAGGGTCTCGGCGGCGCACGCACCGGCTGGACCCCCACCGACGACAGCGACACGTAATTTGCGATCGGTGAGAGGAGCGCCTGATGCCATCGTAACATTGCGTGAGGTGGCTCGTGACGTGCGCGTTCGCGTTTGCGAAAGCTTAGGTTCACGGAGCTTGGCTCCGAAGCTGCGTGCGTGTGGAGTCAGTCTTCTGGATTGTGGAGCGCATAGGTTGAGGCCTCGGAAACCATGTTAACTCGACACGTGAGACATTATGACAGATAGTTGACGACCAACGCTTCCTCACAGGTTTGAAGAAAAAACGTAAACATGCCGCAGACGCACGTGGAGAAACCGATGACTGAACGGAGACGCGTCGTTTCGCCAATAATCGTACCTCGCCTGAATGCGAACAGCATGCGTTGTTGAGAACATAATTTTTATATTGAAGTCCGAAGGCAGTAAACCGTGTCTTCACAACGCGCGCGCGTCTCTCGGCAGGTTGACACCAGGGGCTGGCGACGGGAGATACGCTCTGCTCTAGACCCGATCTATTTTTTTTCAAAGATTGGATCAACCTAACGACTCCCGAATAGCCATATGGATAACCCGAGTATGTTAATGTTAAGATATTCCACCTCTAAATACACGAGTCTTCCCGAGTACTATACGCGACGAGTTATAACTCAACGTAGAATCATAGGATCCCCTAGGGCTAAATATATCTTGTAAGAACCCATACAACTTTACACGCATTTAACTCGATCTAAGGCTGTGGCCCGCAGAGTACAACCATGAAAAAATAATTTTGTGGGTTCGAGATAACGCGCGCACGGGGGGTGCGACCAGACAGCGATACTCAGCGCGGACCCTCACTTTCGAAGTCTTGTCGAAGCACAAACACGAGATAACAATCAAATGATGTCTGCCACAATTTTCACGGTTTCTCCCGTTCGCACTATCGCGCAGAAGCACACGGGTACGTCTGCTCGAAGTCTGCGGGAAGATACGATCATCGCGTGAGCGTGGGTGCAGAAACTAACGTTCGTTCGCTCGAAGGCGTCAGGCAACGAGTCTCGAACAAACGATGTGGTGAGTTCATTTTATTTTATTGCTGCAGTCGTCGTGGCCTCGCAAACAACCCATTACATGTCGAGCCACCGAAACGACACGTCGGCAGCAAGAGTGAAAGATCGTACTGACTTTTGGTTTACAGTGGTCGTTAAGAGTGCCTCGCCGCAAGATATGAGCAAGAGAGTATTTGGTTCTTCCTTGATGCTGTCTTCATTCAGCTCTGTGCTTCCGGCTCTCGCTATCGTACGTTTCAGAGTTCTTTTGCTATGATCACCAGCTGAATCTAAATCCTTTTTTACAGGTTGATGACCGTCTCAACGGGGATGGTACTGGTTTGCCTCTTGGCATTAACGACGGTGCCCTAGGCATCATTTTGGCGACTGTGCCCCTCGCCGTCTTCAGCTTGTACTTCATCGCTGGTAAGCAGGATGCCTCCATTGTAGCTGGTGGCAAGGATGATGACAGCGGCCTCTCTCTTTAAAGCATGAAAGAGTGTCTGTAAATATCATTCGTACCGATGATATAATCGCTGTTGATGGTCCAAATCGTGGATTAAGTGTTTTCACAAACTTTTAATAAGACGAACCAACCACAAACAACTACAACTAGTAAGTCCCATTTATTTATTATACTGTGAAGAATATATTGCGTGATTGCGTGAAGTGAAGAAGTTCATGTCAAGATGTCTCATTGAAAGTGGGCTTAAACTTACACTTCGGGACGTTTAAAGTTAGACTTAATTATATATTTATATTGCATGTGACTAAGCCTCCAATCTCGACAACTGTGGCTTGTATAAGGTACTGATGTCGAAACATGCCAGTATAGTTCTCTACTACTCTTTTCGATAGGCAGTGGATAGCGTGGGTCATAACTAATAAATAGATTGGACACTATCAAAGCCCAGCTGCATACATAGGAATTCCCGATGCTTTAACAGCCAAATCTGTTGGATGTTCAATGATGGAATCTATCAGACCATACTCGACAGCTTCTTGTGCTGACATGAAGAAATCCCTGTCAGTATCTTCCATGACCTACAAAGTGAGTGATATTAACGTGGGCGTATGGAATACGGAAACTATGTAAACATACCGTCTCAAGCGGTTTGTTTGTGAATTCGGCAAGGTAACCGTTTAATGTCGATTTGTGGTGCTGCGTAGGTATGAGTTTTGGTTGTTTAAGTGAGTAATTTGAGTTCACGAACCATAATTTCATTTGCTTGTATCTCAATGTCGGCAGCTTGACCTTGCGCGCCACCCAACGGCTGGTGGATCATGATTCTACTATTTGGAAGGCTGTAACGTTTGCCCTGCACGCAAAAGAAACTCGCGATGGTTAGAGAACTTCTATTTTGCACGTGTGCGGGTTCTATCGAACTAAAGTGGCGTGTCATACCTGGTGCCCAGATGCGAGAAGAAAGGCACCTGAAAATATTGTTCAGATTAGCTTTAGTAAACACGTCGAAATGTTCGTACCCATGGATGCCGCAAGACCAACACAAACCGTAGAGACATTAGGCCGAATATGTCTCATGGTATCGAATACTGCCATACCGGCAGTGACCGAACCACCAGGTGAATTGATATAAAGAGTGATATCCTAAGGGTGTCAAGTTATGGATTTATTCTATTTGATATGCTTAGCGTACTTTTGTGGGATCCGCAGCGTCGAGCCAGAGAAGCTGTGCTACGATGAGATTGCAGCTATCATCATCTACGGCTCCCCCAAGGCGAATAATTCTCTGTCATACAAAAGCAGTGAGTTTTTCGCACAAATCAAGATATCCACTAATAAAAAGGCTCGATGTATAGACACTCTTGAATATACTTTTCCTAGTGCAACGCGTATCACTCACCTGCGACATAAGTTGGCTGGCAACACTTTGAAACCTTTCAACCACGATGGGGGATGGTCCTTTGCCTTGTTGGTTGCTAACATGTACCCTGCAGCGGAGCGATTGGAGCTCTCTTTAGTAAAAAGTCGTACATATTTTACTGCATGCGCACCCCGACTTGCTTGAGCTTCTTCTTGAAACTTTGCTGCGATATGGCAGGTGCTCCACTCGGGGTAAGGACCCCAGACTGTGGGAAAGATTGAAGACTCGTCAGTTCGGTTCACCGAACGAGCTCTCGTCGAGCGTGTAAAGTTTGATCAGTCGAGACTGTGACCGGCGAAAGAGCAATATTGTAATCTATTTCAACGCACCTGCGCTGACTGAGTCGGCAAGAGGGCTGTGTATACATCGTTTTCACAGGGACAAGGTGACGAAAGGTGGTAGAAGTAATGCACGTCAATAGCGTGAACGGACGACGCAGTCAAGAATCACTCAGCTGTTTGGTTCGGTCTCGAGTATTCCACGAGTGGAACCTCGACCACTGTCGAATGCATCCATCTCGGAAGGTCTTGTAAGTTCTCCAAGAATGTCTAGTGTTTGTCGTTTAACACGCGTGGTGTCCTATAATGCGCAGTATTGGACTATTAATGAAATATTATCCACAAAGGGATAATAAAGTATGGATATCTGAGGGCGGGGCCCCGGTTTTCCTAGTTTCGCCTTAGATGTAGATGCTTTCTACCGAAATTAGATGCGTCAGTTTCTTATGTGTTACGATCGCTAAAACCAGTTCCTAGCCCGTCCTGGATAGACCCACTCTTTGATGTCATCATACCTTGAGTATGGGTTTTGACAATTTAGGTCTATTGATTAAATGATAACTCACAGTACCTCTATATATGACAATTGCAATTCCCCATTCATTTTATCCTGGAGAAGATCTTATTGATTCCGATAAGGTAGGGGAGGCCGCAACCTTGCTCGCCAGTACACATTGGCGTCTTCCGTCAGTGCGCGCAATCGAGTAATCACTTTCGAGCGAATTCGTTCGTTGCTCTTTCTCTTTCAGGGCAGAGATGTTGGGTGTTACAGCAACAAGCACGCTCTGCTGTGGGCGCACTTTCCACGGTAAGTTGGTAATCACGTTGCAGCGTCTTTTTGCGCGCGAATTGCCAGGAGCATCTACAAAAGAAGGAAAAAAACTCATTTACATTTTACTGCCTTTGATCCTCGCGATGGATCGAATGGGCTCATTTGTGCCTTCTAAACCCTCTACCTTATCGATACGCACGCTGACGGTCTTTTTGCCTCTTCTTCACGACAGGTACAGCTGCTGCTGCAAATGGTAAATATCGCAGGTGAGTAGAATTAGTGTTCGTTTACTTTTTTCCTCACATGCTAGCTTCAGGAGTGCGTGCAGACTTAACCGTGTTTCTCGTCAGCTCAGTGTCTCGGCTCAAGCTGGTAAACAAGTTCAATCCTCTAACTATACACAGCTTTGACATGTATCGTAGTTTCCAGTGAATCCGAGGTCGAAGAGAATACGGCACGACCTGTTTATCCATTCACTGCTATCATTGGCCAGGAAGAAATGAAGTTCGCAGCCCTCATGAATATAATTGATCCAAACATAGGAGGCATCATGGTGATGGGTGACCGTGGTACCGGCAAGTCAACAACTGTTCGTTCGTTGACTGATTTGCTTCCGTACATTGAAGTTGTGCAGGGTGATCCCTTCATGAGTAGTCCGACAGATCCCAACTTGATGTCGCCCGACGTGTTGGCTACCTACCGAGCTAAACAAGCCCTCGAGACCGACTTCGTGCCTATCAACATGGTTGACTTGCCGTTAGGCGCAACTGAAGATCGTGTATGCGGTACGATTGATATTGAGAAAGCTCTCACTGAAGGAACCAAAGCCTTTGAACCGGGTTTACTTGCCAAAGCAAACCGCGGTATACTCTATGTTGACGAAGTAAACCTTCTTGATGATCACCTTGTTGATGTATTGCTTGACTCTGCTGCTTCCGGCTGGAATACCGTTGAGCGCGAAGGTATAAGCATCTGTCACCCGGCTCGTTTCATTCTCATTGGTTCGGGTAACCCTGAAGAGGGAGAGCTGCGCCCGCAGCTTCTAGATCGTTTCGGCATGCACGCTCAAATCAAAACTGTGAAGTTACCGGAGGAGCGAGTGAAGGTGGTTGAAGAGCGAACTGCATTTGATACCGACGCCAAGGAATTCCGGGCTCGTTACAAAGAGAAGCAAGAAGAGATCATAGCGAAGGTCACCGCCGCTCGTGCGCTATTGCCGGACGTGGAGGTACCCATGGATATCCGATTGAAAATATCACAAGTCTGTGCTGAGCTTGATGTAGACGGACTCCGCGGAGACCTCGTTACCACACGTGCATCCAGAGCTGCCGCTGCGTTCAGAGGTTCTAAGGTTGTCAGTGATGAGGATGTTTACTCCGTCGTATCACTCTGCTTACGCCATAGACTTCGCAAAGATCCGATGGCAACTATTGATGAAGGCTCACGGGTCATTGAGGTATTCTCTTCGGTATTTGGTTACGACACAGAGTAATGGAGAGGCCACGTTACCAAGTTTAATACGATGCTATCATTTCTTACGATTTACAACTTCTTCTACCGAAACTAATCCTCGACACAGATGAGGCCCTCATGAAGACAACCCTGTTGCCTTTGTGCAATGCACTCTGTGAGCCAGTTAAGATTGGCCAACTCGTTCTCCTGGAACTTAATGAACGCATAAAATACAGCCAAATTGAACTGCTCTTCAACTACCCGTTTACAACTTTCCAACTCAATCGAACGCAACCCCTGCACTTAACAATTAGCAGGTATGCGGAGAACTAATTTACCCAACTGACCTTATCTAAATCACGATCGTGTAAATCTTCTTTACTTGCCAAGTCACAGAACATGGGATATGCTGCTAATGTCTGCCTCACGTCATCGATTGTTTCACAATTCGACAACAGTGTAAACCCATCAGGGTACATAGTCCCAAAGTTAGTATAGAGATTCCTCCTGTCATTTCTCGACAGCTCTGTTCCAAGAGAGTTGATCGTGATTCGTATGGCGTGACGGTCCGCCTCAAAATCAAGTAGTTTCTAAAAGTGAAAATGTAAGGCCTTGCAACAAGTTTCACTGAGCACTTCACCTTCATTAGCTCATAGGTTGTACAATCTAGCGCGCGACAAAAGTGTAGGAAGTCTTGAAGGTATTCCTAGAACATGGTAAAATCTTGCAAAGACAGTAGTAGTCACCGTTTACTTTGTAGAGAATATTCCGCACAAGTTCAATGTTTAATTCATCGAGACTCTCCACATTAACAGCGTTGCGAAAGTACTTTGCCAGCGGTGTATCAACTAATACTAGTTTATATAGTTCTCTACTGTTTAATTAGATGGTCAACGAACTAAGACATCATCGTAAAACTTACTGTACATTGCTTGATGCCAATACAGATGGAAGAGACTCAAACATTCCGATCGGATTGCATTTCTCAAGAATATCCTGAATTCTGTCATGCTTGTTATTCGTGTACACTCATCATCTCACCTCTGCGCTTCTTCCACGCAACATGCCAGTGAGAGCTATGACCAGATTGTCGATCATGTGTCCATATGTCAGATATTCCAAAAATTCACAAAGTGGCGACGAAGCCTGCATGATGGTCACGGTATATGGTGATGCTCTGAGTTGAAGAACCAACCTGTTGGCAACAAGTATTGAACTCTGCAACTTGTCGCTTCCTACAGCAGTCTATGATGTCTGCTGTTCTGGTTGGAGGTTGTATGTCGTGGAGATATTCAGAATATTCGCTTGTTGTTTGCTGGCGATCAAGTCAACACTAAACATAATTAAAAAGACAAAGACATCGCACCAAATAAGTTTTCACATCTTCAAGAGTCTCGCAACGGCTTAACTCTGCGTAGTGCTGCTTGCGAAGTTGTTTGGACTGGCAGCCGCGAACGTACGCCTCACAAAAACCATTCTTTGCGTTGAACATGTTGAACCTGTTACACAGTGAGACTATCAGCACTGTCAGAAACAGGTGGGCTCGCTGCCGACAAATTGCTGAACGCAACTCGAGGATCGCAGTTGAATGAAACCACCACGCCGCTACCGCGAGGTAGCCTCTTCGGAGACCATACGAAACAAGTACAATGTAAATACATACATTGTACATTCATATGTTACATAATGTGCGCTTTGGTCAATATCACCAGCTGACACGCGTTATCATAGGGGGGATTATGGTGTACAACATCAGTGAGAATCACACAAATCGTTTCTCAGGACTGAATTTACTTATTATGCCTTGGGTGGCTGTAATAATGGTCCTTCTGTATTCATAAATTTGGGCACTTTACAAGGTCTCCCGCCCGAGCCTATCTGGATAGTTTTCAGGAGCAGAAATGGTTTCTCCAACCTTTATTTCGTCAACTCTCAGCGGGTCTAAAAGCATCAGCGCGGTGCCGGAATTACGCAATCAAGTGCGGGGTGTGACTAGAGAGTGCTGCTTGCCTCGTCGAAGGAGCGGTGAGAGGGAATAGAATCGCCCTTTTCGCTTTCGTCGACTCCTCGCACACCCATTTCTTTGGGAGTACCAAACCTGCCCACAATTCGAACCTTTCGACCCGTGAGATAGCTTAAAGAGCTCAAGGAGTAGATTTAGTGCACGTTCTCTCACTTCAACTATACTTCTCCGAGCAATGTCCCACGACATAGAACCTACTTTCCAACTGAAAAAGGTATGTATACAGTTGAGGCAAACCATTGAACTGACAGTTGCGCAGTGGTCGGCTGTGGCCGTTTGGTCTTGGTCAATTTGTACTGATACCTGCGCAATATGCAGAAATAGCCTTCATGAAGCTAGTATAGAATACCAGGCGAATCCAGCTGGGTCTTCCGATGAAGGTCTAAGTATTGCTTGGGGTACTTGTGGCCATGTATTCCACTTAGACTGCATCTCAAAATGGCTTCGCACAAGGAGCAACTGTCCTCTCTGTGTACGATCTTTCAAGTCAATCAACTAGCTGTCTTATAACACTTATCTAGAACAAAGAATGGGAGTTTTCTAAAATGGAGAAGGTAGTGTACTAATTTAACATGGCCCCGCTATACTAAGCAGGAAGTTACAGATCCAACTGAACTCGTATACGTGAGGAACTCAGTCGGCTGCTTCGTACATCCGATTTTTCATAGAAATGTGGTTGAAGCGCCGAACGAGATTCAATTCTACAGTAGATGTCGTCGGTGGTAGTTGGTATGCCTAAGATTTTGTAAAAAAAAGTTTCAAAGCCTCGACCCGAGCACCTACCCCGTTTCCAGCTTGTCTGAGATTCAGGTGATAGAAAGCAGCCCGCATTTCGTTTTGTCTCAGGGCAAGAATATGATCCTGGTGCTCAAACACAATCAATAGTCACTACCAGACGATTTTATTGGCTCACCAGTTTAGATTCTAGGCCTAGTTGCCCAGCTGTGTCCTCCACAAGATATTTCGAAATTGATCTGGCTTGCTCTATGTAAGAAGCGGGTACCTTGATTGCTGTGACGATAATTCAGGTAAAAATGACCAGATACGAACCTGAAATCGACTTGAACCCGAAATATTCTCTAGTTGAAGCCATTCGCTGAGCTCTATCGTACAGTTTCTAGTTTGTTTCAAGACGAGTGCCAACCATAGTGGAACAGTCACTGGTATGTTGGGCTTGAAAGGTCCGAGCTGCTTATGCGAAGTCAGTTGGCAAGTAGAGCAAATCGTGCCTAGATTCAACTACCTTTGACGCGATGAGGTATATTTCCTGACAGAATTTCAGATCAGTAATTATCGCGCAGGAGTGATGCCTACCTCTCCTTTAAACCGTGGGACGATCGTTACCAGCGCGTCGTGTGCTATGTAGTCGGCTTCCTGGGCGTTGTGTCAGCTTACTCTTTCGCAAAGATGGTTATAACGCACTTCATTTGAGAGCGAGAACCGTCCTTGTTTCATCGTTTTACTCTAACCGACGCGTCTCTGCAACCTGGCCCGTCGTGCGCCGTGCGTCGCGCGTCCCGTGCGTTGTACTGCCGAACACCGCAAGCCGCGATGATTTTACCTTTCAATCGGATTGAATCCAAACGGCTTTCCTATCATTTTACATATTTAATATTTAATGTTACGGTTCATGACTCTACGTTGATTGAGTATAGGCCAGTACTTCCTAAAGGCTCTCAAACTCTATACTTGTAGAGTCTTCTAGAAAAATACCATCGTGTGCCGCGTGAGCTCTCAGAGTGCAAAACGTTGGTTTCGTTGTATCCGCATCGAGCGCGTTTGGATAATTCAATTCGAGTTCGGCCAGGAACGCACTTCAAGCTGTGATAATGCGCACAGTTCCACGCAAGTTCTGGAGACCGACCGTTGCACTCAACCCCACGCGAAGAAATCAGGATCATGTATTATACGTGGGGAGAGTCAAGTCTCTTACAGATGAAGACATCGATGAGCTCTGTGACATCTTGTACCTTGACCATCCAGAAAGGTGATTGTTGAAGAAGTACGAAAAAGTAAAGATGCTCAGGCCCAACTGACAGGTTACATTACACACCGTTCACAGAAGGTTTCTGTAATGAAGTATTCAAGGTAATTTAAACGAAAAATGGTAAACCCGTATCTTTCATTCCTATCAAGATCGTATACGATGAGACAGAGTATGTAGTCAAGAAGTATAGTGACCTGTCAAAATTACGTGCAAGCTTGGAAACGTGAGTGCTTGTTGACTATTTTATAGATGTTTTGACTCTTGTTCCAACAGTTGTGTCAAGATGCAAGGAATTCTGGCAGAAAGATCACTGTGTCCACACGTTATTGCGACTACCGAAGAAATAATAGTTACAGAGTACATCTCTGGCAAAGTTCTCAGTGAGCAAGACATGCTGGATAACTCAGAGCTGATGGAATCGCTCGCTGACTTGTAAGTACTTGCAAGCAAACATAGAAGTACGACTGATCGACCCTAAGGACAAGCAGATTGCATGCAGTCACAGCACGCGATGGTTTACAATGCATTCCTTCTTGACGTCGTTTCTCACAAAGTAGCTTACAGAAAATGTTCCTCTGATATGGATGTGGTTTCAGCTCATGCTTGCACGACTGAAAGAACGAGGGGTACCTACACGCACTCTTTCAGCTTATTTGCATTGATTCGTTGTGAAGGTCACAGACATTGATGGTATAAGCACAGAGGTTCATGTATTTGTCACGAGTTTCAACTCATCTTGAATTTATTCGCAATAGGAAATAGCACAAGAATTAAGTAGAGTACAGCATCTCTGTGGGGTGCGCTTATCTATGGCGTCATCGATCAATTCAATTAACGTCGAGAGCATCGTAGGGGTTGGATTTACATTTGTGTTTGTGTCATGGTGATCTCAAGCCATCAAACATCATACTTCAGCAGCACCAGGGTGGTGTCAAGGTTTTGGTGTTGCACATTGTTCAGAGATTTCAATAATTCTTTATCTTCAGTTGATTGATATGGATTTATGTGGTATTAACTACCGAGGTTTTGATACGATGAAGCTTTTTCGTACAGACTGCGGGTCCTTCTACGACGACAATCTACTCTCTTTTCTCCAACTGTACCACCAGCGAATTAGTTCAGCAGTGGGTGTAGCAGGTGAGTGAATCATGGAGTTGATATTTCAGAGATGCATTAAAAATTTCCAGAACTGTTCTTCGAATCACAGCTGTTCGAACCTCTGACTTGGTTGGAGGTGAGTTCATCAAAGTCAAAAGAAAATCTTTGACCAATACTCTTAGGCTGCCCTATTTTTCGCCGTTTTGACTGTCGATGTCAAAGATAAAGATGGCAACGAACGCAACATCTTGTTGTTTAATGATAGATGGGCAAAGTACAAAGAGACGCGATGGAAACTCAATTGCTTTGGTCGTTTGCTCTCGCGTTAAAGTACTGTTGCATGTTATGACAAGCAGACTAAAAAGTAAATCATCTTAGAAATTGAACCAACTCTTTGTAGTGGGGTGCTCAATCTGCTCAGCAGCAAAGATGAACACGCCTTCAGCACTCGTTTCGTCATCGCTTTGATCAAGCAGAAGGGCAAGCATGTCCCCAGC
>CEUM01106319.1_pt1 | contig 11072 bp, 12 predicted proteins | sample 356421 | NCBI WGS metagenome assembly CEUM01 (sample SAMEA2622716, study PRJEB7988) | marine metagenome | biome: marine biome (ENVO:00000447); feature: surface water layer (ENVO:00002042); material: "saline water (ENVO:00002010), including plankton (ENVO:xxxxxxxx)" | depth 5 m | reverse complement strand
CTGTGTAGCGTTAATTCCGGCTAGAAGGCGAGAATGATATTAGCAAAGCAAAATGTTAGCACCTCAATTTCAGGAGTTGCCATTAGCCCAACATCAGGGTCAATTAGTGTGGAGAAAACCTGACGATAACAGGCAACGGATTCCTAGATTTGGCGAGCAATTCAATCACAAATGATCTGACTTGAATAGACTCATTTTGTCATATTGCGCAAGATGTCGATTCTGGTGATTAAACCTAGAAGGTTTCCGTCTTCAGCAATAAGCAAACAATCCTCGTCTTCTAACCTTTTTTTGGCCTCACCAATCGACAAATATTTACTGATAATCACTGGATTACTTTTCATGATTTTTCCAACCGAGACCTTTGCATCATTGGCTCTTTTCAAGAGGTTTGACTCACTAACAATTCCAACAATCTTTCCACTAGAAAGGACTGGTAATTGAGAAATACCGGTTTCAACCATAATTGTAATTGCATTTCTTATCGACTCGCTTACATCGATTGTACTGATATTTCTCACCATCAAATCAGCAACGCTATGAGGGATATTCGGATGCTCTGCTCTATTCAAAGCTTCAACCAATTTAGCCAAAGTGGACGCTCTAGGATCTACTGACTCAGTCTCAATCTTTGCAATTACAGATTGAGTTAAACCAGAAATTTCACTCAACTGTTTCTGAGTCAATCCAAGCTTTTTCCTTTTTCGTTTAAGTGATACGCCAGTTGGAACTTCCATGACACCCCTAGAGCATTTGTGGAAATAAACCAAGCGGAAATATTCCTAAAGAAGAATATTTATTGGGAACTCTCTCTTTCTGCCCGGCGAACTTTAACAACGCCAGTGATTACCAAAATTATCACTAAAATAGTCAGTATATTTGCAAAGATCATAGCAATACTTTCGGTCGCAATACCATAGATCAGCCATAGACTCAATGAGCATGTCACGACAAAGAATGTAGGTAAAGAGATACCATCGTGTTTCTTGTGCTTCCAAACTTCAATTATTTGTGGAACCCAGGCAACTATTCCAAGTAAGCCTGCAATTACTCCCATTGCTTCTAACCAAGGCTCTGCCAAACAATCACCTCAATAATTCGTCAACAGAGTTTACAATTGTTGTTGGAATTTGCTCTGCCCCCTCAGGTAGCGCACTTACATCATCCATTGTTGCTTCACCTGAAAGAACCAGAACACCAATACAATTGGCGCGTGTTGCCATGGCAATATCAGTGTACAAACGATCTCCAACCATTGCACACTTCGAAGGATTCAACCCCAACTCCTCTATTTTGTGCAGTATCATTCCAGCATTTGGTTTACCAGTGATATGAACTGGGTCTTTACCCGTGGTTACTTTGAGCATTGCTAGATATGCCCCTACATCTGGTAAACCACCATCTGGACTTGGGCACACCATATCAGGGTGGCTTGCAACCAACGGGATTCCTTTGTGCATGTGAACGCTTGCTGTTGATATTTTGTCATAATTGATTTCAGTATCATAACCAAGTACAACATATTGTGGATTATCATCATCAGTAGTAATGCCGTTTTCTTCCAACATGTTTTTCATGCCTTCAGTTCCTATCAGCCATGTTTTAGAAATTTCATTTCTTCGAAGCCACGCTAATAGGTCATGAGTGGAGAGAAGAATCTCTTCTTTCTTACATGGAATTCCTAAATTGGCAAGTTTCTGATGATACTGATCAACACTTCTAGATGAATTATTCGTCAAGAAAAATCTCCTAATTCCTCTTTGCTCACACCTAGATAAGAAATCTAAGGCACCCGGAATTAATTCTCCGCCAAGATAGATTGTTCCATCCAAGTCTAGGAATATTGCTTCTAGACCTTCTAATGATGCGTCCATGTGAACCCCTAGTTTCCTCGGTAATGCTTTTCCTCATTAGACTATTCTAGTCAATTCAGAATAATAGCGTCTTTAACATGAATATCGGTGAATGCAAATTCTCCTGTGTCTCCTTGCTTGCAATCATCTCTGTCATCATCTCCTGAATCTCAGGTTTCTTGCCTGCTTTTCCAACAAACCAGTTGATTAGCCACTTTTTTCTGGACATGTTTTGCATCCGCAGGGAATTGGTTAATTCAGGGCCTAAAATCTCCCAAATTTCCTTTTGGTAATCTTGGTAGGGCTTTCCTTGTATAATGTGATCACTCGCTAATTTTCCGCTAAGTAAAGCATTCCCAATCCCCTCGCCACTGAATGGATCAACTAAGCTAGCAGCATCGCCAACCAACCTGATATTATTTCCAGCCATTCTTCTTGGTTGCATATCAGCCTTCTTTCTTGGGCTACCGAATGGTAACTGCCATCCTTTACCAGACCCTTCGACAAATTTTGCATTCTCAAATCTATGGGCAAAATTAGGGTGATTTTGAATAACATCCTTTTGCAATGCTTTCAATTTCTTTCCTTGTTTATCCATTAATGACATTACCATTCCAATGCCTACGTTTGTGATATTTTTAGAAACAGGGAATAGCCAAAAATACCCAGGAACCACAGTATCGACAAAGTGAATTTCAATGTCCCCAACATTTCCTTCACATCCCTTTACATTCTCCCAATACTCTCTGTATCCTCCACAATAGTGTCTTCTGTCTAACATTTTCTCGTCATGGATGGTTTCGACCAATGTTTTCGCTACAGGGCATCGATATCCTGCTGCTCCGATTATTTCGTCAGAGAAAAATGACACCATTTCACCCTTACGTCCACCGATTCTTACCTCAACACCTTTTGCCAATTTGTCTTCCAGAATGACATCACGAACTTCGGCTCCTTGAATCACAGCCCCTCCAGCTTTTCGAACCAATTCTTGTGTATTTTTGAATAGAAGATAATCGAATTGTTGGCGAGGAAGAGAGTAACCAGCCTCCAGTTTTTGTACATCTTCTTCTGGAAGAGCGACTCGGACTTCTTTTCCATTCGGCGATGAGAATTTTATTCCAGTTACTCTAAAGTGAGGAGTAGATTCTAGGGTTTGCTTAACTCCTAATGCTTTGACATGTGATAGTGACTTTCCCCCAACTGCATCTCCGCATATCTTGTCTCTTGGCCAGACGTCCTTTTCGATTAGGAGCACCTTTTTTCCTTCCATTGCAAGGTATCCCGCTGCAGAAGACCCGCCGGGACCTCCGCCAACAACGATAGCATCGAAGTTTGAACCGTTTTCAGGAACTTCTCCAGTTTCAATTGGATGGGTCCAAAAATCGGCATTAGAATCAGCCATAAACAATCCACGGAGAGGAAGGATTTGAGCATATGGTTATTTAGAAATCAACAAGAGATTTTTGTCCACTTATCTTTTTCTCGTCAGAAGCCTTTTTGTTTTGGTTTCTTTTTTTTCTCGACCCGTGAGTATCGTAAACTCGCTTTGATCTAGATTTGACATCCCCATCTTTTCTTGCAGCATAGCAAGCCTGTATGCCTTTATTGCGCTCAATTTGCTCGTCAACTATCGGTGCGGGATAATCGAGTCCAATTTTTACACCTACCTTTTCCTGAGCCTCTTCACTCATTAACCAAGGCTCATGAATATATGAATTAGGAACTGCTTTCAATTCAGGTACCCACTTGCGTATGAACGCCCCCTCCAGATCATGGTCTGTTGATTGTTTGATAATTGAGTAAGCCCTTACAGCATTAATTCCTGTAATTCCAGATTGCATATTTATCTGCGACCAATGAATTCCAGGCTCATAATCAATGAATAATTGAGCTAAATGATTTCCAGTATCTTTCCAAGGAAGCCACAATGTGTATGCAGCAACCGATTGTATCATTGCCCGCATTCTGAAATTTATCCAGCCAGTTTCCGTCAGGCTTCTCATACATGCGTCAAAAAATGGCCACCCTGTTTTGCCAAGTTTCCACGCCTCAAATTTGTCTTTATCCAATATTCGATGTATTTTGGAATCAAGTTCAGGGTTCAATGAGATGTAATTTTGTGTTGCTTCCACTTCTAACCGCTGAATAAAGTGACAGCGCCATAAAACCCGTGATGAAAAGGCATTTAGATTTCTCAAGAGATATTGCCTATTTGGGTGATTTTGCTTTGTAATTCTAATTTTCATCATGCCCACCGCTTCCAATACCTGTTTTACACTAAGTACTCCACTTGCAAGGTACGCAGATAAACGTGAAGAATACCTTTCAGCGAGTGCAGGGCTTGATATTGAGGAAATGTAATTTTCATTTCTTTCTTTTACAAAAGAAGTCAATACACTGTTAGCCGCAACTTCCCCAGGCTCCAGCCATGTATCTACTAATTTAGAGTAACAAGGATAGATACCAATCGAATTATCTAATGAGTTAAATCCAGTTGGGGAAAGAATTTTTGTTGGAGATTGTGCTGATGGAATTGCCATTCTTGCTAATCTAGTATCATTCCAAATGTCTCTATTCTTTAGATTCCTAACCACTCCATTACTTGGATATTGGCTAAATTTTATATCATTATATTCGCACCAATCAGCGACCTCTTTGTCCCTGTCCCAAGACCATAGTAACCCAGTTTCTTCGTGGCAGAGGATTTCTGAGATTTTTGAAGTTTCATTCAATCTTTGGAAAACTTCAGTTGCTATACCAGAGACAATTTGAAAGGCACCGCCAATCGATTGAAACTGCTTGGATAATTCCCTTGCATTAGCAATGTCCCAAGCAATATGCAATTGAGAAACATCATCCTGTTCAATTCGAATGTCTTCAACGATATACACGCCTAGCACTGGCTCTTCAGAATCTACGGCTTTTACCAATGGCACGTGGTCTGAAAGCCGTAAGTCGCGCTTAAACCAAACGACTTTCATAGTACTCTATCGGTGGCGCGAGTTATCAAAGATTGTCCATTATCCATGGAAACGGAATTAAACTGATAAACCAATATCGCAGGCATAAATCATGGTGGAGGCAGACCAGGAATCTCTTATTCCACTGGTTAGAAGAGTTGACACAATAGAGGAGCTAGTGGCCTGTTTTGAAGGCAATACTCCTTGCATATCCTCACATCTTGGAGTGTATGATTTTGGAAATCTAACTGATGATAAGTGGATTGCAGATAATGTTGGTGATTGCAATATAAGATTCCGACGTCCTACAAATAGAAAGGTAATAGATCCATCAGACTCGATAAAAGAAATTGCAATCGCCCTTCAAACACACACATCAAGTTTGAGAAAATTCATACAATCGGAAGACAATACCTTGGTTTTGACCGGCGTCGAAACTCATGTTTTGAAGAAAGGAGAGGTAATATCTGATTGGAAACCTGTTTGGGAAATTGCAAATCAGGTTGTGTCAGGAAACGACAAAATGCCCGCAATTATCGATAGAGAGCGTCTTTCAAACCTAGGATTTTGGATGAGCAAGGGCCCACTACAAACAATCACACATTTCGATAATTCTTTTGATAATAATTTGAATTTCCAAATCAGAGGAGAGAAAGAACTCCTTCTATTTCCTCATAGCGACTGGCGCAAACTGAAAACATTTAGTGCCCTTAGTCTTCACCCCTTCTCCTTCTTTTCCGGTATCAAAAAAGGAGTCAAGTACGAATCCTTGAATCCACAATTAGCTAAATTGAAGGCAGGAGATGTCTTATTTTTGCCTTCAACTTGGTATCATTTTGTCGAACATAAGAGTGAATCAAATCTCAATCTAACATTTTGGTTCAAGCCAGATCACAAGGTCAACCCGAAGAGTAGAGTAGGAAATAGTGTGAGAAATCCGTGGGTATTTCCTAAACTATTTGCTGCAAATTCGCTATCAAAATTACTCAAAAAACACATGCTTTGAGGTTCTGTGCTTAGAGAGTGTTCAAGCCCAAGTGATGTTCGCGTCGATGTACTTGTTGATGGCTTTGTAACCTGCGAATATGTAGTACAGACCAATAGTAACTACTGATAGAAGGAAAACCTTGATCCAAACTCCGACTAACTGTCCAGCAGTCCCAGTGAATTGGATTCTTCGTCCATCAATTCTTACATTATTTGCCCACTTGTTCATTACCATACACTTTGCCCATGGCAAGCCGAAACCTAGAGTGACTGCAGTCAGAAGGAAAGCGATTACTTTGGTAAAGAACAATCCATAGTTGGCTGTTTGAATTTTCCATTCCCCAGTTCCGCCCATTGCTTGCATTGGCATTGCTTGTGCTTGCATAGCCGGTGCCGCAGCCATAGCTGGTTCAGCCATTGCAGGTGCTGCTGCAACTTCAGGCTCAGAGACTTGTTCGACTACGGGCTCAGATGCTTGCGCAGTTTCCGCATTTTCATTAGGTACCCATTCAGTTCCGTTCCAAACCCACAATCCGTCTTCACTTACTTGCATGGTTCAAATGAACACTATCCAATATATAACAACATAAGTTAACCGTCATTGTGATGAACTGCCACTCTTTCATTATGTTGTGCAGAGTGAGCAACTAGAGGGTGTTTTTGGCCTCAGTGTCGAGCAGTCTCGCAAAATTGCTCCATTTGCCTTGTTTGCGATGACCTTTATTTGGGGAGCGACTTTCGTCTGGATGAAGCAAATATTGGATGCGACAGGCCCTGAGATAGAAGAGTTCGGAGTGGGCACAGTCACTATGTTTTACATTGGTGCTAGGTTTTTGATTGCTGCATTATTACTTGCGATTCTTTTCAAAAGTTGCAGGCAAGGATTGGCAGATTCTCAAATTTGGAAGTTTGGTACATGGCTTGGATTATTGTTATTCCTTGGTTTCCTTTCTCAGATGAGCGCCCTTGATGAAATCGACCCAGGGACCAGTGCTTTCCTAACTTCTCTTTATGTGGTTCTAACTGCGTTATTTACTACATTTTTCGAGGCTAAAAAGCCTGCAAAAATTATGTGGATAGGAGTTGGGTTAGCTACTTTCGGGGCATCGTTTATCTCGGGCCCTCCACACCTTTCATGGGGTACAGCTGAGCTAATTACGGTAATTTGTGCCTTTGTCTTTGCATTACACATAGTTTACACGCAAAAAGCAACAAAAATTGCGGACCCAATGGGAATTTCAATTACATCATTCATTGTTGTAGTTGGCCTATCTGGTTTGTTGTTAGCTCTCAGGGAAGGAAATGAATTCGTGGACCTTTTCGTTCTTTTAAGCATCGAAGGAGTTCTTTTCCCTCTGATTTGTCTCGGGGTACTAGGCTCGGGAGTTGCTCTTGTTACTCTTAATTTATTTCAGAGATATTTTGATCCTGTTAAGGCAGCGATTCTGTATTCCTTTGAGCCAGTATGGGCGACAATTATCGGATTAGTATTAGCAATGGTTCCATGGAGTTGGTGGATTTTAGTTGGAGGGGGAGCCATTTTATTAGGCAATATAATAGTTGAAATTACCAATAGTGAAGAGGATACAAAAGGTGAAAAATCAGAGGAATGAATTCAATTATTCCTAATTTTGTTCCTTATTTGATCAATACCTAGTATAGTGATTATCAAGCCAAAGCAAACAAAGCTGCCGACAATTTCTCCATTGGATAATGGCTGTGAGGGACAACCCCCTTCAACTACGAAGAACGGGAACTCCCCGTCAACCGGATTTTGTCTAATGTCAATTATAGTTCCAACCGGGTTATTTTCAACGTATGCAATAGCATCCCGTTCAAAACTACACTCAAGAGTAGTTGTTCTCTCACCTATCTCATACTCAACTTTCAATTCAACTGCATGGTAAGGATTGGCTTCGACATTGCGTCTTCCTTCGTATGAGATCTCAGTAATCTCTCCTTGTCTTACCAACCAAGTATCAGTATTGACCTGTCCTATTTGTCCGATTGCGCCAATCGCAAGAATCATGAAAAATACAACTACTACAAATCCAATAGCACCTGCTTTTATCTTGGCCGGAGTCCTAAGCATTTTTTCATGTTGTTGGGATATTTGTGGTTCTTCCCATTCAAAGATTTCAGTACAATGGGGGCATTCAAACTCTCCATATGAGTCATCTGGCAATTCTATTACGCCTTCGCAATGAGGGCATAGAATCTCGACCATGAACACATGATACGCGTCCACAGTTTCAATATTTTTACGAAAACAGAATCCACGTTATTGTTGTAAAGAGTCTAGATTATTACTATTCAAGACTTACATAGGGCCGCCACAATTTCCACAGAATCTATTGGATGCAGCGTTCATAGCACCACACGCTCCACATTTTTTTCCCGCAGGCTTGTTGTATTGGATAGGTTGCTGGTATTGTACGGGTTGCTGGTACTGCACAGGTTGTCGATATTGCATTTGTTGTGCCATCGGCTGCTGAACATACACAACCTGTTGCCTCCCTCCTCCAACTGTTGGAACAACAGAAGCGTGATACTTTGATTTGACCCATGCCCAAATTGTAACAATAAAGCACAATGGCGAGCCCAAGCAGGCAATAAAAGCCCACCACTCTCCACTACTAGATGCAGTGATCCCAATAAATAGCAAAATTGCTCCAATTACCAAAAAAAATGTTGACCACAAACTGTACACAAAGCTGTTTGCCTTAGATCCAACCCATCCACCAAAGGACATAGATGATATAAAATTAGAATTCTATTTTATCTTTTTTGAATTCTAACTTAAATTGTGTAAAGATTTTTCAAAAATTTTTGACCTGTGGTCTTGATATCCCTCCTGCAGTTGGGTCAAATGGCGAGAGACATGGCAGACGGGGACAGGTTCGCAACTAAAGCAGTACATAGTGGGACGCAACACATTGGAGATGCTGTTAATACCCCGATTTTCCAATCTTCGACTTACAAGCTAACAGAAGAAAGGTATGCTGGTTGGGCAGCGGGTGCACAGCATACCCTGCTATATGCAAGGATTTCACACGTCAATTCAGATGCAGTTGCTCAGAAACTTACAGCACTTGAGGGCGGAGAGGACGCTGAAACATTTGCAAGCGGTATGGCTGCTATCTCCACCACTCTGATGACTTTCCTAAATGCAGGCGACCACATGGTCGCTAGCGCTGATATCTATGGGGGAACATATGGTTTCCTAACCCATGAAATAAACAGATTTGGAGTAGAGACCACAATGGCAGATATGACAGACGTCTCGTCTTACGAGGCTGCGATAAAAGAGAATACCAAGATCCTGTACATTGAAGCATTAACAAATCCAATGCTCAAAATTTGTGATGTTGAAGCAATGGCTGCACTAGCTAAGAAGCACGGTTTGATGTGCATTATCGACAACACGTTCGCCTCACCTTGGGGCTGCAAACCACTTGATATGGGCGCAGACCTTGTCATCCATTCTACAACAAAATACTTGGGCGGACACAGCGATATTGTTGGCGGCGCAGTAATTGGCTCAAAGGAGCACATTGCTGAGATATTCATGAGAAAAATTCACTTCGGAGGCTGCCCAGACCCTCATTCCTCCTATCTTTTGGAGAGAGGAATGAAAACATTGGATGTCAGGATGCCAAGAATAGTTGAAAATGCCAAAGAAATCGCTTCGAGGCTTGAGAGCCATCCTATGGTTGCAAAAGTATACCATTCTGCTTTGCCATCTCACCCACAATACGAACTTGCTCAGAAGGTTCTGCCAAGGGGCAGTGGAATGATTGCCTTTGTTGTGAAGGGTGGTGACGATGCTGCGTTGAAGTTCATGAGGGGGCTCGAAATTGTATACGAAGCAACCAGTCTTGGTGGAGTGGAGTCTCTGATCGAATGCCCGTTTAATTCCAGTCACATGGCCGTTCCAGAAGATGTAAGAATTGCAGCAGGAATTGAGCCAGGTTTCGTTAGATTATCGATTGGAATCGAAGATGTCGAAGACCTGTGGAATGATATGTCCAAGGCTCTCGGAACCCTGTGAAATTTCGATCTTAATATCAGAAATTCTGTCCATGAGTCATGTATAACCTCCTAAGTGAAATCAGAGGGTACCCCTTGATTCGTACTACTTAACCAGCGGGATTTTCACCTATTTCAATGGTATTGCATTGGCTTCAATGGGTTGAAGTATATGAATCGAATAAGAATCCTGTTTGCGCATGAATATTGAGAGCACATCTAAACCCCATGTCTTAATCACTGGTGGAGCTGGCTTGATTGGTACAGCATCAAAAACATACTTTGAGCAGAGAGGTTGGACTGTATCCACTCTCGATTTGAAACAGTGTGACTTAGATGGACGTCCAATTGACCATATAGGGGATATCGTTGAGTTCAAACTGTTCCAAGATATTCTGGCAGATATCGATGGCATTCTGCATTTAGCGGCTGTTTCTAGAGTCATTGATGCTGAATTAAACAAAGAAGAATGTACTAGAGTAAATGTAAACGGGACAAAGCGATTGTTGGAGGCCGCATCTACTGCCAACTGCCGATGGTTCATATTCGGTAGTAGTAGAGAAGTGTACGGGGAGCCTCCTTCATTACCAGTTTCTGAAGAGCATGGAGTCGCACCGATAAACCACTATGGACATGCTAAGGTTATCGGCGAGAATTTGGTCAAGAAACATTGTGAAATAAATGGGATGGTTCACTCAAATCTCCGCTTTTCAAATGTGTACGGCCATTCAGGCGATCACCAAACTCGCTTAGTAAACGCATTCATTATACAAGCACTCAAATCAGAAGCACTTGAAATACATGGAGGAGGTCAGTTGTTTGATTTTACACATATTGATGATACAGCAGGTGCGATATTCACGGCGGCAGAAATGTTGCACGATTTGAATGAATCTCTCCCCCCAATCCATGTGCTGCCTGGAGATGCTGTTGCAATTGAAGATTTAGCAGAGATGGTAATCAGTATTACAAATAGCAATTCAGAAATCGTGTATACACCGGGACGGGATTACGATGTAGAACGATTCCATGGTGACCCGAGCCGAATGAATGAGATTTTGGGATACAAGTGTTCAATTGACATCATGACAGGCCTAGAAAAATGCGCTAAACTTCATCGTAAGAGGGTATTATCATCAGAGGAGGCAAATGGATGAGAGTTCTTCTTGTTATTCACGGGTACCCTCGTAGATACAATGCTGGTTCTGAAGTATATACTCAAACTCTAGCACATGCGTTA
>CEUM01075078.1_pt1 | contig 11095 bp, 10 predicted proteins | sample 356421 | NCBI WGS metagenome assembly CEUM01 (sample SAMEA2622716, study PRJEB7988) | marine metagenome | biome: marine biome (ENVO:00000447); feature: surface water layer (ENVO:00002042); material: "saline water (ENVO:00002010), including plankton (ENVO:xxxxxxxx)" | depth 5 m | reverse complement strand
GACGTCGACGTCGAAACGGTCGTCGACGCGGTGCGCGAGCGCGCACGCGTCGAGGTGGATGATCGCGGACGAGCGCGGGTACGCGTGCGCGTGGATCGATGTCGATCGATCGAGCGGGTGCTGCGACGCGAGCGCGATGTCGACGAGGCGGTTCGCGTGCGACGGGTGCGACGCGCGGGTCGGGTGCTGCGAGGCGTACGAGACGTGCGTGTCGTGTTGTTTAGGACCCGAGCACGATCGAAAGAGCGCGATGAGGAGACACGCGAGGGGGAGAAATCAAGTCGCGACTGGGTTTTTCGATGACGAGTTCGAGTACTGCGCGAATAGGTGTCGAACGCAGCCGAGCGTGACGGTGCACGAGAACACGTACGCGTACGCGACGAAACACTGTTACGGCGAGTATCCCGTGAACGAGGACCCGGTGCCGGCGAAGGGCAAGAAAACGTTCGCGGGTGATGGGCCGGACGAGTCGTGAGGGCCGACGCCGACGCGACGTAGACGCACTGTGTATTATTTGTAATTGTTTGTATTCGAGCGCGCCGCTAAACTTTTTCGAGCCCGACCTCAGAGCGCCTCGCCTCATGTGGCGCGCGTGGGCGCAGCGCGCGCGAACGTGCGCGGCGCGCGCGTCGAACGTGGACGCTCGAACGCGCGCGGTTTTGGCGCTCGGATCGAACCAGGGCGACCGCGTCGGGCTGTTTCGCGAGGCGTTCGTTCGCTTGCGCCGAGACCTCGGATTCGAGCTCGACGCGCACTCGTCGCTGTACGAGACGGCGCCGGCGTACGTGGAGGACCAGGATAAGTTTCTAAACGCGGCGTGCGTCGGAACGTTTCCCGAGGAGATTGGTGGGGACCCACTCGCGCTGTTGGACGGGCTCAAAAAGATCGAGGCGGCGTTGGGACGCGACTTCGGGACGCGACGGTACGGCCCGAGACCGATGGATTTAGACATTATATTTCACGGACGAGGTGGGCATTCGTGCGAACGATTGGTGGTTCCTCACGAGCGGTACGATGAACGACCGTTCGTGCTCGCGCCGTTGGCAGATTTGACGGGCTCGGTGAAGGCGGCAGCGGCGACGGAGAGACGAGACGCGACGACGGATGGATTACTGCATGCGCAGATGATTTGGGAAGGAATGGGCGAGGAGAAATGCATCATGGAGAGTGCGAATATCGTTCGCGTCATGCCTCTGAAGGATGGATTGTGGAGATGGGGACGTCAGACGATGGTGATGGGTATTTTGAACGTCACTCCGGATTCGTTCAGCGACGGAGGCTCGTACGTCGACGTGAACGTCGCTTTGAATCACGCGCGCGAGATGGTGGCCGCCGGGGCGACGATCATCGATGTGGGTGGACAATCGACGCGTCCGGGGGCGACTCGTGTGAGTCCAGAGGAGGAGAGCGCTCGAGTCATTCCCGTCATAAGCGCTCTGGCAAAGGAGTGGCGCCATCGAGACGACGCGTACATTTCGGTGGATACGTTTTACGGAAGCGTCGCGAGCGCCGCCGCGGACGCTGGAGTCGATATTATCAACGATGTCAGCGGAGGTTCGTGGGATCCAGCGATGTTACCGACGGTGGCAGATATGAAAAAGCCGTTGCCGTACGTCGTCATGCACGTGAGAGGCGATCCCAGCAACATGCAAAACGCTTCGAACACCACGTACGAAGGTCACGTGTGCGATGAGGTGGGCGATGGACTGTTGCGAACGGCGCGTCGATGCATTCAACACGGCATCGAACCGTGGCGACTCTGGATTGATCCGGGAATCGGTTTCGCTAAGACGAGTAGAGCGAACGTCGAGATACTGAGAGATTTACCGCGGGTACGAAGCCGTTTAGCGCCGTTGGGAGGCGCTGTGATGAACGCGCCCATGCTAGTCGGTGCGTCGCGGAAGCGTTTCTTGGGAGAGCTTTCTGGAAAGTCGGAGGCGGGTGAGCGCGACGCGGCCTCTGTTGCCGCGCTCGTCGCGGCTGTTCACGGCGGCGCGGACGTCATCAGGGTGCATAACGTCGTCGACTCAGCGAGCGCTGCGGCGGTATCGGACGCCTTGTGGCGAATGTAGAGTTAGTCTTTAGTTTTTTGGTTTCTTTTAGGACGTAGCCGATTGTATTTATTCACGCAAATAGGCGTTGTTTGAGAATGTCGAAATTACATCGGCCAGGACTAAAATGTGTCTAAACTTCCTCGTCAGCTCGCTCATGCTCACCTCCACGATGTCGTCATCATTCCATGTCGTCCTCGATCTTCGGGGCGAGGAAGTACGCAACGTAGCCGACGTCTTCGACGACGTATTGCACCACGATCGGCAAATTGCTGCTCAGACGAAGCATGACTTGGTCGCTCAACGGCGTCGCCTTGGTGAAAGAGTTCAAGTATCGAAGCGCAAAGGTCAAGTTGACCGGCTCGGCGAGCTCGATGGAGATCATGTTCTCCTTCTCCTCCGAGGCGTTTTGGCGGCACATGATGTTCGCATCACCGATGTCACCCGCGGTGGAAAACTTGACGCCGTCCTTGGTCACGTTGATGGACACCGTGTCCCCGATGGTCGCCAAGTCTCTGCAAATGCGCTGGAACTCGACCGACGGCATTCTGATGGTCACCGCGTAGTCCGTCTCCGGGATACCCAAATGTTCACTGTCAATGTCCATGAGCTTCAATTCGAAGTCAGAAATCTTTTCTTGGCCTGCGTCGTTCCGTCTCCGTCAGTCCTTCGCTCGCGCGTCGTCTCTCGCGTCGCGTCGCCGTCACAATCGCGCCCATCGCGTCACGCACCCGGAGACTCAAACATAAACGTCACGACATCACCGGCATCGTCCGCTTTCATGGTGATCGCGTCGTCGTTACCGGCGCACTTCAACATTTTCGCCTGCGCGCGCGCGGTTCAAAATACCAACCAACAGTCAGTCTCCATCCTCTCGCTCGTCCGTTCGCGCCCCGTCGTCCTCGCGCGCGCGTCGACGCGTCCACGCGCGACGCGCGATGCATAAAAATCACACGCGCGCGTTCCACCACCCTCCCACACGCGCGTCCACCGATTCCCCACGATGAACGAACGACTCGTCTCGCGCGCGCGCGGCGCGTCGACGACGAAGATCCGCGCGCGAGTCGAATCGTGTCGACGCCCCCCCGACGCGCGACGCGCGAACCGCGGTCGCGCGACGTCACGCGCTCGAAGAAAAAAAAATAAATTCGTCTCTCTCTCGCGCGCACCATGTTCATGAGATTCATCCCCATCGTCAACGGTCGATCGCATCGGTAATGTTCGAATCCGTTCGCGTGCAGCTTGAGCGACACGAGGGAGACGTGGCTCGAATCCATGGCTTGGAGCTTGAACCCCTCCTGCGGATCCGCCTCGAAGTTGGCGTCGGTGACGAGATCCTTGACGGAGTCGAGGACTTTCTTGAGCACCGCCCCTTGGGCGAGTCGCGCTTCGAACATGGTCGGTCCCGTCCGCGAGTCGCGCGATGGCGCGACAGACGCGATTTCAAAATCGATCGCGCGCGATGGTCCGCGTGTGAGAATGCCGAGGCGCGCGCGCGCCGACGGGAGACGAGAGACGAGAGACGAGAGACGAGACCTCGGATGCGACACACACACAAAACAAAAACTAATCGTCGCGTGGGATGTGCGCGCGCGCGTGGAACGAGACGCGGGTCATCGATGATCGGCGCGACGCGCGCGGTCTCGCGCGGCGCCGCGGACGAAGGCCCAACTCACGGCGACGGGCGCGTCCAAGACGGACTCGCCGTCCATGCCATCGATCGCGGCCTGTGCCTCGGCCTTGGTGTCGTACTCTATCAATGCGTATCCCTTGACGAAACCGGTGCGGCGATCGAGGTTGAGGTGTAGGTTTTTAATCTCTCCGAAATCGGCGAAGACTTCGTGCACGTCGTCCTCCTGCGCCTCCTCGTGCACGCCGGTGACGAGAACGATCCACCCTTGGATCGATCGAACGGGATCGGTCGCGCCGCTCGCGCCGTCGTCGTCCCCGTCGTCTTCCATCACTTCGTAATCGCCCCTCGCGTAGTCTCGATCCTTCTCGCCCTCGTCGAAACCTCGTCCCTGCGTCGCGAGACGCGAGGCGCCGCCGTCAGTCGTCGCGCGGACGCGTCATCACCCACCGTCGCGCCCGTCGCGTCTCGCGCGAGACGCCGTCGCGTTCGCGATGCGAGACATCACCGCGCGAACGTCGCGTCTCTCGCGCGCGCGTGACGCACCCTTCGACGTCGACCCCCTCGCTCGGCGTCTCGACCTCCTCGCTCCGAGTCATCCTCGCGCATGTCTCCGACCCCGCGCGCGCGCGCGCGCTCGCGCTCGTCCTCGTCGACTCGACCCGACACCGCGCGAAGGCGCGCACGCCGCGCGAATCCTCCCCTCGCTCGCGCTCGCGGCGCGTCGACGAATCCCGTCGTGGCCGCACTTCGCGACGCGCGCGACCGAGACGAATGCGCGCGTTCGCGTTCCTCCTCCTCCTCCTCCTCGGCGTCGCCCGCGCCGAGGCCGCGGTGACGTACGTCAAACCGCACTGGTCTCTAGTCTCAGAGTGGTCCCCCGCGAGCGATCGCGCCGCCGCCGCCGCCGCGCACTCGGCGGCGATGCAAAAGTATTCCCAGGCGCTCGAGGACAACCCACAGATGAAACCGTGCGTGTACTGTTGAACGCGCGCGCGCGTCGTTGTAAGAAGACACACGTAGTCACGTAGATTACACGCGCGCGCGCGCTTTCGCGCGTTTTCGCTCGCGCGTGGTCGTCGCGCTCCTCGCGCGCGCGACGACCGCGCGCGCGCGACCGCCACCCGCGGGCCGCGGCGAATCGTTCGAACGGTCCGGTGCGAGAGGGGACTGCGTGATGAGTCGTGAACCGTCACAGGGCGTGTTCGTGTGTGTAAACAGTATTTAGGGTTTAGGGACACGAACGCCGATGCGATGACGTCCTCGGCGCGGCACACGACGACGGACGAACGGACGAACGGACGGACGACGCGCGAGATCTCGCGAGGACATGTCGACGGCGGTGACGAAGACGTTGATCTCCGCGCGCGTCGCGAAGACGAGCGATGGGCGCGTCGCGAAGAAGACGGCGGTGACGGATGCGCGCGGGACGGGGCGAGGCGCGGCGGACGCGTGCGTCGTCGCCGCGCTCGCGGTGACGCTCGCGACGGCGAGACCGGCGATGGCGGAGATTCGATTGCCGCCGATCGATACCGATCCGAACAGATGCGAGCGTGCGTTCGTGGGGAACACGATCGGACAGGCGAACGCGGTGAGCGATAAGGTGCTGGACCTGAGAAAGTGCTCGTACGAAGACGCCGACCTCTCGACGAAGACGTTGAGCGGGGCGTTGATGGTGAACACGAACGCGAAGGGAGCGAACATGCGAGAGACGGTGATGAGTAAGGTGTACGCGCCGGATGCGAACTTTTCTGGGGCTGATTTTACCAACGCGGTGATCGACCGGGCGACTTTCGATGGGAGCGACATGACCGGCGCGAACTTTACGAATAGCGTCGTCACGGGCGTGTCGTTCGAAGAAGTCGATCTCACGAACGCAGATTTCACCGATGCACTCATCGGCAAGGAGGACGCGAAGCGATTGTGCGAGAACCCGACGGTGAAGGATGAAACGCGCATGCAAGTGGGCTGCAGAACGTAAAAGCTTGTAATCTCAGTAAAATTTACATATTTTTCGTCGCAACGTTGCTTAAAGTTAAAGTTCTGAACTATCGAGAGATGCGTCTCTGCTTATAAAACTATCATTCCACAACCCGGATTTACCATCCAGATTGACGTCCGGCCGCCTTTTGGCGTTCGCGCGCGGCGCGAGCGATTTCCTTCGCCTCGGCGGTGGACATGCGCTTGCGCGGGGCGCGCTCCGGAAGCTTGACGCCGTTGGAACGTTGGAACGCGAGCACCTTGTTCATGAGGGCCATGCGGTCGGCACCGACGTAACGGTCAACTTCCTTACCTTCGGCGTAGAAGACGAAAGTCGGGACCTCGGTAATGTTGAGAGACTTCATGAGAGCGTCGGCGGCTTCGTTAGAATCGCCGATGAGTCGCGCCCACCGCGTGGCACCGGCGGTGTTCTTCGCCAACGAAACAATCGCCGGGAAGATGTGCATGCAGCCAGCCGGGGCGTTCTTTTCGACGGAAACATCGACGATGGCGAGCTGCTTGTCGCACGCCACGTTCAACGGCGCGGTGAAGCCCGGGTTGTCTTGTTCCGGAGCGCACGCCGCCAAGAACTGATCCAAGTCGTCTTGGTTGGAGAGTTCGCTCACGTATTCAGTCGTCTTCATGCCACCGGCACCGGTGTTCCCGTAGAACAAGACACCCTCGGCAATCTTTTCGTGAGACCCAGCGCCAGCACCGACGTGCTCCCACATCAATTCACCGTGCTTGTAGTATTGGTACGTCGGGAACTGGTGCACGCCGAGCTCTTGCGCCAACTTGCGAGAGTCTTCGTGGCCGACAACCTCGAGCTTCAAGAAGGTGACATCCTCCGCCTCGCGCGCGATGCGAGCCAAAGACGCGCTCAGTTGCTTGCACGACGCCATTTTCGCATCCGCACCACTCCACGAGCTCTCCCCGGCGTAGCACTCCTCGTCGCTCTCGATTGCGAGCATTACGAGATCGTCCCCAGCCAACGCCAACGCCGCATCGAGCTCCGCCGCGCTGGAGATTTCCTTCGTTCGCTCGAGCACTCGCGCGGACTCTCGCGCGCGTCTCTCATCGCCCGCGCTCGCTCTCGGCGTCACCGCCGAGCGTCGACGTCCGCGCGCAGAATTACCCGCTGACGCGGATACGATCATCGTGCCCCGCGCGTGCGCGCGCGCCGTCATCGTGGTCACCATCTCGCGGTCGCTCGTCCGTTCCAACCTCGAACGGGAGAGAAGTCAACGAAAAAATCACTCTTCGCTCGTTTATCCACGAGCGATGGGTTCGCTCGCGTCGCGTCGACGTGTGTCGCCGCGTCGGTCGTCGGTCGTTGGCCTCGATGACGCGATGACACGATGATGACGCGACGAGGGGGGGGGACTCGGCTCGGGTCAGGACCGGCCGTTTCGTCCACCCTCGGCACCCGACAAAATTGATTTTTGCTTTCCCTGGGCGATCGAGCGTCCGAGATCGTACTTTAGTTCGGACAAATGGTACTGTGGATTATATCGACTTTGCCTATGGGTGTACGTGTCTTGGTCGCGGTCATTCGCCTCGTCGTCGTCGCGCTCGCGCGACGCGCGGACGCCGCAGTGCGCGACGCGGGACGAGGACGAGGCGAATGACCGCGACCGCGACTGCGACCGCGTCGTCGTCGCGCGCGATGCGCGCGGCGAGAACTCGCGTCGGCGCGAGCGCGAGGGCGACGTCCCGAGGGCGGTCGATGGGAACGTTCGCGACGCGCGCGACGAGGACGCGGGCGACGTCCGACGACGCCGACGTCGTCGTCGTCGGGAGCGGTATCGGTGGACTCACCGCGGCGGCGATGTTGGCGTATTACGGGAAGAAGGTGCGCGGCGAACGACGACAGGACGGGTGCGATTGATTGATGAGTTGTTTTGGATAATCATCAATCCGCCCGCGAGGCGACGAAGACGCACGCGCTCGCGTGGGATGAACGCGGAAGACTGACGATGCGATCGTCGCGCAGGTGATTGTGGTGGAATCGCACTACGCGGTGGGAGGCGCGGCGCACGGATTCTCTCGAAAGACGGAGCGCGGTGAGTTTAAGTTTGACACCGGACCGAGCTTTTTCGCCGGGCTGACGAAGAAGAACGCCTTGAATCCGCTCGCGTCGGTGTTGCGATTGCTCGGAGAGGAATTGGAGACGGTGAAATACGACCCACTCGGGACTTTTCACATCGAACCGGACGCACCGGGTCTGCGCAGACACGCAGATCTCGCAAAGTTGGTTTCCGAGGTGCGTCGGTTTTCTCCAAACGGCGCCGACGAGCTCGAGCGCGCCGTGCCGAAGATTCGGACCATGTACGAGTCCCTGAGCGGACTCCCGACGACAGCGTTGCGCGCGGATTGGAAGGTGGCGATCATGATCGTGAGTCGGTACATGAAGGCGATGGCGGGCTTGGGTCCGTACTCGGGCGTCCTTCCGCAACCGACGGTTAAGTTGTTAGATTTTTTGGACGTCAAGGACCCTTGGATGCGATACTTGGCGGATTTAGAATGCTTCTTGCTGAGCGGTGTCGATGCGAGCGGAACCGTCAGCGCTGAGTTCGCCGCGGTGTTCGGGGCGAGCGATAGTTTGGGCGTGAGCGAATTCCCCAGAGGTGGCGCGGAGGAAATCGCCAAGGCGTTGCTCCGAGGTTTGGAAAAGTACGGCGGCGAGGTGCGGCTGCGAACGCACGTGGAGGAGATCATCGTCGAAAAGGGCGCCGCCGTCGGTGTCAAATTGGCGAACGACAAGGGTGAGATTCGCGCGCCCATTGTGCTTTCGAACGCGAGCGTTTGGGACACGTACGGCAAACTCCTCCCCGCGGGCACCGTTCCCGCGCAAGAGAAACAAAAAGCCATGGACACCCCGTACAGCGAATCCTTCATGCATTTACACCTCGGAATTGATGGTAAAGACTTGGACTTTTCGCACACTGGCGGACACCACGTCGTTGTGCTCGACAAGAGCAAGCCGATTTCGCAACCAGGCAACGTGTGCATGATTTCCATCGCCAGCGTCTGGGAGCCCGACATGGCCCCAGAGGGCTGCCACTGCGTCCACGCGTACACCATGGAACCGTTCGATGGATGGGAAGAGCTCAAATCTACGGACAAGGCGGCGTACGAGGCGAAAAAGAAGGAATCGGCGGACAAATTATACGTCGCCTTGGAAAAAGTCATTCCCGACATTCGCGCCCGCGTCCTCCTCGAGCTCGTCGCCTCCCCCGTCACCCACAAATCCTGGCTCCGTCGCCACAAGGGCACATACGGCGCCGCTATTCGCGCTCCGGACATGTTCCCCGGCCCTCCGGTTTCCGGCGTGAAAAACCTCTACCGCGTCGGCGACTCAGTGGCCCCCGGCGTCGGCGTCCCCGCCGCCGCCGGCAGCGGCGTCATCTGCGCCAACACCCTCGTCCCACTTCGCGATCACGTCGACGCACAGAACGCGATGGACGCCATTTTTTAATCCCATCGAACGTCGTCTCCGAATCCATCGCGACGCGCGCTCCCCTCTCGCGCCCCTCTCGCGCCCTCTCCACCACTCGTCTCTGGTGGACACGCGTGTCCCCAAACGACGAGTCACGATCGGCGAATGCACCACGGCGACCGACCGACCGACCGACAGGGTCATCGAAATATCCCCGGCGGCGGGCACCACGGCGATAAAAAAAGCACACATCAATCATTCATATATACACTCTAAACCCTCTACATAGTACGTACATCTCTCGCGCGCGCCGTCACCCTCGATCCGCGCGAAATCGAAATCGGCAGCGGTTGCACGAGATCGCGCGGCGCGCGGTCGTCACACGCGCGCGCGATGGCGTCCGCGGCGTCCATGCGCGCGGTGACGACGATGATGATGATGCCGCGCGCGTCGACGAGCGGGCGACGATCCGCGGTGGTGCGTGGACGCGCGGGAGGGGAACGCGATGCCGATCATCACTACGATGCCGGGACGATTACGACATCGACGCAGATCCATCGTCGTCGGCGTCGTCTCGAGAGGCGCGTGATCGTGACCGAGGCGAAGAAAGGCGCGGATGGGGTCGCCATGACGTCGTCGGCGAGTTGGGACGACCAGTCGGAGTCTCGCGCGCGCCTCGGGGAGTCGACGGAGGGCGTCGGCGGCCATCACCATCACCATCACCACGAGGGGAAGGGATCGCGCGCGAGGCGTGGTGGGCGCGTGCAGGCGTCGGGTGGACAGTTCGCGCCGCCCGGGGACGTGGTGTCGAAGAGCGTGGGGAGTTTAGACGAGGAAGAGACATTTGATCTCGAGATTGAGGCGGCGGCAGAGCGAGCGGCGGAGCGGAGCGCCGCCATCGAGAGTACGTTTTTAGATGATTTCGTCGACGTGCTGTGCGAGGATGGGGACGTCAGGTGTGAGTTGGAACGCATGAGCGTGCGAGAGATGTTGTGGGAGCGGTGGAGCGCGGCGAACGCCGGTGTGAGTAAGCGAACGAAAGGATTGGCGTTGTTCGGAGCGCTCATGGCGGGTTTCGGCGTGAACATCACGTTGATTAAGATTGCGCAGCAAGAGATGTCGGCCGATTTGTTCGCGCTTCTGCGTTTCGTCGTCGGTTCGTTGGTGTTCGCGCCGTTTTTAAAACCGGTGCTCAAGGACAGCAGGATCATTCGAGGTGGTTTTGAACTCGGTCTGTGGGTATCGCTGGGATATTATTTTCAAAACGCCGGCGTCGAGTTGACCGACGCGGCAAGGGCGAGTTTTATCAGTTCTTTCACCATCATCTGCGTTCCAATCATCGCGGGAATGTCCGGAAGAGCGGTTCGACCGTTGACGTGGATCGCGACTGGGATCGCGATCGCGGGTTTAGGCATGATGGAGAACATATTCACCGTTCCTGGCTTGGTGGATCCCGCACAGACGACGGCTGTCGCCGACGCCATCGCCGGCGACGCTCCGGCGTCGCTTCGGGGCGATCTCTACACGCTCGCCTCGGCGTTGATCTTCGCCATTCACATCTTTCGAACGGATTGCATCTTCAACGGCGTCAATCTCAAGCACAAAGAGTCCATGGGACTGGTGTGCATTCAGATGCTCACCGTCGTCGTCGTCTTTTCCGGCCTCTTGGTGAAGGATTACCTCGCGTGCGACTGCGATTTCACCGCCATCGCCGGCGAGCCTTTCAGCGAGATGCCGTGGGGATTGATCGGCTTCGTCGGCGCCGTCACAACCGCCGGGTGTGTCTACCTCGAAACCGTCGCCCTGACGCTCCTGGAGAGTCAAGAGGCGACGCTCATGTACTCGACCGAGCCCGTGTGGGGCGCCGTCTTCGCCTACCTGCTCCTCGGCGAGACGCTCTCGCCGTCCGCCACCGCGGGCGCGGGGCTCATCCTCGCCTCCACCGTCGTCGGATCTCTGGGCGTGGATGACGAAGACAGCATCCTCGACACCGAC
>CEUM01045177.1_pt1 | contig 11105 bp, 6 predicted proteins | sample 356421 | NCBI WGS metagenome assembly CEUM01 (sample SAMEA2622716, study PRJEB7988) | marine metagenome | biome: marine biome (ENVO:00000447); feature: surface water layer (ENVO:00002042); material: "saline water (ENVO:00002010), including plankton (ENVO:xxxxxxxx)" | depth 5 m | reverse complement strand
CGCGGGGACGACGGCGGGAGGGGCGACGAGTCGGTGGCGGGGACGCGCGCGCGCGACGACGCGAGCGATGACGCGACCGTCGAGCGCGTCGTCGAGCGCGAGGAGGACGCGCGCGGTGACGCGATGATCGAGCGCGTCGCGCGCGTGGGGGCGTACGGGGCGTACGGATCGACGTCGGGACGCATGAGCGCGGAGGACGACGAGTGGGCGACGGCGACGCGCACGTGGGCGTCGTTGTTTCGCGTGCTCGACGCGAACGGGTACAAGGGTAAGAAAATATGGGCCCCGTTCGTGTACGATGAGTTGGCGGGGAGGCGGATGAGGGAGGCGGGGTTCGAGCGCGTCGTCCACAAGCGGTGGGATTTTTTCGCGCGCGTGCGAGACGCGCCGTTTGTGAAATCGTTGGACTGCGTCGTCGATAATCCGCCTTACACGGGGAAGAACGTCAAGGAGCGGATATTGCGGGCGCTCGTGGACGTTGACGTGCCGTTTTGCCTGTTGTTGCCGTTGGGTGTGTTGCACGGGGCGTTCGTGCGTGACATTTTAGAGGAGAAGCACGTGCAAGTCATCATCCCGAGAAAGTGTTACGTCTTTAAAAAGGGTGGAACCGAGGTACCGTTCAGGTACCTGTGCTGGTTGTGCTATAAGATGAATCTCGAGCGTGATTTGTATTTGATAGAGTGACTGACGGCGAGCGCATGCGTTCGCGTGGTTCACGTCGTGTTGTGTAATTTAAATTGTTATGGAGAAGGCGCGTCGCGTCGCTAACTCGGAGGATGGTCGACGCACAACGAGCGGTACGTCTGGCCGATGAGTCCGTGGCCGAATTCGAGCGCCACTTCGTGTAATCGATAGAACATCCCGCAACTTTTTGACGCCGCCGGAGCGACCAGAGGCGTGTACCGCAGCGTCTTATTGGACGCCAATCTCGGCGTGATGAAGAGGAACAAAAAGACGACGAACACGATCCAGCAGACAGTTTTCAACATCTTCATCGTTTCGTGGAATGATTCCGGATCCGAACGCACGCGCCACGAGCCGCCCGGCGTTCGAGTCGGTACCGTCGGCGTCTCCATGGAGATTTTTCTGAATAAATTATTCTTCGGCGTTTCGGCTTTTCGCGACCGGTTCATCCAGCGGACCGGCGACGTCGGAAACATGTGTGCGATGGGCGAACCGAACGGTCCGCTCTTTTTCGGCGATATGAGTGATTTTGGACTGAGATTTTTGTGCCTGGCGAGCTGCGCGCGGGCGTCTTCGCTCATTTTCATGGCGGCGGCGGCGGCTTCTTTCGACGCCGATAATTCATCCTCCACCGCCGCGCTTCTCTTCTCCATCCACTCCTTGGCGGCGATGGCGTCCGCGAGCTTGACTTCGACGTCGTGCAACGCACTCTTCGTCGCGTCGCGCTCTTCGCGAACCTTCATCAGCTCATCGTGCTCATCAGCCTGCGCCATCGAGGCGTCGCGACGCGCGTCGGCGAGCAACTCGTTGGCGTGCTCGAGCTGGTGCGTCAGACGCGTGACATCGCTGCGTAACTCATTCGCCGAGTCGCGCGCTTGAACGAGTTCCTTTTCTTTATCGTCGAGCGTCTTGTGCAAAACGTCGCTCGCGGCGTCGCCCGTCATCGACATTTGACGAATCGTGGCGAGTTCCTTGCGAACCACGCGCATCTCGTTCTCCTTCGATCGAACCGCCTCCTTCACCGCCTCCTTCACCTGAGACGCGAACGCCAATCGTTCAAACTCTAAGCGTTTCTCCATGTTTTTAATCGATTCTTGGAGAAGATCTCTCTCCGCCGTCGCCTTTGTCAAATCGTTGCTCAAATCGTTCGCCTTGGCGACGGCGGCGTCCCTCTCCGCCTTCATGTCGTTCAAATCGCACGCGTCAGCCTTGACGTGCTTCTTCGAGTTCAGCTTTTCCTTCTCGAGCTCTTTATTCACCAAGAGCAGTTCGGTGTTGACCTCGAACACTCGACTCTCCGCCATGGCAAACTTTTGTCGCGTCTCCTCCAATTCGGTCTCCACCGACGCGCGCACCTCGGATTCTGCCTTGAGACGCTGCTCAAGCTGACGCACGGACGACTGTTCCCGCGCGCCGTTCGCACTGAGCCGCTCGACTTCCGCCGCGAGATCCCGCCCGCGCGCCTCCGAGACCGAGAGTTTTTCGCGCAACTCGACGAGCGTCGCCTCCGTCGTTTTGCTTCTCAAGGCGACGTCGGCGTCCCGCTTCTCCCGCAGCGCGTCGATCTCGCCGTTGAGCGCGACGATTTGTTTCTCGAGCTTGGCGACTTGCGCGTTCGCCACCATGGTCGCTTTCGCCGCCATGGACGCGGCGAGTTCGTTCTCTTCCGCCGTCGCGGCGGCGTCTTGCTCGGCGTCGTGTAACCTCTGGCGCAACTCCTCCGTCTGCGCGCCGGCTAAATCCGCCGCGCCCTCCAAGCCCGCCACCTTGCCCTCCAACGACGCCACGAGCTTCTTCGATTCCTTGAGCTCCAACGTCGTGTGCGAATGTTCCATCTCCACTAATTTCAATCGCTCTCGCGACGCGTCGAGCTCCGACGAGAGATGCGTCGTCTCGACGCCTGACATTTCATTCACCATCAAGGCGCTCTTCGCGTCGGCGAGCGCGTCCTTGGTCTCGCGCAATTGTTCGAGCGTCTCCTCGAGTCTTCGCTCGAGATCGGTCACGTTCTTCGACGCGGACTCGTGCGCGAGCTCAGCCTCGGAGAGTTTGCGTTGAAGCGCCTTGACATCCTCCGTGAGCGCGTCGACGTCTTCGCGCGCGCTCGCCTCGATTCTCTTCTTCTCCGTCTCGAGGGTGGATTTCATCTCGAGCATGCGACCCTGAAACGACGCTTGCTTCTCCGCGGCGGCGGCGAGACGCGCGGCGAACGCCTCCTTCGCCGATTCGTTCTTCTCCTCGGTCGTCATCGCGCGTCTGCTCTCTTTTTCGAGCTTGATTCGAAGCGCCGACGTCTCTTCCTCGAGTCGCGCGGCGTCCGTCTCAAAATTTCGCGACTCCGTCGTCTTGGCGCGCAACGCCGCTCGAACCTCCTCGAGCGTGGACTCGACGTCCTCTCGCGCGCGTCTCTCGGCGTCGATCGCGGATTCCTTCGCCTCGACCTCCGCGCGCGCCTCCGCGAGCGCCTCGACCGCGCGACTCTGCTCGTCGCGCGCGCGCTCAGCGTCGGCGTGCGCGGCGTCGACGGCTTCGTCCTTTCGCGACGCGGTTTGATTCGTCAGCGTCACCGTCTCGTTGAGACGATCGACGACGCCTCGAAGACGATCGCACTCGGCCTCTAAATCTTTCACGCGATTCGCGCTCTCGCTCTGTTCCGTCTTGATCGCGGCGAATTCCTCGCCCGCGCGCTCGATGCTCGCGTTTTTCTCCGCCAACGCAGACGCGAGCCTTTCAATCTCTCGCTTCAATCGCTCGTTCTCACCTTGCACCACGGACTCTGCCGTCTGGTAATTCTTAGATCGTTCGTTCGCGCGATGCAGATCCGCCGTGGACGTCGCGAGCTCCTCCTCCATGGTTTTCATCGCGGTTTCGTCGGCGAGAATTTTCGTCTCCGACTCGCGCAGCGACGTCTCGAGGCGTTCAACCTTCAACTCGTACTCTCGAATCGACAGCTCCAGCGCGGACACCCTGACCGTCTGTTGCTCGACCGTCGTCTGAAGAGACGTCTCGTGGTCTCGTCGCGACTCGGCGAGCGCGGTTCGGAGGCGTTCACACTCGTCCAACGCATCTTCGCGTTCCTTGACGGTTACTTGTAATCGCGCCTCCGTCTTGGCGACGCGCGCCTCGGCGGTTTTCACATTTTCCTCCGCCGCGGACGCGCTCGCCCCCAAACGCACGCGTTCGTTCAACCACATCTGTTTCTCCACCGCCGCGGCCTCGGCGTCGCGCTCCATCGTCACCACTCGCGCGCGCAATCGTTCCCTCTCCGCCTCGGCGTCCCGCCGCGCGTCCTCGTCGGCGCGGCTCGGCGTCATCGCCACCGCCCACCTCGACGAACTCTCCCGCACGCTCTCACTCAACCGCACCGCCGCCTCCGACCGTCTCCCCGGCGACATCACCGTCATCCGAAGCGCTCTGGGCGGCGTCATGGACGCCTTCCCGAGCCTTTCCTCGCCCTCCGTCGCCGCCGCGTCGAATCGCAACGCGCGCGCCTCGCTCCCTTTCGACATGTGCGTCGACCGCAACGTCCCCACGCGCACCGGCGTTCGCACCTTCTCCTCATCCATCTCGTTCACCATCGTTTCCTCACCCTCGATCGGTCGTCGCCGCCTCGCGCTCGCCGCCAACCGCCGCGCGCTCGCGCTCGCGCGCGCCTCGCTGATTTCCCACCGTCCCCTCGCATCTCGCGCTTCTCTCGACGCGCTCGCCTCCCTCGCGCTCGCTCTCGCGCTCGCGAGCACACGATCGACGCGTGACGACACGCTCGGCGTCATCGGATCGTCATCGTCGCCCGCATCGTCGTCGTCACCGCGCGCGCGTCGATTCATCGCCGCCGCGTGATGCACGTGGTCGCGCACGTACTCGACGAATCTCGCCGCGTCCTCGTCGTCGCTCGACCCGCCGGCGTCGCGCGCGGCTGGTGAAGGGGTGTGTGATGGACCCATCGCGTCTTTGAGCGGGAAGACGGGGGCGAGCGTCGCGCGGGGCGACGAAATGAGGTGAAAAGAGGACCGCGCGGTCCGTGTAACGGTCACAAACAGTTTCGGCGGCGTCGCGTTACGGTGACGTTACAATGCTCGAATATAGACGACGCGCGCGGATCGGATCGTTCGTTCGAACGCGTGAAGGCGCGAATGAACCGATTCGCGCGCTCGCGCTAACAACTCTTCAAGGTGGCCGCGCGGAGAGAGTTTCTTTCGAAGACTCTCTCGACGCGTCGGCATCCGCGCGGGACGCTTCGTCGGGCGCGCGTACTCTTCTTCTTAATCGATGGATTCGCGCTTGAGCGCGAGCGCCACGGCGCGTTGCTTCGTCCCGGCTGAAATCTTATACCCGGTCTCGCGCAGACGCGAGAGGACGAATTCGTGCCGCGCGCTCGGCGGGACTCGGCCGATGCCTCGAAGCGCCTCCGCGAATTGCGCCGAACTCACGTTTGGACGCACCGTATCCACGCACGATTCATCGTGCGTCGGCGTACTCTCCGAACGACGCACGCGCCACACCTCCCGACGCTTATCGTACGTGATATTAATGCAGAGCGGACACCGCATGCCGATTCTTTGACACGCGTCGACGTCCGCCTTCTCCTGCCGTTTGGGCACAGCGCGTTGACACCTCAACACGTACCGCACACGACTCTCTCGCCATTTATCGACGATCAGTTTCGAACTCGACGCGCTCGTTCGACTATACCACTCCACGACGTGCACGCGCGCCTCCTTCTTATCCCCGAACGTTCTCTCGCAGAGTTCTCGCCAACCCTCCGGCGCGTCTTCGTCGTCCGCCTCCTCATCCTCATCCTCATCCTCATCCCTCCTCGCCCTCACCCCTCCTCGCGCACCGATCCGTCCTTTATTCTCATCGCTACTACGAACCGCTCGTCCCGGTAACTGAAACACCGTCCCGTCCTCCTCCTCGCCGCCGTCGCGCGCGCGCTTCTCGCCCCGCCCGCGTCCTCCCCCTCGCGCGCCTCGACGCACGACGTCCTCCTCCAGCGACCCCGCTCGAGGTTCCGTCGCTTCCTCCTCTCCGCCCTCAGCCTCCTCGAGATCGTCTCCGTCGTCTCCATCCCGCGTCAGGCCGTCGTTCGCGTCCTCGATCGCGGCGTCCGGGCGTCCGATCGCCATGGCGTCGTCGAGGAGTCCCACGACGGAGGCGCGCGCGTGCGGGGAGCGGCGCGCGGGAGGCGCGCCGCGGCCGGTCGTCGCGCGTCCGCGCATGTCGGGACGTGCGGAAGCGAAGTGAGGGGACGACGAACGCGCGATCGCGCGCGCGGTCGATGGATCGAATCGATGGATCGATGGATCGATCGCGATCGATCGCGCGCGCGTGGGAATGGGGGGGTCGTGGGGAGTCGTGACTCGTGGATTGGTGCGTCGGGCGCGAGGGATCGCGCGCGGTCGGTCGGCGGTCGGTCGGTGGGGTCGATGTATGGATTAGGTGTACTTTGGATAGTGTATTTGTTCTGTGGACGTATTCGAATGGCGTTTGGGGGTATCTATGCATCTACCGAGACGCAGGACGCGTCCTCGCGCAGGTCGTCGTCGGCGTCGACGACGTCTCGAGACGTGAAACCGCAGAGAAGGAGACCGTGTATGAGTTGGCGGGCGCGGATGACGTCGCCGGTGCGATTGGCGGCGCACGCGGCGTTGTAGACGATGGCGAAACGCTCTTCGCACGCGGCGGGGCGGAGGGCGTCGTCGAGCGAGAGCGCGCGTTCGTACGCGCGCCATGCGTCTGCGTACGCGGCGCGAGCGCTCTCGGCGTCGCCGCGTCGACGTAAAATCGCGGCGTACGACATCATCGTCTCGCCGACGCCGACGGTGGCGTCGAGGTCGGCGGCGTCGGCGCGTAACGCCGTCTCGTACGCGTCCTCTCGCGCGCGACGTAACGCCGTCTCGGCGTGATGTTCGGCGTCCGTCTCGTCCTCGCGCAGCGCGATCTCGGCTTGTGTTTGATAGACGTCGCCGAGGGCGTTGAGAGGTTCGACCGCGCCCGTGGAGAAGCGCGCCGCGTTGCGCAACTTTTCGACGGCGCGCTCCGCCGCCGTCGCCGCGGCGGCGCGTTCGTTCGTTTGGAGCAGAAACTGCGCGTAGCTCGTCAGACTGCACCCCCAATCGTATAGAAACGATCCCAAATCGTCCCCTTGACTCGCATCGCAGTACCCACACGCGCGCTCGTACAAGTTGAACGCCTCGTCGTACAACGTCGCCGCCGCGCCGACATCGTCGAGCTCCGCCGCCGCCTCGGCCGCTTTCAATCGCGCGTCCGCGCAATTCCAGAGCGCGGGCAACAAACCTTCACCGACGTTCCCACTCCCCTCGATCGTCGTCGCCGCGGCGTCGTACGCTTCCACCGCTCGTCTCAACGCCGTCGCCTTGCCTCGCGCGTCGTCCCCGTGCGCGCCGTACTCCGCCGCCTGACTCAACGCCGTCGCCATCCCGTTCGATCGCACCACCGGTTCGCCCTCGACGCGTTCAAACGTCTCCAACGCTTCCTTCGCCAGCGCCGCCGCCCGCTCGAGCGCGCGTCGTTCATCCTCTCTCGACGTCTCGCCCAGTCGTTCGAGCCTCGCGCGGCGAACAACCTCCCCCGCGTACTCCAACAACCCTTCGCTCAGCGCCACGCGCGCGCCGTCCGCGCCCTCCGCGCGAACCAACGCCCGCAATCCCTCCAGCGCGCGCTCGTACGCGGCGAACCCCTCCGCGACGTCGACGCCTCGTTTCTTACACTTTTTCGCCGCCGCGACCATCTCCTTCTCTAAACCATCGAGCGCGCGCGCGCCGCCGACGCCCGTTCCCGACGCCGACGCCGACGCCGACGCCGACGCCGACGTTTTCTTCCCCCTCCTCGCGCGCGCGTGCGGTGGGACGTACCCGCCCCGCGCGCCCATGTCCCCGCCTCGAGATGCCGACCGAGACGACGACGTCACTCGTCGTCGTCATGCGCGCCGCCGCGTGCGTCGTCGGCGGCGATGGGTACCTCGGACAGTTCGTCGTCGAGGATCTCTCGCGCGCGGACTCCCCGTTCGACGTCGTCTACGCCCTCGCGCGGAGAGAATCGACGATGACGTCTACGAGCGCGCGCGCGCGTCGCATCGTCTGCGACGTCACGTCCGCGGCGAGCTGCGCCGACGCGGTGCGCGCGATGACGTCGACGGCCGACGACGAATCGTTGCGCCTCGTCGTGAACTGCGCGGGGATGAGCTCGCCGGGGGCGTGCGAAAGGGCCCCGAGGCTGGCCGACGCGGCGAACGCGCCGTCGACGCTCTGGACGGCGACGGCGGAGGCGACGGGTGAGAACCCGCCGTTGTGGATACAGTTGTCCACCGATCACGTGTACGATGGGACGCGCGCGATGAGCGATGAAAGCGTGACGCCGAATCCCGTGAACGCGTACGGGAGGAGTAAGGTTCGATGCGAAGAGACGCTCGCGCGAGAGTATCCGCGAAGCGTCGTCTTGCGGTCGAGCGTCATCACCGGTCCGAAACCGCCGTTCGTCGACGTCGAGCGGACGCTGTTTTTGGATTTCATACGCGATAGTTTCGAAAATAAGAGCGAACGGACGACGTTTTACGACGATGAGTTTCGAAGTCCGATTTGCGTGTACGACGTGTGCGCGGTGATTCGCGCGGCGTACGAATCGCCGCCGGAGACGCCCAAGACGTACAACATGGGCGGACCGGATCGAGTGTCTCGCGTGGACATGGCGAAGGGCGTCGCCGCGTATCTCGCGAACGGAGACGCGACGCTTGAGGCGACGTACGTCGGGAAGATCGCGCGCGCGTCGTGCCGAGAGGCGAAGCGTCTCCGCGGCGTCGCCGCGCCGCCCGATATATCCATGGATTCGAGCGCGCTCTACGCCGAGGTGTGCGGCGACGCGCCGCCGAGGAGTTTCCGAGACCAAATCATAGCGAGTTTTACCCCCTCGAGCGAACGGGGCGCGAGAGATTCGTCGCGCGCGTGATGGCGTAATACGAACCGAACCGCCGGGAAGAATTGAACCGAAACGACACTTCGCGTCCGACCGCGTCCGCGATGCGCGTCGTCACCGCGCGCGTCGTCGTCCTCGATCGCGCGCGATCTCGCTCGGTGACCTCCCGGTCGCGCGCGCATCTTCGCGGTCGCGGTGCGCCGTCCCGCGCGCGCGAAGATGCGCGCGACGATGCTCGACCCGAAAACATGACGTCGACGCGCGCGACAGACCCACCGCCGACGCGTCTTTGGACGAACGTAGAACTCGCGGGAGAGGAGTCTTTTCGCGGACTTCGACGACGGCCCGGATCGACGGCGGCGGCGATCGCGCTCGTGGCGGGGACGACTTTGGGCGCGGGCGCGTTGGCGCTGCCCGTCGCGCTGCGAGACGCCGGGTTCGCGCCGAGCGCGGCGGTGATCGCGGCGTGCTGGATGTTTTTCTCCGCCACGGGACTGTGCGTGCTCGAGGTGAACCTCGGGACGACGTGCGAACTCGGACGAGGCGGGGGGGTGTCGGTGAACGCGATGACGAGACGGACGCTGGGCGAGGGCGGCGCGCGGGCGGCGACGGCGTCGTACGCGTTCATTCATTACGCGCTTCTCGTGGCGTACGTGCAAAAGATTGGACAGTTGGTGATGGAGACGGCGCCGGGGGTTCCCGGTGGGGCGAGCGCGGCGTCCGCGGCGTACGCGGCGGCGATGTCGTCGTTTTTATACGCGGCGTCGCCGGAAAAGATTGAAAAATTTAATTCAGTTTTGTTTACCGGAATCTTGGGAACGTTCGTGCCGTTGCTGGCGCTCGCCGCGAGCAGCGAGACGACGTCGATCGATAATCTGTTCGCCGTGTCCGACTGGTCCGAGACGCCGGAGACGATTCCGATCGTCGCCGTGGCGTTCGTGTATCACCAGGTGATTCCCGTGGTGGCGACGTCGTTGGAGGGCGACAAGGAGCGCGCGACGACGGCCGTGCTCGTGGGCACCGCGATTCCGGCGTTGATGTTCGTCCTTTGGAACGCCGCGGTGCTCGGGAGCGTGCCCCCGGACGCGACGTCTGTGGGCGATCCCATCGCCGCGCTCGAGGCGGCGTCTCCCGCCACGGCGGCGCTCGTGCGAGGTTTTGAATTCTTCGCCGTGTCGACGTCGTTTCTCGGCTTCGGATGGGGGCTGGCCGATTTCATCGCCGATGGGATGGAGGTGGACTCGTCCGACGCGCGACCGTGGATCGCCGCGCTCGCGCCTCCCGTCGTCTTCGCGTTGACGCGACCGGACGTCTTTCTGCAGGCGCTCGACAGCGCGGGCGCCTTCGGTGTCTTGGTCGTCTTCGGGATGATCCCACCCGCGATGGTGTACAGACATCGTGCCATGCGAGAGGAGTGTAAACGCGCGCGCGGAGGCGAGGACGATCCCGTGGAGTGTCTTCCAATTTTAGCGCCGACGCTTCCGGGCGGCTCGCTGACGCTCGCCGTTCTGTTCACACTGGCGGTGTACGAGGTCGGTACGGAAACGATAGGACTCGCGCGAAGCGTCGTCGGCGCGTGACGCTGCGGCGGCGAATTGATTGTAGTTGATTGTATTGATAACAGCGTAGCAGAGCGAACGAGCGCGCGACTTTACGAGCGCGCGACTTTGAACTACGGGTGCTCGGGCTCGCGCTGGTAACTTCCACGGTCGCGCGAGAAGTTGGACGCGGAGACATCGAACGATTCGCGAGGCGAACGCGTGCCCTGACACGGTGGTTCCGACCCGTACTCGGTGGCGCCGTAAAACTTTAACACATCCTCTGGATAAATGCCTTTTTCGTCGACCAAACCGTACTTGCCCATGGCTCGGGCGTACGACAGCGGCGTCACATCCTTGGGCGTTCTCACGTTCAAATCGGCACCGTAATCGTAAAGAAGCTTAATAACCTCAGGACCACCATCGATCGCCCAGAGCACGGTCGCGTCGCCGTTCGAGTTGATAAAGTTGGGATCCGCGCCCGATCGCAGCAACGCCTTGGCCGCTTCCAATCGACCTCGATGACACGCGCTCATCAGAGGCGTGTACCCCTCATCGCAGCCATACGCCGGACCGAAGACAAAATTCACGTCGGCGCCCTCCTCGATCTTGTTATAAATCAGTTTGACATCGTTCTTTTGAATCGCCATGAGAAGTTCCTCCGTCTCTCGGGACGCCTTGACGACGTCGGGGCCCTTGGCGTCTGGACGATAGTCCGGATGGTGCGAGCCTTTACCGCCGTTCCACTGCGCCTCGTAGGCGGCCGAGATGGCATCCTGGCGTTTCTTCATGATGGCTTCCTGCGCGCGACGACGAGGGCGACGGGCGACGCATCATCGGTCAATCGAACCGCACCGCCGAGACAAAAAAACGCTCGTTCGCGGACGCGTTCGCCCGTACGTGCGACGCGCGGGCCGACGCGACACGACTCGCGACGACGCGACGACGCGA
>CEUM01125017.1_pt1 | contig 11130 bp, 10 predicted proteins | sample 356421 | NCBI WGS metagenome assembly CEUM01 (sample SAMEA2622716, study PRJEB7988) | marine metagenome | biome: marine biome (ENVO:00000447); feature: surface water layer (ENVO:00002042); material: "saline water (ENVO:00002010), including plankton (ENVO:xxxxxxxx)" | depth 5 m | reverse complement strand
AAGACGTTTTGGGCGCCGGAGAGCGCGAGAGGCAAGGCGACGATGCTCGCGCCGCTGGCGCATTCGAATGGATTACCGCCGACGCCTGCGGTGTACAGCGCGGTGCCGTGGCCGAGCTCGATTCCGATTCGTGAGCAATCGCCGGTGGTGCGCGCGTCGACGATGGTGTACGGTGAATCAAGAAACGCGTGCTTCACGCCGGACGGGCGCCGAGCGGAACAGCCAAAGCTCGACGTGACGAACGTTTCCGCGGGATTTCCTCCGCTCTCGATGAAACCGTTGGCGAAAACACCGAAGGAACTCGCGACGCAGCTTGTCGAGGTAAAGCGTGAAATCGCGAAGCGACAAAGCGATACGATGGAGGTGTCTCGAGTGCTTCGACAGCTTCAGCGTGAAGAGGCGGACCTGTACGCGAGAGCGTCTGAGATTCAGCGCCACTTGCTCGAAAGCACCAGCGATGGGCAACCGTACGATTTGAACGTTAGTCCGATGATTGCCGAGGGAAGCGTCCAAAAAATCGTCGCGCTCGATGACAAATTGAATGTGAACGTTCAACCTCGACACGACACGCAACAAGTGTTTGTCGAGGACGCCGAGCCGTCGACGTCCGAAGCCGTCGTCAACTCGATGCAGCCTTTCCAAAAGCTCGATGTGCGAAAAGCTTTGATTTCAGTAGATTTTATCGACGGTCCCGGAGGTTTGTCCCTGTTCACCGCGAGCGCGGACGACTGTCTTCGCGTGTGGGCGCCGGATAGTCGCAAACCGGCGGCTCTCATGCGAGCGCCTCGAGGGCTTAGCGCCACGACCATTGTGGACGAGCGCATCGTTTGCGCCGGCACTAAAACTGGACAAATTTTTCAGATGGATCTCGTCACCGGTCAGCAAATCGGTGCGCTCACGCAAGGTGAGCACGCGGCTCCATGGAGCGTGAATGCGCTCACCAAGGTTGGGCGCGACTCGGACATGCTCATCGCCGCCGCCGGCACGGGCGGAGACATCAAGATATGGGACGCTCGTCTCGCTCGAAGCGCGGCTCCACCTATGGTGATGTACGCGCACGGCGCTCGCGAGATTCTCGACTTGTCCTTCTCGCCGAACGGTCACACCGTCGTCGCGGCGGCAGCCAAGGATTTGCGCGTCTTCGACGTCCGCATGAGCGGTCGCTCGGTGCGCCTGCAACCGCCCGGCGACCACGCGCCGAGCTGGAGAACCGTCAATCACGACGCATCCACGGGCGAAATCATCGCCACTTGCACCGACGGCGACATTCACGCTTGGTCCGCCGACGCCCCGCACGCGCACGCCAGAACCTTGCATCGCGCGTGCGCGCCCGACTCCGCCGCGGTCACCGTCACCCCCGGCGCCGTCCTCTGTGCCTCTGGCGTCCACACCAGCGCCATCGACGTCCTCCATCACGCATCTGGCGACGTCATCTCTCGCTGGCGTTCTCCAGACGCCCTCATCGTCCCCGCGTGCGTCGCCGCCAGCGCCGTCGGCGCGCGCGACCATCCCTACGGCGCGGGATCTCTCGCCCTCGGCGCCCTCGACGGCACCGTCCTCGTGTTCCCCTAGTCGTCGTGCATCACTCACACCTTTGATCTCTCTTTCCCCTCGCGTCCGCCCCCTCTTCTCGTCGTCCGGTTCCAGCGCCCCGTCCCGCGGATACGCTCAAACAGTTACGGCGACGTAACAAAACGCACCAAAGTGCTCAAGATTAGTGCGCGAATGAATGCGTTCCCACTTCGCGTGCATCCCTAATGTTCATGATGCGCGTGCGTCACACACCATCGCGCGCGGCGCGCGGCGCCCATGGCGCACGACGAGCGAGCACACCCGAGCGACGACCCGGCGCGGTCCGTCGAGCGCGCCGAGGAGAGAGAGGAGGACTTCGACGATTTTTTGTCGAGGTTGGAAAGCCTCCCGTCGACCGATCTCACGAGCGATGATTGGACGATGGACCTCGCGGAGGGGCCAGAGGAGACGCCGACGTTCGAACCCATCGCGGAATCGAGCGCGAAAGACCTCGCGCGCGCGCCGGATGAGACGAGAAATGTGAAGAGACAGAGGCGGGCGCCTGCGCCGCCGCCGGCGCGCGCGCCGCCGCGGGGACGCGCGAAAAGTTTCCAAACCGTCATGCTCGAGCTCAGAGAGACCTTCGTCGCCCCGGCGCTCGCGACGCTCGAAACGTTTCAAACGCAGGGTATATTCACCGACGCCGTGCTCCTCACCGGGACGGAGACTTCGTGACTCGGCGCGCCGCCTCGGCGCGCGCCGCCGCGGAGACGTTCCCGCCGCCGCGTCTCCTCGCGCGTCCCGAACCCAAACGCGCGCGCGTCGCCCCTCGCGAACGCACCCAAAACATAGATACCTCATCCAATTTTTAGCATCCACGCGCGAGCCCTCTCGAGGAAGTCCCCATACCGTCGTCCCCACCCTCGCGCGCCCATCCCCAGAGACGATCGCGCGGGCGCGACCCTCGCGCCGGGGGACGCGCCCCGTCGCTGCACGACCGGTCGTGACCCTCCACGACCCCCTACGACTCCGGCGACTCCGGCGGACCCCTCGCGGGTTCGTTTCCAGTGTTTCTCGGTTTCTCGGGTGCGGTCGACACGGGTGTCTATTCGAGGGTCACGACTCCACATCCACCCCACACACCACGTCCAGAGACGCCCGTCGTCGATGCGAGACGATCGTGGCTTTTGGCTCGACGTACACGGCGCTTCACTGTGTTCCAATACGGTGGGGACGGTCCCCCACGGCGTCTTTCCTTAGTCTCGCGGTCGTGTACGACGCGCCTTTCCATAGAATCGTCAGTCCATCGTCGATGAAACACACACACGACCGCGGGTGGTCCTCGACGCCGACGTCGACCGGCGCGCGGGATGGATGCGCGACGTCGCGAGTTCGCGACGATCGGTCGCGCGCGATGAGTCTCGCGTTCGATGAGTTCGGGCGACCGTTCATCATCATCAAGGTGCGCGCGAGACCGCGACGCGCGCGAGGAGGAGGACGCGCGCGCGCGCGCGCGCGCGAGCGACGACGACGACGACGACGACGGATCCATCCATCATCCATCCGCGCGCGCGCGTTCGACGACGACGCGCGAAGGGGTCGTGGACTGACGGGAACGACGCGCGCAGGAACAAGGGAAAAAGTCTCGCGTTCGTGGAATCGAGGCGCAGCGCGCGAACATCGCGGCGGCGAAGAGCGTGGCGAGGACGTTGAGGTCGTCTCTGGGACCAAAGGTGCGCGCGCGGGTTGACTTTTTTCGCGGCGCGGACGCGCGTTGACTCGCGACGGAGAGAGAAGGAACTGACGGGTGACCGGTCGCGATGCGTTTCGTGTGTAGGGTATGGATAAGATTTTACAATCCGGGGACGGTGATATCACGATAAGTGCGTGTTCGACGACGGCGAGGACGCGCGCGGGAGAGAGACGGCGAGAGAGACGACGACGACGACGACTGGTTCGCGCGAGAGACTGACGATGATTTTGGTGCGCAGCGAACGATGGGGCGACTATTTTGGATCAAATGGAAGTCGAGCACGAGATCGGTAAACTCATGGTCGAGCTGTCCAAGTCGCAGGATTTTGAAATCGGCGACGGTACCACGGGGGTCGTCGTCCTGGCCGGATCGCTCTTGGAGCAGGCGGAATCTCTTCTCGATCGAGGTATCCATCCACTGCGTATTGCCGAAGGTTACGAGATGGCGGCCAAGGTGGCGACCAAGGAGCTCGCGAGAATTAGCGAAAAGTTTGAGTTTGACGCGCAAAACATCGAGCCTTTGATCCAAACGTGCATGACGACGTTGAGTAGTAAAATTGTGAACCGATGCAAGCGGGAGATGGCTGAGATTTGCGTCAAGGCTGTGATGGCTGTGGCCGACTTAGAACGTAAGGATGTGAACTTAGACTTGATTAAGGTTGAGGGTAAGGTGGGTGGTAAATTAGAGGACACGATCCTGGTCAACGGCATCGTCTTGGACAAAGACATCAGTCACCCGCAGATGAGCAAGGAAATTAAGGATGCGAAGATTGCCATCCTCACCTGCCCGTTTGAGCCGCCCAAACCGAAGACGAAGCACAAGATTGAGATTGACACTGCAGAAAAGTATGAGGAACTTCGTCAGCAGGAGGAAAAGTATTTCAACGACATGGTGAAGCAGTGCAAGGATAGTGGCGCGACGCTTGTCATTTGTCAGTGGGGTTTCGACGACGAAGCGAATTCCATGCTCATGCAACAAAAGCTTCCCGCCATTCGTTGGGTCGGCGGCGTTGAGCTCGAGCTTTTAGCCATCGCGACTGGTGGACGAATCGTCCCTCGTTTCACGGAATTGACCCCGGAGAAGCTCGGATCCGCCGGGATGGTGAAGGAGGTGGCGTTCGGCACGACCAAGGAACGCATGGTCATCATTGAAGACTGTGCCGCGAGCAAGGCGGTCACGGTTTTCATTCGTGGAGGCAACAAGATGATGATTGATGAAACCAAGCGCTCTTTGCACGATGCTATTTGCGTCGCTCGCAACTTGGTTCGATCGAACAACATCGTGTACGGCGGCGGTTCCGCGGAAATCGCGTGCGCCATCGCCGTCGAAGAGGAAGCTGACAAGATTGCGAGCGTCGAGCAATATGCCATGCGAGCGTTCGCTGATGCTTTAGACGCCGTGCCCACCGCTTTAGCCGAGAACAGCGGTCTTCCGCCGATTGAAACGGTGGCGGACATCAAGGCGCAGCAGCTCAAGGAGAAGAACCCGGTGCTCGGCGTCGACTGCAAGGAAGTCGGCACGAACGACATGAAGTCTCAGGGCGTCTTCGAGACTTTGATCGGTAAGCAACAGCAAATCTTACTGGCCACGCAGGTCGTCAAGCTCATCCTCAAGATTGACGACGTGATTCTTAGCGGAGAAGCGATGTAATGAGCCACACAACCAACTCACGACACTCGCCGGCGCGCGCGCGGTACTCTTCGTCGCGCTCTCGCGCGTCGCGTCGTCCTCGCGGCGCGCTCGCGAACGAGAGAGTCGGGTCGTGAACGCGCCCGAGAGCCATGTCGCGCGCGCTCGTCCTCGAAATCGTCGATCACGCCGGCGCGCGACGACTCTTTGCCGAGCTCTCGCGAGCGCATCGTTCGTGTTTCCCAGAGGATGCCCTCGAGAGCGACGACGCCACCGCGGATGCGTTCTTCGATCGCGTCACGTGGTTACACGAAGAGACGCAGGCGACGTGGTTCTTGCTTCGCGTCGCGGATTCGGAGGGCGTCCTCGGAGAAATCGTCGGTTTCGCGTGCGGGTACGCGTACTCGGACAGTTGGTACGGAGCGCACTTGGGCGTCGTGCCCTCTCATCGACGACGCGGACTCGGTTCGTACCTCATGAGGCTCGTGCAATCGCGCGCGGCTCGCGCGGGTGTGTTGAGGATACAGGCGAGCGTGGACATCGATCCTAAAGTTGGACGGGGACGACTGTTGCGGTATTACGAGCGACACGGCGCCTCCGTCGTGAGAACAGGAATGGGGAGCGCAGGATCCGTTCCCGGAAGCGTCATTAGAATAGAGAGAGTATTCACACCGGCGATCGCCGCCGAGGAGCTAGAGGAGTCCGAGCGCCACGTTTTTGTCGGAAATACTCGTAGAAACTTTCGCGTCTCGGTAGCGCTCGGCTTGGGCGCGGTGTGGGTACTCGTTCAAAATGTTAGACGGAGATAGATTACATGTATAGAATTACGTTGCAGTGTACATTGTGCTAGTAGATATTGGTTCGCTACAGTTCCGTTATTTTCCAATTCTCCGGAATCGCGAATTCCGACTGTTCACCCTGTTCCTCTGGTTGAACTGCGTCAACCGCTGCGTTCGGTGCCTCTCGCTTCACGACTCTCGGTTTGCCGGTTTCTCTGTTTAGCTCGACTCCGAGCCCTCTTGACAAAAGGTCTTCGCTCTCTTCTATTGCTTGAGGTTGCAGTTCAGAAATTTTATTTCGCGCCATATCGCTCGCCTGCGTCATGTTACGCACCGCCCAGAGTGCCCACTCTCTGAGATACGGCTCGTCGTCTTCGCCTCGTGTGTGATTCAAAACAATCGGAAGGCCGCCCAAGTTTGCCACGTCGTCACACACTCTCGCGCGATTGAAGGCCGCGTTACCGATGATCGCGATGAGATCGACCCGATAGCCAGACCAAGGAACTTTGCTAGGATACACAAGTTCACTTTTCAACTCTTCCGGTACGTACGCTTCCAGTCGAGGCGCCGAGGCGGGTCCCGTCGCCTTGCTTGTCTGACCAATACCTTCCGGTGGCGGTAACGCGGCGAGAAGAGACAAAACTAAACGCACGAGACCCATCGCAGCTAAGCACGCGATCGTGTCGCCGATGTGGGGCTTGACTTCTCGCTCGCTCATCTGCCGCAAAATGCTCACGCACTCCATCAAGAGCGACAACGCGACGTCCCTTTCGTCTTCATCTTCGGTCAGCGCAAAACGTGTAGCGACCACAGAGGTGGTATCTAAGACGAACGCTAGCACACCCTCAGGTAAAAGAAGAGGCGGTTGCTCTCCCTCACGAACCTCTGAGTGATGAAAGTCGACGTACGAAGTCGCCTCCTTGTCGCCCATCAGAGTTGCGACAAAGTGTAACAAAGTCGCTTGCTCGGAAACGTATTCAAGTTTTGGTGTCTTGCGCGCGTGAAAGTCAGACTCTAATTCATTGATGCGGGAGTCGTCTTCTGCGAGTGCCACAAGGCGGGCGCGAAGCATGGCTTCGTTGAGCGCGGAAATCTCCGCTCCGTTTGGAGACAAACCTCTAAACAACTTTGGTAAACCATCACTCTTGCAACACAAGGTACAAATCAAATTCATCAGGTGGGAACCTCCACCGACACCGTCTGGTTCATCCATTTCTGACGACGCGCGCAGAAGAGAGAGCCAAAACGTTTGCGCAGAGTCGAGGACTCGAGGCGCGCGAGACTCGTCATCCTTCACGCACGTGTCTACAAAAATACACAATAACCCATGCGTCTTCGCGGCGCTCTTACCTCGCAACCGCGACACCGCATCCAACGCTTCCACGATGACCGGTGCTTCCCACGCCGCGCGCAGGCATTCTGCGTCATCCATCCCGGCGTTGACGAGGGTCTGAAGAGAAAACATGACGCTTTTCATCCTTCCCTCCTCCTCCTCCTCCGACGTTTTACCTCCCGACGTGGCCGCGTCTCGCATCAGACGCAGCAAAGTTCCGCACCCATCGCTTTCCCTCAACGCTCGCGTCGCCTCGACGTTTCCAGCGCACGCGTTTCTCACCTCTCGCGCGTCCGCCGCCGCATTCGCGAACGCCCCGACCCCCGTCCCTCTCTCCTCGAGCCTTCGCAGCGCGTCAACAACGATCCCCATTCTTCGTTCGACTCAGACCCTGACAACAACACAACAACGACCACCCTTTCACCAACGCACCGAAGCCCCCACCGCAGTAGTTTCCCTTACCGTCCGACTGCGAGCCCAAATTCCTCGGCTTCGGTGCCGTGAACTCCAACTCTTCGTCGACGCTCGCAAACTCGCTCGCGCTCGCGCTCGCGCTCAGATCGGACGTATCCCTCGGTGACGCCTCTTCCGTCGTCCCCTCTCGCGCGTTCTCCCTCTGAGTCCCGCTCATGCGGCGGTCGAGGCTCACTGTGACGAATCGAGGAGTCAGTGGGAGACGCGCGGATCCTCGAGATGAGCGGCGCCTTCAAGGTTGGGAAATGTCCCAATCAGGTGCGTGCGAGGGGACGCGGACGTCGATGCGATCGCGCCGGACCGTCTCGCGTCGATGCAACGCGCGCGCGTCGCTCGTGCGCGGCGTGCGTCGGCTCGACGCGTGGACCCGAGAATTGTGATGACACCGTGAATCTCAGACTGACGATGAATGAATGGGACCGGACGACGATAGGATCTCGCGCTGACGAACTTTGCGTTCGTGAGCGACGCCGATGCGAACGGGTGTTTGCCGTACGTTGAGATCGGAGAGTTCGTGTTCGCGGTGCAACCGCGCGGGGACGTCGCCCCGGGCTCGGTGGGTCTGAACACTGTGCAACGAAAGATTCTGCGAGTGAGCGTGGGAGATGTCGTGAAATGGAGCCGTTACGAACCTCCGAGTCGTGAATTCGATTGTGCCGGGATGACTATAGAGTTGGAGTGTAACAAACCGGCGACGGCGGCGGCGCTGGTGCAGACGAATCAACACAGGCAAGTGCACGCGGATGAGTTCACGACTGTTCTGCGGAGGACTTTTAGCTCGCAAGTGTTTTCAATCGGGCAAAAAGCACCCGTTGACTACGCCGGAGAGACGTATTTAATCACCATCAATCACATCGTCGTCGAAGGCGCCAGGGAAGGCGTGCAGAGTTTGAGAGGCATGTTTACCCCGGCGACGACGGTGGTGTACGAGGCGACGTCGAATAGCGGCATCAAAGTTCAAGGACAAAAGGCTGCGGTGATGAACACGGGGTTGTTCAAGAATAAGGATTTCAGTTTCTCCAAGCTCGGAATCGGTGGCTTGGATAGGCAGTTCGAGGATATTTTTAGACGGGCGTTTTCTTCGCGAGTTTTCCCGCAAAGTGTTGTGGAGCGACTCGGGATCAAACACGTCAAGGGTATGTTGCTTCACGGTCCGCCTGGTACGGGTAAGACTTTGATCGCGAGGCAGATCGGTAAGATGTTGAATGGCAAGGAACCCGTGATTGTGAACGGTCCGGAAGTCATGTCCAAGTATGTGGGCCAATCCGAAGAGAACATCCGCAACTTGTTCATAGACGCGGAGAATGAGTACAAGGCTCGCGGAGACGATAGCGATTTGCACATCTTCATCTTCGATGAGATAGATGCGTTGTGTAAATCCAGAGGGAGTGTTACTAGTGGTACAGGCGTGCACGACTCCATCGTGAATCAGCTTCTCACGAAAATCGATGGCGTCGACGCGTTGAACAATATTCTGCTCATTGGTATGACAAATAGAAAGGACATGTTGGACGAGGCCATGTTGCGTCCAGGACGTTTAGAGGTTCACATAGAAATCGGTTTGCCGGACGAGAAGGGTCGCATACAAATCTTGAACATTCACTCGAATCGCATGAGCGAGAATGAGTTTCTTGGTGCAGATGTAGACTTGGCAGAGCTCGCGAGACGCACCGGCAACTTTAGCGGAGCGGAAATCGAAGGTCTCGTAAAGTCCGCCGTATCCTTTGCGTTGATGCGACAGGTGGATATGAACGATATCGGCGCGCCCATCGATGAAGAGAATATCAAAGTGACCATGGCAGATTTTGAAAAGGCGTTACTCGAGGTGAAGCCGGCGTTCGGCGCGTCGACGACGTTATTTGAACGATGCATGTTGAACGGTATGATTTCTCACGGCGAAACACACGAGAAACTCGTGTCAACGATGGAATCGCTCATTGAGCAAGTTCGCGTGTCCGAGAAGACACCGATGCTCACATGCTTACTCGAAGGCAGCGCGGGAACTGGAAAGACGGCGCTCTCGGCTGCGCTCGCGATCAAGTCTCAGTTTCCGTTTACGAAACTCTTCTCGCCGGATACGTTTGTGGGCGCGCCCGAGGCGAAAAAATGCGCGGATTTGGCCAAGTTATTCGACGACGCTTACAAATCTCCGGTCTCTTTGATCGTGTTAGACGATATCGAACGTCTTCTCGAGTACGTCGACGTGGGACCGCGTTTCAGCAACGTCATCCTCCAGGCGCTTCTCGTGTTGCTCAAGCGACAGCCTCCGCCCGGACGCAAACTCTTCGTCATCGGGACCACGTCGTTTTCGCAGGACATCTTGAAGCGAATGGGACTCGACAGCGTGTTCAACGTGTGTTTACACGTTCCGGCGTTAAATCCGGGCGAGACCACCTCCGTGCTCACCCAGCTCGGCGCCTTCGCGCCGGACGTCCTCCCTCGCGCCTACCAGGCGCTCGAGGCGTTTGCGGGTTCGCAGATCCCCATCAAACGATTATTCATGCTCTTAGAGATGGCGCGTCACGGTCAGGCCGACCACGACGATTCCATGGACGTCGGATCCTCCGGTCCCGTGAGCCTCGATCGATGGGTCGAATGTCTCAGAGATCTCAGCGCGTGAATCCGTCGACGGACGCGGTCGGGCGCGGTCGGGCGCGACGACGAAAACGAAAACGAAAACGAAAACGATGACGAAAACGACGACGACCTCCCCGCGCGATGGAAATCACCCTACAATTCACGGTATACCATCACAAAACAAACGCTACAGAATCACCCCGTCCCCGAGTCCCGCGCGTCCCTCGCGCGCGCTCTTCCCGCTCACTTCCCGAAGATGCCCGTGAATCCGTTGACGACGACGCCGTAACACACGCCACCGACCACCGCGCCCACGCGCACGAACGCCGCGAGCGAGCTCTTCCCCGCGTACGGTCCCGCGCCCATCATCGCTCGGCGTCGAGTCGCGTCGCGTCGACCACCGCGGGGACGATCGCGGGCGACCGCGCACGCGCGCGGGGGGGACTCTCGGAGGGTCACGACTCATAAAGGGAAGCCACGACATGCGTAAACCCTAGGTAGGGTTTTCCTTCTCGCGAGACAGACCTGTGGGTTGGTTCGTTTTCTGGGTCGTGACTCGTCGAAAGTCCCTCCCCTCCTGGTGTCGGTCGTCCCGCGGGACGATTTGAAATTGAATGTCAAGTTGACGCGCGCGCCGAGACGCCATTCGACGCCGTTCGACGACGACGGACGAGCGATGACGGTGATGGTGACGCGCGCGGTGGTGGTGCGAGGTGGGGCGACGTTGGCGCGCGTCGAGGGTGGGGCGAGGCCCGGGATGGGATGGATGGCGACGTCGTGCTCGAGGAGGAGGATGACGACGACGACGATGACGACGACGACGAGGACGATGGGCGGTGATCCCGGTCGCGGGACGACGCGGGCGATGACGACGATGACGCGCGCGCGCGCGTACGCAAGCGGACGCGACGTCGACGGTGGATCGAGCGTCGTCGGGCGATCGGTCGGTTTCGGCGGCGCGCGGCGGATGACGGCGGGCGCGGGGAGGCGCGGGACCACGACGACGACGCGCGGAGGCGGTGGAGGCGGTGGTGCAGGCGGCGGTGGTGCGGGTGGTGGTGGTGGTGGTGGTG
>CEUM01116292.1_pt1 | contig 11136 bp, 10 predicted proteins | sample 356421 | NCBI WGS metagenome assembly CEUM01 (sample SAMEA2622716, study PRJEB7988) | marine metagenome | biome: marine biome (ENVO:00000447); feature: surface water layer (ENVO:00002042); material: "saline water (ENVO:00002010), including plankton (ENVO:xxxxxxxx)" | depth 5 m | reverse complement strand
GAGTTGCAGCCGCGTGATCGATCACGCAAAGAAAGCGAAGCACTTAGCAAGGAACGTGCTGGATCGATGTTTAACCCAGAAAGGTTGCTCGATGACCCTACGTCTGGTTCTGGTGCGCCTATCATTGCGCGTGATGGAACGATTATGTCTGGCAACGGGCGAGTGCTTACACTGCAAGAAGTCTATGCTAATCAGCCAGAAAGCTTATCAAAGTATCGAGCGTCGTTAGAAGGTGCTGGCATAAACACCGAAGGGTTTTCGCAACCAGTGTTTGTGCGGATGCTTACAGACGATATGAGTATTGCCGATCTCAAAGAGTTTGCAGATCTTTCAAACACAGAAGCACAAGCGCAAATGTCTATGACAGAACGTGCTGGTCGTGATGCGAAACGATTAACTGATAGCAAAATTATAGAATTGTATCGAGGCGACTTTGATATTGATACAGCGCAAAACAGGAAGTTTGTTCAAGAATACGCAAAGAAAATATTATCACCTACAGAGCAAGGTGCATTTTTCGACAGTGAAGGGGCAATAAGCCAAGAGGGAATATCGAGAGTAAGGAACGCAATATTAGCGTCGGCGTTTGATAATTCAGATACTATAGCAACAATGCTCGAGAGTAGTGACGCAAACATAAAAGCAATTTCTAATGCGTTTATGTCGGCTGCACCTAAGTTTGCACAGTTAAAGAAGCAAGTGGCAGATGGTCGAACCGAAGCACGATGGGATATTACACCCAGACTTGCAGAAATGGCTAACCTTATTAGTCGTCTGCGTCGTGACGGAATGAAGGTCGAAGATTATTTTAATCAAACTGATATGTTATCTGCGCCAGATCCAGCATTGGAATTACTTGTTCGAGCGTTCTACAACCCTGATCTAAGTCGCGCAAATAGCACTAAGGCAATGAAAGATTTTCTCGACTTTTACGTTGAAGAAGCATTACAAAAAGAAACTGGTGGTTTTCTCGAGGACACAACAACACCTGATGATGTGATCGAGGCTGGCAGAAAGCGAACGGAGGCCAAGCGAAATGAAGGGCAAGGACGACAAACAGGATTATTTGAAAGCAATGTCCAAAGCGATGAAACGCGTAGCAAACAAGTACAAAAGCAACCAGTTTCGAGAAGCCGCCAAGATGCTAGACAAAGCGATCAAGCAGCCGAAAGACAAGTAAATGACACCCGATCCCCGAGTACCTTGGAGGAAAGTATCGAAGGTGTTGAAGAATTACGAAATACCAAAATCACAAACGGCAACCAAGCACAAATCAGAGAGCAAAACACAAGAGGTACAAAAACAGGACGCATCCTTATCTCGGAGTCCGAAACCCTAAGACAGTCTTTATATAGGGATGCCTTTACTGATGCTGGTGAAAATCCAGATGTTATGGTCAATCGACCGCAGCAAGAACAATTTAAAAAACTACAAAAACTTCTTAAAGATAAGTTTGATTTTCGTTATGTTGCACCACCACAGCAAGGCGCAAACTACGATCAGGTAAATGCTTTACTCGATGCTTACCACAACTTACAGTGGATGTCTCATGTACTAGGTATGCCTAATCGCGGTATCGGCCTCGAAGGTTCACTTGGCCTTGGATTACCGCAACGGGCATGGGGTGGTTACATGGCAGCGTATATTCCAAACAAGAATATCATGCCCAACACTTATCAGTCTGACGTTGTTCCTATTACTGGTGCTGGAATTATTATGCCAGGTAGGTCAAATAGTTTTGCTCACGAATGGGGTCATGCGCTCGATTTCTATTTGGTCGATCGATTAGGCTCAGATTGGAACAAAGGTCTTACTGGACGCATAAGAACTAATCTTAAAAAAGGTGAAAGCGCATGGATAGACGGTGCGCCTAAAAACGTTGTTGAGGCTATGGGCGATCTAATGAACGCATTGTTTTACGATGATGCCGAAGTAGCTGCAACAATAATGAAGATGGAAAGCGAGATTGCGAAACTTGAGGCGAAACCTAAGCCAACTAAAAAGCTAGAAGATTTAAAACGTAAGTTAAAAAAATTGCGTGAAGGCTCTACAAAGCAGAGAATAAAAAAGTCAAAATATCGAGAAAATGCAGCGAAATTTGCGGAACGATCTGCGTCTGATGTAAAGTATTGGACAAAGCCAACAGAAATGTTTGCCCGCGCTTTTGAAGCTTATATAGCTACTCAAGTTGAACACGCTGGCGGCAGCAACGAGTTTATTACTAGTAGCAACGAAGCATATCAAATGGCTCTCGATAAAGTTGAGGGCGCAGACGAGAGGCTTGCACTGACATATCCAAAAGACAGTGAGCGCATGAAAATTAATCTGGCAATGGGTCGGTTGATGGACGAACTAAGGGCTGCATTGATTATCGAAGGAACACCAGCGCAAGCACCTGGCGATAGTGATACACTTGATGGGTTTGCTAATTTCTACGATGCAGTAGACAGAGGGCAGCAAAAAGGGCCAAGTTTATGGCAAGATCAGGTAAGGCGTTATCGAGCGCATAAGCAAGAACGTAAGCGTATTGCGAATAGACCCCGAGAACACAAATCGCTGTTTGCAGGTTTTCAAGATTTAGTCGGTGCTAATCTTATAAATACAAAACGCGGTTATCTATTTATTCTTGCATCAAGGTACAAAGATAATCCTAAGATTAAAAAACTTATTGAACAAATTATTGCTAGAGTAGCCACAGATCCAGGTTCTACCGATGATCGAGTAACAGTAAGTGGCGGCACATTTGAAGAAGCAGTACGCGGTGCGTCCAGACAATACGCTGGTCGATTTATAAACATACTAAACAAGTATGAGCTAGATACGTTTACGGAAGAAGAACTCAAACAGCTTAGACTGTTTTTAACAAGTGATCGAACAGCGCAAGCAAACGCACCAGCAAAAATAAGTAAAGCGGCTGGCGAAATAAGAACTAAGTTGCTGAACCCGATGTACGATTATATGCGTAAGAACGGGCTTGATCTAAATTACATTCCTGATGCTGGTTATATGCCCAGAATGTTAGATAGTATTTTAGCTATTAATGACGCTCAAGGTTTTATTTTTGGTAACGGTCAACAAAAACGTGGAGCAAAAGCGCTATACAGCGATGTAATTTATGAAAACGAATACGGTGTGCTTGATGAGGGAGACATCGATCAAGGCAAAGCACTTGTTGCATTAGGCAGAAAACTAAAAATTGTTGAATACTTAGAGGACAATGCACCTGGAATATTAGAACAAGTAAACGAGCTACAAGCAGCTTTGCAACAGATTGAAGCAATAGAAACTCTGATGGAAAATGGAGAAAGCACAACAGAATTAGAGCAACAGCTTGAAGAACTCAAAGAGCAAGCGCAGCAACTCCAACCAGAAGTCTATGAAGGTTTGCGAGATCCATACGCCGACATTGCAGCACATGATTGGTTTGATCGATTGACTGCAAGACAAGTTGGCGACTTATCGCGCAACGGAGTGCAGGGTGAATTTGCAAAGAAACGAAAGCTTCCGCCAGAAGCAGACACATACATGATCGATTACTACCTTAATCCTGTTGAAGCAATAATGGAGTACATTCCTGGTGTTGCTAGAACTGTTGAGTACAACAAAAGGTTTGGCCCACAACTTGTACCTAAAGGTAAGCGTAAAAAAGTTACGGGTGGAGATCCTAGCTCACCATTAGGCAATCACGATTTTCTTTCCTACACGTTAGAACAAATGGCGCTTGAAGGAATGGCGCGACCTGAGATCGAGCAAATTAGATTCATTGTTGATACTGTTACTGGCCGCAAAGCTAGGACAGATCATACTCTTGCGAAAACCTTAGATTATGTTCACGCATACGGATCTATGGCGTTGTTACCCCGAGCAGTTATTTCGTCTATTGCAGAACCTATGACGGCAGCAACCCAAACGGGCAGAACCCGTGACGGTTTAAAAGTTCTAAAAAATACCATTGGCGAAGCTATGGCATCAATTGGAACTGCTACTATGAAAGAGCGTCGAGCATATTATCGAGAGTTAGGCAACATACTCGGTGTAATCGATCTACCAGAAACAGGGGAAACTATAGCTAATAGAGTAGGTGGGACGTCCGAAGATACTTCTCGCGCAGCGCAGCGTATGGCGCGGTTTTTCTATCGAACTGGTTTAATAAGCCTTACAAACTCACAGCGTCGTTCAAGTATGAGAGTCGGTATTCAGTACATTACAGAACTAGGTAAAAGATATACTAATCCAAACTCAAGCCAAACAGCAAAAGAACGTGCAGCCGAGGCATTGCAAGATTTTGGCGTGGCCAAAGATGATCTAGACCAGTTTGCTAAATATGCCGCATCTTTAAAGATGGATAAAAAGGGAATGTATGAAATCGATCAAATCATTGATAGATCCGGCGAACTTACCGATATGGGCCAAATTCTTTCTGTTGCTGTTAGAAGATTTACAGATCAAACCGTACAAGATCCAAAAGTAATAGATCGACCAAAGTGGGCAGAAGAACCTATCGGGCGAATCGTCTATGGTATTCAGTCATTTATTTCGGCGTTTACTCGAAACGTTTTGTTACAATCTGCAAAAGTAACACAAAGAGAGTTTCAAAAAAGAGGCGCATTGCGAGGCACGGAAATGATGTTTCGTAAAGCTTGGCCACTAGTTGCATTGTACGCTTCACACACAGCTGTTTCAGCGTTGCGTGAGTATTTATTAAACAGAGAAAGATGGGAGCAAGAGGATGAAGATGATACGCTTCTACGGTATTTAGCGCAGCTTGGTTTTTCTCGATCTGGTATGCTAGGTAGGTTTGACCCTGTTGCGAACGCATTTTTCTCATTAAAGTATCAAGCAGATTTAACAAACTTACTAGCTGGTGCTTCGTTATCTTACTATTCAAAAGCAGTAGGAAGAATAGCTGGCTTAGGTTATCGAAACAGTGAAAACACTGTGTCGTCTGAATATCAAGCGGCTAGAGGCGTTTATGATTTACTTGTGCCAACTGCATTAACTTACATAGCAACAACTGGATATGCTGGCGTAGCAGTAGGGTTAGGATTGGGTGCAGCAACGATCGCTGGTACGTCACCAACAATTAAACATTTTGTTTTACGAAACTTAATCTACGAACTGTATGGGCAAGAGTATTATCCAGGAAGATCAGGCCGCAGCAAAAAGACGGGTAGGAATCGAAGTTCTCTATATTTTTGATTGGTGAGGCCAGATTTTCTTTTTAGCACAAAAGGATCTTGCGATCTCTCCGGCCTCAAAAAAACCGTATACTTTTTGATTCTGTAGATCAATAGATAAGTGGCGCAATTTGCGCCAATAAGCGCATTTTGCGCCGATAAATGTCTGTATTTGTCTGGTATAATTGATCGACAACCTTACTAAGTTACTGTTTTTACAGGTGTCGATTGTCGATCAACAAGAGCCATTCTGGTCGGGCTAGAACCAAACGACTAATTACATAAGTATTTAATAATAAATAACAAAATGCAATCAACAAATATTTTTTTGCGCCACTAGATGCGCCAATGTGGCTACGGTTCATGTACATCATCCAGATAATCTGGCGTTAGATGCTGGTAATTATCTTCTACAGTTTTTATTTTATCACCCAACATTGCCGCAACTTTTGTTAAAGAAACACCACGCATTACTGCTCTTGTTGCCCAAGTATGTCTAAAAACGTGAGGTGTCAAATCATCGATGCCAATGCTTTCGCCAAACGCTTTTACTTTTTGGTAAACGTCTGTTGGCTTATCAAGAACGTAATCAGATATAGCTTCTTCCTTTGCTCGAAGTAAAGCTTCTCGTAATCTAGGGCTCATACTTACTGTTGAGCGTTTCTTTTTAGTCTGCTGCCGACCTTTTGGGTTGAAGTGTATGCGGTTTGTCTCGAAGTCAACGCGATCCCAGGTTAATTCTATAATCGCCGTTTTTCTCTGCGCCGTTTCTAACGCCAACATTATAAACCGTCCAACTCTCGATACTCTGTTTGATGGTCTACGACCTGACCCGTTAAGTATAAGGTTAGGACATATTTCCCTTAGTAAACCTACTTCACTATCATCTAATATTCTGTCTCTTGGTGGGCTGGGTGGCGGCAACACTACATAAGGAATAACGTCTTGTGATAATCTTTGCTCTTTTGGTTCTACACGCTCGACCATAAAACGAAAACAAGCCCGTAGCCGCTGTAACTCACCGCGTATAGTACCCGACGCAGCTGGGCATCGCCCGATCAATCCATTTGTTCGTATCTCGATGTATTTTTCTGAGTGCTGCTTCTGCACCTGGCTAACAGGCATATTTCCAAAATAAGCTTTTAAATTATTTATAATGGAGTTGTAACGTTCTTCAGTTATCATTCGATCTTTTATCCAGTCATTGAACCAAAGATCTAAGCAGCGTCCAATCGTCGGATCGTTTTCAACTTGGAAGTTAATTTTGCTTTTGTCTAACCAGCCTTGAAACCGTGCCGTTGCGACAACCAGATCATTTGTCCTTGTCGATATTCGCTGGCTATGGTTGTTGTCTCTAAAGTAGATGTAGTATCTGCCTTTGTACTTTTGTAGGCGCGGCTCTTGTGCTTCTTGTGCCATATTGATTCTCCAAGTAACTTCTCAACTGACAGTTTTGGTATTCTTATTGTCTTGTTGTTGATCTTCACAGTCTGAAGCAATCCGGCTTGTCTGTATCGTGTGATCGTTCTGATCGACACATTCAAAATAGCAGCTGCTTCTCGTTGTGTTATTAGTTCCATTTTATGATTTTAGGATCTGTAAAACTGCCAGTGCTTTTTCAGCCGGAACTTTCATATTTACGCGCAACCACATATGTTCTGCATCAGAGTCGATTGATTTAATCTCCAGCGTAGCAGCTTCGATCGCGTTTGTCTGCGCGTCATAGTTTGGAAAAAGAACGTCTTTTTCGATACCAAGTATTCCTGCCAATTTGTCTAAATTTGCTGGCGATGGAACGGATCGACCGCGTACATATTGGCTTATTGAGTCACGCCCAATACCAACTTTTCTAGCTAATTCAGATTGATTCCAACCCTTCTTAAGCATCAGTGATAAAAGTCTTTTTCCAAACTCTGCTCGAGTAAGAACCCTTTGCGAAAAATCTATCTCGCTACCAGGCACACCTCGAGTTATTTCGCTCTTAGCCATACGTTTCCCCCGTTGCTGTTCTGTTTATATTCACAATTAATTCATATTGGCAAGAATATTTTTTTTTAAAGTTACTATTGCGTATTCAATTTGGCTGTGTATTGTAGATCGTATTATGGTACGCAACGGACAGACAAATGAAAAACTTGACAATCGATGCAGAAAAAATGATTCTTGATTTTGGTGGTATAAAAAAAGTCGTTCGAGCATTAAAAGAAGTAGACCACCCTCGCACCGAACACGCTGTCCGAAATTGGGTGCGTAGAAATAACATACCAATAGACTCTGTATGTCATTTGGCGATTATAGCTCGACGCAAAAATCAGCGATTTGATCTACTAGACTATACAACAGGGGAGAAGGAAATTGAAATATAAAGACAGAAGGAAAGGTGCGTGATGAAACATCGGGAACTTTCCATTTTTACTTGGGCATATGTAGCTAAAGTACCAGCGAAGATGCGTAGAAAAAGAAGTAAGATTTTGTGTTTAATGAGAGGGTATATCCTTTCAGATTGGGTCGGTAATGGCAAATGGCTTAGCCCTATTGTTGCGATTGCTCCACCTATGGAGGGATTGCAATGCCAAACGACGTAGTAAGATTAGTTAAAAATAATCTGTGTCTAAACGAAGATTTAGACGATTTAGACTTTCATTTAGGAGCTGCTGCACCAACAAGTTTTGAAAAATTCCATCTGCTTTCATTGCTGTATCCAATTTTAGAAAGCGAAAACGTGCATGAAAGTTGTAAAACAAAGGTGATACAACTTCTAATGAAACATAGCGACACGCTAAGAATAATGATGCGTTACGGATCAAAAGAAATTTCGCAAATAATTTATGAAGCAGAAGCTAAAGTAAGGAATATTGGTTGATCGTCATAGGCATCGATCCTGGTATCAACGGAGCAATAGCCAGATATAATTCTAGCGAAACATCCGCTGCTACCCAACTAATTATCTGGGATATGCCAATCCTTGAAGTGAATAAAAAGAAAACAATAAGCCCGTATCTAGTGGCGAACATTTTAAAAGAGGCGGCAGCGCCCGTGTATATTGAGAAAGTAGCAGCAATGCCAGGTCAAGGCGTTACATCGATGTTTAATTTTGGCAAAGGTTTCGGGGTCATATTGGGTGCAGCCGCCGGATTAGGTTTGCAAACCACACAAGTAACACCGCAAACATGGATGAAAGCGTTAAAATGCCAACGTGGTAAAGACGCTAATCGAGAACGCGCTTGCGAGTTGTTCCCCCAGTATGCTGATATGTTTACTCGAAAGAAAGACGACGGCCGTGCGGATGCAGCTTTACTAGCTTATTACGCCACTTTTTTTGTAAAAAATGGTGGGTAGTGTGACTGACAACGGCCTACAAAATGGATTTGAAACGCACAATATCGAGCGTATTAGCGTTAGCCAGATTAACAAATGGCGTGAAGCGCCAGACGCCTATCTGTGCCAGTACTTAGGCAAAGCAAAGTTTCCGTTTGGCATAGCCGCAGTACAAGGCAAGGCAGTCGAGCGCGGTGTTGATTTAGGCTTGCTCGAGGGTCAAGATATAGACAGCTGCGTAAAAAAAGCAGTGCGGTATCTGCAAAATGAAAGCCTTTCATTCCCTAATCGAGCCGAAGAATTAGAAAAGCGCGTACCGATAGTCGAGCGCATGACGGCAACAGCATTAGAAAATATGATGCCGCTGGGTAAACCAGACGATCCGCCGAAGGATCAAAAGCGCGTCGATATAAAAGTAAGATTTAGGCCAGGTGACGGCGGTACTGTGCCGCTGATTGGCTACCTCGATTACCACTATGAAGCAAAGAATTTAATTGTCGATCTAAAGACAACCAGCAAAGCGCCAACTAAATGGTCGCTATCGCACGGAATACAAGCAGCCGTCTATCAAGCTTGCGTCAAAAGTATGACCGGAAAAAAGCCAGCAGTAAAATTTGGCTACGCTCTATCGAGGCAGCGCGATCCTTGGGTCTGGCTAGAACTTAGCGACGACGATGCAGCAAAATATCTAAAAATTTTTAAAAAATCAGTAACACAATTGGAGGCATATTTAAGTTTATCAAATGACAGCACTACACTCATTAACGCAATTCCCCATAACCCTGATAGCTTTTACTGGTCTAATGCCGACGAGATCGCCGCGTCATTTTACGGCACGTGAAGCTTACTGGTTTACTGAGGAAGTGGATAAACCTCGCACTAACAAAGAATTGTTATGGCTACGTGTTCTCGATCAGGTAACTCGGGATGCCGAAGATCTTGACAGTGATGATGTGTACAAACGTCGTGATGCGGTAGAAGCAATCGAGTGGGTTCGATACCCAACACAAGACTACATCGAAGTCTGCGATTTAGCATCCATAGACCCAATAAAATTTAGAGACAAAGTTTTAAAATTTTGTCGCAGTAACTATCCGCAGAAACTCCTTCTGCGCGTGGTCGCCTACCACGTAAACAAAGGCGCTAAACAACGGAAATAAAAAGGAGATTAAACTTATGCCGTTAGAATTTATACAAGAGACAACCGGAAACGCCTTCATTCGTTACATGGTAACAGAAAATCAGTGGCTTAAATCTACTGCTACTGGAACAGAGGAATTTGATATATCAGAAGCAGCTGTTGTTGTTGATGTTGAAAAGATACAACTTGGCTGGCTGAAATTAGAAGGCGGCAGAGATTGGCAACCTTGGCCAAACAACAAACCACCAAGCCTTATTCCGCCAACTGAAGCGCACAAGCAAGGTTTTTCAGTCATGTTTTACAGCACTAAAATGTTTGATGATCAACACGTGCGCGAACTGTCTGCAAGCGGCGCTGGCGTTAGAGAGTTTATCAATAATGTTTACGATGAAGCCGAAAACTCTAAAGAATGGGGTAGCGGCAAAGTACCAGCTATTAAAATAAAAGACGGCAAAAAAGTCAAAATGGGCAAGAACAATAGCCGTGTGCCGCAGTTTGAAATCGTAAAATGGATTAATAGACCAGACGAGCTTGTTGGCGAAGATCAAGAGCAAGAGCAAAAAACTGAAAACGCATCGTCTATTTCTCCGGCTTCACAGTCTGGCGATGCGAAGGACGACGTAGATTTTAACGAAAACGATAAAACCAAAGAATCGGAACTTGAAATTTAGTCGTCCGTGGGCGGCGGTTTTAGTTAGGTTATCCGTCGCCCAACTTAACAGGGGAAAACATGAGCAAAGTAAAGTGGGCAAAACACTGGCATGATCGCGGCTTTTCTGTCGTTCCGGTGCATTATGTCAAGGAAGATGGCAGTTGCAGTTGTGCAGCTGGTAAAGATTGTCATTCCCCTGGCAAGCATCCAGCGCCTCGATCATGGAAAAAATATCAGGAAAAACGTGCAGATCACGACCAGCTTGAGTGGTGGTTTGAAGAAGAATATGAAGATTACAATATCGGTGTTGTCACTGGTAAAATCAGCAACAACATCTATGCGATCGACGTAGACATTGGGGAAGGGAAAGACGGACAAGAAAGTTTAGACGATCTTTGTATGGCTTACGACGATCTACCTATGACTTTCGAGCAAAGAACGGGGTCGGGCGGTAAGCATATATTTTTACAAGCACCACCCGATCAAACGATTATCACGGGTAAAAATGTACTCGGGGAGGGAGTAGATACCCGTGGTGAGGGCGGATTTGTGGTTGTTGCTCCAAGTAACCACAAATCCGGCCATAATTATACAGTCGAGGATTGGGCAAAAGATCTTAAGATCGAGGATAGCCCAAAATGGATTACAGAACTTGCAAGGACAGAAGCGCATAGACTAAACGGCGGCAGCAACCTTCAAGATACCCAGACCAATATGTTCGGCAAAATGGTCGATGGTCGGGAAGGGTACATGGTGCAGCTGATTATGGGAACGCTGCATACATCGTGGACGCAACGCGGCGAACTGCCAACAGTCGAGCAGCTGGTCGAAGAAGCGTGGCCAGTGTT
>CEUM01035409.1_pt1 | contig 11138 bp, 12 predicted proteins | sample 356421 | NCBI WGS metagenome assembly CEUM01 (sample SAMEA2622716, study PRJEB7988) | marine metagenome | biome: marine biome (ENVO:00000447); feature: surface water layer (ENVO:00002042); material: "saline water (ENVO:00002010), including plankton (ENVO:xxxxxxxx)" | depth 5 m | reverse complement strand
TCTCCACCTTGAAAGGGTGGCGTGTTAGGCCGCTACACTAACGGGGCCTTTCTCATAAGTTATTAAGGATACAATGGCATATTATTTAATCCAAGCGTTTCTTCAAAATCAAACATTAAATTCATATTTTGTACTGCCTGACCAGATGCACCCTTTGTCAGGTTATCTATGACAGATATTATTCTATATGAATTTAGATCATTATTCTTCTTTAATTCTTGAATGAACAGGTTACAATTATTTGTCCCTCTTACATCTTTAACTTTTGGAGGTTCATTAGGAACACAAACAAAGGGGTGTTCAGAAAAATAATTAGCATATTCTTTTAAGTCTATTTTTTCATTTGACTGCAAATAAATTGTTGAAAATATTCCTCTCACCATTGGAGCTAGATGAGTAGTTAAATGCAAATTTAATTTTAAATTATTTTCAATTTCAGGTTCATGCCTGTGACCATTTAAAGAATATGCTGAAAAATTATCAGATATTTCTGAAAAATTATGATCAATCTTTTTACTTCTTCCAGCACCTGAAATTCCTGTCTTTGCATCTATAATCACATTGACAATATTTTTTCCAATAAATGGTATTAAAGGGATAGTTCCGCATGTGGGAAAACAGCCTGGATTTGAAATAAAATTACTTGAAGAAATTTTATCTCTATTTAATTCAGGCAAACCATAAACAAATTTATTTATTAAAGAAGGGTATGGATGTTTTGATTCATATGTAGATTCATAGATTTTAATCGGAAGCCTAAAATCAGCACTTAGATCTATAATATTTATTCCGTTATTTACAAATTTTCCAATTACTTCAGCGCTTGCTTTGTGAGGTAAACACGAAAAAATTAAATCTACACTCTCTTTTAGTTCATCCTGTATAACAAGATTTCCATTATAAAAGCTGAAAACATTACTTAGTTTTTCTCCTGCCATACTTCTTCCAGTTACCTGAGTAATTTCAACTTCTGGATGAGTTTCAAGTATTCTTAAAAGTTCAATTCCAGAATAACTAGTAACATTAATAATTCCTATTTTTTTCATAATATTGATATTTATTTAAATTGAAATCCTAACATTTTTTCAATTCTTTGTCTTTGAGTTTTATTTAAATTTATTTTAACTTTACCCTTTTTCAATATTTAAGCTTTATTTGTAATGATTGGTTTCCTTCTTCTTGGGAAGCAATATTTACAGATTTCGCACACTGTTCCGTCACATCCTCTTGCAGTACAGTTTGATCTCCCGTAAAAGATAAATTGTAAGTGTAATTTATTCCAGCTATTAATTGGAAAAAGTTTTTTTAAATCTTTTTCGGTTTCCATTACATTATTTCCTTTAGTCAATTTCCACCTTTGTGCAAGACGATGTATATGAGTATCTACTGGAAATGCAGGGTGCCCAAACCCTTGTGACATAACTACACTTGCTGTTTTATGACCAACTCCAGGCAAGCTTTCAAGATCTTTAAAACTTTCTGGCACTTTTGAATTATATTTCTCTACTATAATTTTGGACAAATTAAATATATTTGAGGATTTTTGAGGAGCTAATCCACAAGATCTAATTATATTCTCAATTTTTGAAGTAGACATTTTTAAAATCTTTTCAGGAGTGTTACCTATTCTAAATAGTTCTGGAGTAACCTGATTCACTCTTTCATCTGTACATTGAGCACTTAGTAAAACTGCAATTAGTAATTCAAATTTGCTTTTGTGATTAAGCGGGACAGGTGTTGCAGGATAAATTTTATTAAGCTTTTCTAGAATATAATTTGCTCTTTCCTTCTTTTTCAATTTAATTTAGATTCTATTTCTTGAAATCGTAATAATTGACTCTAAAGCTTTTCTATAATTAGATTCAGGAATGCTAAGCAATGAATAAAGTGCTTTTTCATAGTGATAATTAACAATTTTTTTAGACTTTTCAATTGAATTGGATCTTATAATCTCATTTAATAAAACATCTTTCTCATTATTAGAAAACTGTTTAATCACATCTTTTTTATAATTTTGAGATTCGAGATATAAGATTAAGGGTAAAGTTATTACTCCCTCAGACAAGTCATTTAAAACTGGCTTACCTTCTTTATTTTTCGATGAAGTTATGTCTAAAATGTCATCTTGTATTTGGTATGCCATTCCAAAATGATACCCAAATTCAGAAATATTTTTAATATCATTTTCATTTCCTCCACCAATAATGGACCCACTAAACGAAGAAGTCTTAAAAAGAGAAGCAGTCTTTAAATAAGTTTTTTCAAAATACTTTTCTTTAGTTAAGCTGAAATTATTAGACTCAATATTTTCAAATAATTCTCCTTTTGAAAGTTCAACTATTGTTTCCGCAAACCTTTTAACTAATAAAATATTTCCTGTATCACAAACGAATATGGCTGACGTAGCAAAAACATAATCACCTAATAATACTGCAATATTTCCTCCCCATAGATTGCTCGCAGTCGCTTTCCCCCTTCTCACATCTGCCTTATCAACTGTATCGTCGTGAATTAATGTAGCTATATGCAATAGTTCAACTGCAGTAGCCATTCTCAATGAATTCTCTCTTTCATAATTATTAAACAAATTAGAGCAAAGTAATGTTATTACTGGTCTAAGTTGTTTTCCAGGAGAAGACAAAACGTATGATAATCTTTTCGATATTTCTTCAGAATATCCTGACTCTTTTTCAGATAATTCTTCTATGTTCTTTTTTACTATGAGCAGATCGTCTTTAACATATTCGATTATTTCGCTAAAAGATGACATTATTCTTTTTCTTTTTCAATTTTTTTAAATAATGGGCTGATATTTTCTATTACACCGCCCGATTTAACTTCTCGGTATTCCCATTTTGGAATATCGATTCCAAAATTAAAAATTGAGGATATTTTTAATGAGGTTTTTGGCAAAAAAGGAGAAATTAGTACACCTAAGTTTGAAATTAAATTTGCTCCAACCCACATAGTATTTGAAGCAATCTGCCTATTTGATTTAACTGTTGACCAAGGCTCTTTTTTGTCAATATATCTGTTACCAAGTTTAGCCAAATTCATTATCTCTTTTAAGCTATTCCTAAACTGTCTTTTCTCTAAGAAATTGCCTGCTGAATCATATGAACTTTTAATTGCTGAAATCATGTCATTATCTATTTCATCAAGTTTTTCAAAATCAGGAATGATATTATCAAAATTATTTTTTATAAGAGACTGTATCCTATTTATGAGATTTCCAAATGTAGCAACTAATTCATTATTATTTGAGTCAAAAAATGAATCCCATGTAAAATCTGAATCTGAACTTTCAGGCATAATTGAGCTTAAATAGTACCTCAATGCTTCAGAGTCATATTTTTTCAAAAAGTCAGATACCCAAACAGCCCAATTTTTAGATTTTGAAAATTGTTTTCCAGAAAAATTTAAATATTCATTTGCTACTACATCGTAAGGCAAATTATATTTACCTGAACCCATTAAGATAGCAGGAAGAATTATTGTGTGGAATGGGATATTATCCTTCCCTTGAAAGTAAAAATGTTTAGAGTCTGGATTTTGCCACCATTCTTTCCAGATATCTTTATTGTTTGAGATATTTTTATCACTTTCAGCCCATTCAATAGATGCTGACAAGTACCCAATTACAGCTTCAAACCAGACGTAAATTCTCTTTTTTTCATAATTTTTTAAAGGAACCTCAACTCCCCAATCGATATCTCTTGTTATTGCTCTATCTATCAATCCGTTAGATAAAAATCCTAAACTCTGATTTTTAACAGCAGGTTTCCAATATGATTTTGACTCTATCCATTTACTTAGGTTTTCTTGAAATTCAGGAAGTCTCAAATATATATGATTTGTTTCTTTGAATGTAACTTCACTTTTATCAATCGTTGAAATTAAATTTTTCAAATCAGTAGGCTCAAAGTCTTTTCCGCAATTATCACACTGATCACCTTTAGTTCTTGAAGGGCAATGTGGGCAATCTCCTTCAATATACCTATCTGATAAAAACATTTCAGACTCTTCTGAATAAGGCTGCTTTGAAATTTGTTCTTTCAAGTACCCTTTCTCATTTAATAAAGTAAATAATTTTTGGACAACTTCCTTATGGTTTTCTGTTCCTGTTTTCGTGTAAAGATCAAATGAGAAGTCTAGATCCTTAAATGTTTTGCTCCAAATCTTATGATATTTTTCAGAAATCTCTTTAGGAGTTGTATTTTCTTCCCTTGCCCTAATTGTGACTGGTGTTCCATGCTGATCGCTCCCAGAAACCATTAATACATTGTTTCCTACCATCCTGTGGTATCTAGCGAATATATCAGCTGGTAAGTTATTTCCGGCAATATGCCCTAAATGTGGCTCTCCATTAACATAGGGCCAAGCAACGCATACTAGGATATTTTCAGGTTTATTTTTCAAATTTTTTAATTATTAAAATTTTTTAGATATATATTGTATATTTTTTTTTGGTTAATACCTAAATAATTTGATGAGATTTTAATTGAATCTTTCCCAGAAAATTTTAAATTTAATAACTCATTTAACTTGGAAACTATATCCTCTTCAGTATAGTTTTCAGCATCATTATTGAGGTTATTATTTTCAATTATTAATATGTATTCACCCTTTGTTAGGCCTATTTCAGGTAGAGAATCTTTAGGCTTTAAATATATAATTTTTTCATTTATCTTTGTTAATTCTTTAAAAATTATAAGATTTGAGTTTTTAAAAATTTTTCTAGATTCATCTATTAGTCTCATAATTCTTTTTGGTGACTCAAAAAGAATTAAATTTTTATTAATCTGGGAAAGATTAATTAAATTTTTTATTAAACTTTTAAGATTTTTTGGTAAAAATCCAACAAATATAAAATCACCTTCAAGCCCGGATGCAGAAAAAGCAGTAGTAATTGAAGATGGGCCAGGTAATGGGATTACTTGCATTCCATTTGAGTATAATTTTTTAACCAATTTTGATCCTGGATCAGAAATAGTAGGTGTACCCGCATCAGAAACAAGAGAAATCACATTTGTTTTTAGTAAATCTAAGACTTTGTTAATCATTATTAATTCATTATCTTTATGGAAACTAATTAACTTTTTTTTAATTGAATAGTGGTTTAAAAGTTTTGAGGTTCTTCTTGTATCTTCACATAAAATTAGATCACTGTTTTTTAAAATATTCAGTGACCTGACAGTTATGTCTTCTAAATTACCTATAGGAGTAGGGATTATGTAGAGAGGGTTCATTTTTTTGAAGCTTTATGTTGCTCATCTGCATGATAAGAGCTCCTAACGAGCGGTCCAGCTGCAACATGCTTAAAGCCTAATTCCATTCCAATATGTTCAAATTTTGTAAATTCCTTTGGATGATAAAACTTGTCAATTTCATGATGTTTCTTTGAAGGTCTCAAGTATTGACCTATTGTGAGTAAGTCACAGTTCACTTTCCTTAGATCATTCATTGTTTCTATTATTTCATCTTCTGTTTCGCCAAGCCCAACCATCATTCCAGATTTAGTTGGTATATTTGGATTCAAGTCTTTTACTCTTCTCAATAGTTCAATCGATTGATCATAATCACCTTTAGGTCTGACAACTCTAAACACTCTTCTGCAAGTCTCTATATTATGATTTAATACATCGGGCGAAGCTTTTATTACTGTTTCAAGTGAACTTCTATTGCCGTTAAAGTCAGGTATCAATACTTCAACTTTACACTCTGGATTAAATTTTTTAATTTGTTTTATTGTCATTGCAAATGCCCCAGCTCCTCCATCAACTAGGTCATCTCTATCAACAGAAGTAACCACTGAGTAAGATAACCCCATTTGTTTAACAGTATTGGCGACTCTAGATGGCTCAAAAATATCTATCTGTGATGGTCTGCCTGTTTTAACATTGCAATATCTACAAGCTCTTGTGCACACATCACCAAGAATCATGAATGTAGCTGTGCCCCTGTCCCAGCATTCTCCAATATTTGGGCATGCAGCTTCCTCACAAACTGTATTAAGCTTTGCTGAAGATAATTTTCCCTTTAAAGAATTAAAATTATTTGATGTCGGTGCCTGAACTTTAAACCAATCAGGAAGCCTTCTCTTTGTTTGAACCATATTAAATAATTATTTTATTAATATTCTAACATTAATACATTAATATTTATAAAAGTATTTAAACAAAGTAATGGTAACCAAAATAAAAAATAATTTAATAATTAAAAATTTAAATTTAAAACAAATATTACAAGATGGTTCTTGTGAAGCAGAATATTTAGGAAACAGATTAAGGGTATTTGGTGGAATTGAGGAAGAAATTGTTGACGTTGAAGTTGTTGGTAAAGATGTTGACTTAATTTGTAATGTAATAAACGTAGTTAAATCTTCAAAATACAGAATTAAAAATAAATGTAAATACTTTTTGGAGTGCTCTGGTTGCCAATTACAACATATTAGATATGAACAACAATTAGAAATAAAAAAACAGTTTGTTATAGAAGAACTCAAAGAAATAAATAAAAATATTGTAAACAAAATTAAAGATGTTGTTCCGAGCATTAAGCAGTTTAACTATCGAAATCACGCTAGATTTTCTGTGTCTAAAAGCAAAAATTTTCTTGGTAACTCAGGTTTTATAAACAGATGGACAAGGAAACTTGTAGATATAGAAAATTGTGAAATTATGAACGAAAAAATAAATGAAAAAAAAAGTGAACTAATTGGTCATACGAAAGGGATGTCTCAATACTCAGTCAGGGTATCTATAAAAGATGATTCATTTTTAATTCAACCTAAATTTGATAATTTAAAATTTACTGGACAAAAATATTATTATGAAAAATTTAAAAATAAAAAAATACAAATCTCTTCACCATCTTTTTTTCAGATAAATATTGAGCAGGCAGAAAAAATGGGTGAAATAATAACTGAAATTTGTTCATTATCTGGAAATGAAATTATTCTTGATGCATTTTCAGGTGTAGGCACATTTTCTTTGCTGCTATCTAATGAGGTAAAAAAAATATATGCAATAGAATCTTCATACTCATCTGTAGAAGATGCAAAAATTAATTTAAATAATTTTAATAATGTAGAATTGATTAAAGGTGAAGTAGAAAATCTTACTAATTACAACTTTCAAGAAAATATTGACATAGCTATATTGGATCCTTCAAGAAAAGGTGTTCATTTTGAAGCTTTAAAATGGGTCGTGAATTTATCTCCAAGTCAAATAATATATGTTTCCTGCAATGTAAGTAGTTTTAAAAATGACATGAGAATTTTGGAAACAAGTTACGATATCGATAAAATTATTCCGCTAGATATGTTTCCGCAAACAAAGCATGTAGAATGTATTGTTAATTTAAAAAAGGTAATAAATTGAATATTTTAGGAATAGGAACATTTGAATTATTAGTTATTTTTTTAGTTGCTTTTATAATTTTGGGCCCAAAAAAAATAAATAAGTTTTCAAAAGATCTTGCAAAATTAATTAAGCAATTTAACTCTCAAAAGGATGAGTTAAAAGAACTAATTGATGATAAAAATGAAGATGAGAAATAATGTAATGACAGAAGCTAATATTAAAGTTAAAAATATTGATAGCCATTTTACTGAGTTAAGAAAACGTATCATTTTTTCATTAATCGTATATTTGATTGCAACAATATTGGGATTTATTTTTCATAGAAATATTTTAAGCTTTATGGTTCAGCCTGTGACAGAAATCAATCAGTTATCACAAGGTCTTCCAGTTTTTACGAATATTACTGAATTTTGGAGCGTTGTTATGAAAGTTTCATTGCTTTCTGGTTTAGTATTATCTTTTCCATTAATTAGTTACCAGGTTTTAGCTTTCATTTTACCTGGGTTAAAAAGTAATGAAAAAAAATTTATTATTATCCTCTTGCCAGGATCTATTATTTCTTTCTATATTGGTGCTGCATTTGGTTTCTTTGTTTTATTGCCTCCTGCCATAAAATTTCTTGTCTACTTTGGTGGAGACATTTCAGAACCACTCATAAGAATTGGATCATTAGTTCAATTGACAATTAACTTGATGATGTGGATGGGAGTTTGCTTTCAATTGCCAATCATAATGTATATTTTGGCGCTTATTAAAGTTGTTGATTCAAAAAAATTATCAAAATTTAGAAAATATTTTATAATTTTTTCATTTATTTTAGGTGCTATTATTACACCAACTTTTGATCCAATTAATCAAATTCTTGTAGCATTGCCGATAATGTTATTGTATGAAGTAGGTGTATTGTTATCTAGAACAAGAAAATAATTTATTTTTTGTTCTTTTTTGTAGTTTTTTCTACCTTTTCTTCTTTTCCAGCTAAAGAGTTTTTAAATAATCTTATTCCTCTTCCTAACCCTTCTCCAACTTCTGGTAGTTTACCAACGCCAAACACAACCATTATGATTACAAATATTAAAAAAATCTCTAATGGCCCTATTCCTCTTAAAAAATTCATATTATTTTCCCTAATTAATAATTTCTAACTAATCCTACAACTTTTCCATCAATCTTTACATTTTTTTTATCAGTAAAAATTGAAGAATATAGCTTATTTGAAGGTCTAAGTTCAATTTTATTTTTATTAATAAACATTCTTTTCAATGTTGCATAGTCGTTATCAACTCTAGCCGCAACAATGTCACCACTTTTTATATCATTTGTTGAAATATTATTACAATCCAAAATGATTATATCTCCATCCATTATTAAATCGCCTTTCATAGAATCACCAGAAATTTTTAGTGCAACAATATTAGTATAATTTTTTAACATACTTTTAGATAAATCTATTGACTCAAAATTATTTTTTTGAGCAAAAAATATTTCTTCTGATGAAAATAATTCGAGTGGTGACCCAGCAGAAATATTACTTACTATTGGGACAACAACAATATCATTATTTTTTTCAATTTCCTTTGTGCTTATTATACTTCTCGCTATACCTTTTTTTCTATCAAGGTATCCGTTTTTTTCAAGTATATTTAGATTGTATGATACAACTGATTTTGAACTTAATTTGCAACCAATCCTTACATCTTCTATTGTTGGAGATATTCCATTTTCATTACAGTAATTCTCAATAAAATTAATTATTAGTTTCTGCTTTTCAGATAGTTTTTGATTTAGTCTCATTTTTGAAGATTAAAAGACATAAAATTTAGTGTCAATGACTAATTGTCATCTATTTCGAGTTTAACTTTTTCGCTAATTTTGATTTTTTTCTTGCAACATTATTTTTGTGCATTACACCTTTTTGAGACGCCTTATCTAGTGCTGAAATAGCTTCCTTATAACTCTTCTGAATTACATCTTTATCTTTATTCTCTTCAATTAATTCTAAAGAGTTTCTCATTAGTGTTTTTGCTCTTGATGCAATTGGTCTGTTATATTCTGCATTTTTAACTGATGTCCTATGACTTTTTTTACTTGGCATTTTTACCTTTATATCGTATCTATACTGTTTACTCCATCTATTGTTTCAATTCTAGAGTAAATTTTATTTTGTTGTTCTAAACCGTTAGAGTCTACTTCAATTATTATACTTTTTCCAGTATTAATATCATTGGTAGATATAGAAATTATATTTAAACCTTCCTTAGATATAATTTCCGTGACATCCCTGATAAGACCAACTCTGTCATTTGAGTTAATTTTTAAAGAAATATTTTTTCTTTCATCATAATTTATTAATGTTGTTAATTTTTTAACAAGATTTGGTGCATTTAATGAACCTGAGCCAATAAGCAATAATAATTCATCTAAATTTTTATATTTAAGCTTTGATGCAATTTCTTCAAGAGGTAAGTCAATCTTCAGTTTTTCTACCAAAGTTAAAACTACATTCCTCCCCCTTTCTATACTTAAATTTTTTTCTTCTTTCCTAAACCATTGTCTAATTTTAAATCTTGATTTACTTGTTGTTATAAAACCTAAATCTGTGTTCAGCCATTCCAACTTGGGGCCTTGTGACATGTTAGCTTTAATTATTTCAACTGAATCACCATTAGAAATTGTTGCATTTAGTGGAACAATTTGACCATTAATTAACGCAGAACTTACCTCATTTCCCAGTTCAGTGTGAACTTCATATGCGAAATCGATAGGAGTTGAACCCTCAGGGATTGATTTTATTTCTCCAGCTGGAGTGTAGCAGTATATTCTTTCTTTTGATAAATCAGTTTTAACTGAATCAATATAATTTTCATCTTCTGGGAGTTCAATTTGCCAATCTATTAGATTTCTGAACCAATTAAGTTTATTTAAATATCCGCTATCTTCATCAGCCCCATCTTTATATTGCCAATGCGCAGCAATGCCCATTTCGGCAGTATTATGCATTTCCTTTGTTCGAATTTGGATTTCAACTGGATAACTATCAATACACATTACCGTTGAATGTATTGATTGGTACATGCTCTCTTTAGGGTTAGCAATATAGTCATCAAATTCTCCTGGAATTGGTTTCCATAGTTCATGTAGTGCCCCCAGTGCTAAATAGCAATCTTGCTTTGTATTAACAACTATTCTCAAAGCAATAAGATCATGAATTTCATCAAATCTTTTACCTAAAGTTGAGTATTTTTCAATTTTTTTAAAAATACTGTAAAGATGCTTTACCCTTCCCTCAACAACGCATTGAATAGATGATTTTGCTAAAGACTCTTCAAGCATCCTCGTTGCTCTAGTTGCATATTTCTCTCTCTCTTTTCTTTTACTTGAAATTAAGTTTGCAATTTCCTTATATGATTTTGGAAAAAGATATTTAAAGGATTCATCTTCAAGCTTCCATTTAAAGTCCCATATACCCAAACGATGTGCAAGAGGAGCAAAAATTTCCATAGTTTCTTGAGAAATCCTTAATATAGACTCTTCGTCAAGTGCATGCAAAGTTTCCATATTATGCAATCTATCGGCTAATTTAATTAAAATTACTCTTGCATCCTCTGAAGTTGATATCAATAACTTTCTTATTGTTGCTGCTCTAGATATTTCATTGCTTATGGAAAAATTTGTTTTTTTGGAACTTATTTTAATTGTAGGTAACTTTGTCACACCATCAACTAACCCTGCAACTTCTTTACCAAAAAGTTCTTCAATTTCTTGAAAAGTTAC
>CEUM01013723.1_pt1 | contig 11139 bp, 9 predicted proteins | sample 356421 | NCBI WGS metagenome assembly CEUM01 (sample SAMEA2622716, study PRJEB7988) | marine metagenome | biome: marine biome (ENVO:00000447); feature: surface water layer (ENVO:00002042); material: "saline water (ENVO:00002010), including plankton (ENVO:xxxxxxxx)" | depth 5 m | reverse complement strand
GCAAACTTTAATTGTTCCTCTGAAATTGTAATTCCGGTGATTTTGCAGCCGTAGCGGGAGGCCGCATGTTCGGCAAACCCACCCCAGCCACATCCGATTTCCAAAACATGGTCATTTTCTCCCAGTTTTAGTTTTTTACACAACCTGTCGTATTTTGCAGTTTGTGCTTCCTCCAGGCTTTCGTCTTTTCCCTGAAAATAAGCACAGGAATATGTCATCGTTTCATCCAAAAATAACCCATAAAACTTGTTTCCCAAGTCGTAATGTTCGTGGATATTTTTTTTGCTATTTTCCAGTGTATTGGCGCGGCGGCGATGACCGAATCGATTCAAATATCCAAGGCAGTTAATTAAGAAGGACCGGGCCGCTGATCCCGACATTGAAGGCGATTTACGTATATTTAAGATAAACCAAGCAACGACTGCTGAGATGTCCTCTGTTTCCCAATCGCCATCGACGTAGGATTCGCCCAACCCTATATCGCCATAAAGGACGCATTTTACGAAAAACTCCTCCGACTGAATTCGGATAATCGCGGGATCATAATTTTCATCCCGCCCGTACTGGACCTGATCGCCATTCGGCCAGTGCATGATCAATCGCCCTTTACTCATTTCCTTAAAATAACGGTCGATGAGTTTACGGCAGTGCTTCTGCCAAAACGTTGGTTGGTGGGTGCTATTGGATATGCTTGTCATGAATAGATTCTCTGCTTCATCGTTTCTCTCCCCGAACTAGGCCATTTTGCAGATTTGGATGTTCGGCTTTCCGATGGTGTTCAAGGCCCTTCAGTTTTAACTTTAGTGCGTGCCAATGGATTAGGGTCATTACTTTTATGGTTAGGAGAGGGTATTTAATGGCAAACCAAAGGAGTTTTTTCGTAGTAAGAGGTTGTGATTCGCCGGTTAATGAGCTCGCCAAAACTTGATCATCACCATCGTATTCGTCAATTCGGATGTCCAGCTTGCTGCCTGGAATGCCAAGGTCAAATTCGAACTCCAGTTCCAGACTGGAAAATGGGGAGACATAAAAGTGTTTGGGAACTCGCAAACGAAAACGGCCATTAGTGTGCTCAGCCAAGATGTAAGGTTTCATCTCCCGGAAAGTATTGCTAACTTCAGCTACAGCACAGATCGGCTCGGATTGGCTATTCGATATAAAATAAAAAGAGACGGGATTAAAAATATATCCCGCTACTCTCGGCATAGTGATCAGGAATACGCGAGCGTCTTCCGGGCAATTGACCCCATGATCTTCACAATAGGAGAGAACTTTTTTTCGGGCAGTGCGATCATCGGGTTGCATGTGATCTCGATCGTAGAACGAGAATAAGTTGAACCGATTATAACTCAATGGCACTAAATCGTTGGTTATTTTTTGTACGTCATTCAGCTCAATCCCGAGAAGAAACAGCTGATAAACAAAGCGATGATTCTTCGGATGCTTGCGGTGGTGCATCACCTGACACTCATATATACACGATGCTAGTTCCACAACGGTCGTTTCAGGATTGTCTCGCAAAGTGTGATAGCTGAATTTAGGGCATCTTCATGAAAACCATATTTAAAGTAACTTCCACAGAAATAGATTTTTTGGGTTTCTGATCTCCGGTTGAGTTCGTGGAGCTTCGGTTGAGCATCCACCGCAGATTTATCGAAGAGAGGGTGTTCGAATGGCACCTGTTTGATAATCGAGTCAGGCTTTACTTCGTCCTCTCCGTTAATACTTACAAAGTAGTTAACTTTATCAGAGACGTTCTGAAGATTATTCATCCAGTAAAGTGTGCGTGGAGTAAGTTGACCTTCTTCATCCTGCTTGATGCGATAATTCCACGATGCCCAGCAAAGTCTATTCTTGGGCATCGATGAGGCGTCCGTATGTAATGTACCGACATTGTGCTGATATTTGAAATTCGACAAAATGGCCTTTTCCTCGTCTTCAGGGCAATTGAGCATTTCTAACGATTGATCAGCATGACTCGCCAAAATCACTTTGTCGTATTCATCTGATTGCCCGTCTTGGGTGCAGACAACCACTTGATTTTCCTTTCGCTGTACTTTTTGAACCGTGCTTTGGGTGCGGATTCGGTCCTTGAAAGTTTCGGTCAATCGCTTGACGTACTCCCGAGATCCCCCGTCCGGAGTTAGCCATTGGTGTTGGGTTTTAAGACCTAAGAATCCGTGATTGTGGAAGAAGCGCAGTAGTGTTGTGGCGGGAAATTTTAGCATTAGTCCCGGCGGGGTGGACCAAATGGCTGAACTCATGGGGATAATGTATAGCTGGAAAAAATCTTCTCCATATCCCCGCGATTCCACGTATTCCTCCAAACTGTGTGAATCGTATTGGCCTGATTCCAGTGCTTCTACTGCCTCTTTATTGAACCGGTTGATTTGAAAAAGCATCCGCCAATGGCGTAAACTAAAAATATTTTTGCGCTGCCCAAACAGATGATTTAGGCCGGACCCACAATATTCCAATCCCTTGGGCAGGTGTTGCACACTGAAGGACATGTTGGATCTTTTGTAGGGAACTTTTAGTTCATCAAACAGCCGAGTTAGGTTGGGATAAGTCTTTTTGTTAAAGACCATAAAGCCCATATCGATTGGGATTTGCTTCCCAGATTCCTCGGCTTCGGCTGTTAAGGAGTGACCGCCAATATGCTTGTTCTGTTCGTACAGGTGGACGTCATATTCTTTTTGAAGGAAATGTCCACAAGCCATCCCGGAAATACCGGTGCCAATAATTGCGAGTTTTGGTTTCATTTTTCCAAATCCCGTATTCTACCTTCTTCAAGAATCCGTTCCGGCACAGGTTTGAGATCGCTCACAAGGCCAAGCCAAGACATGATCTTTAGCCCATAATAGGTCGGATCAATTTCCCACCAATAAAATCCTTGGCGAGTGGAGTGCATATAGTAGTGGTGGTTATTGTGCCAACCTTCACCTAGAGTAATGAGGGAGAGCCAGAAGTTGTTCTTACTATGATCCGTTGTATCAAACCGTCGCCGGCCGTATATGTGAGCCAGAGAATTGATAGTTTGTGTGCCATGAAAAAGTATTGTGGTGCTGATGAAGAATCCCCAAACCACAATTTGCCAGCCGCTAGTTTCCAAACCAGGCCATCGGCTGGCCGTCCAGTCTCCTAAAAAATAAAGGCCCACGCCCAATAATAAGGGGACGACTTTATTGAAGCGATTTAGGTAAACTAGTTCCGGAAATTTCGCAAAGTCCTTAATCACTTTATAGTCGGTGGCAAAATTTCGGGGGCTAGTAATCCACCCCATATGGGCCCATAGGAAACTGTGGGTATGTGGCGAGTGTACATCAGTTTCGTTATCGGATTCCTTGTGGTGTTTTCTGTGGTGGGCGGCCCACCACAGTGCCCCCCTTTGAGCTGCCGTACCCGCAGCGACGGCAAACAAAAATTGCATTGGACGACTTGTCTTAAACGATCGATGAGAGAAGTACCGGTGAAGAAAAGCCGTTATGGCGAACATCCTTGTAAAATATAAAAACACCGCCACCCATATTGCAAACCAGCTCCAACCAACCCAGATCACGCCCAAACAGCCTGCATGCAAAAAGATTAGCGAAAAGCAGCGGGAACCATCCAGTTCTTTGTCTGGGTTGGGGGTATCTTTCGGCTGGAAGTCCGTGTCGAAAGTGTGTGCGGCTGACTTGATATTCAATTTCATAACCGCACTGGCGATGATCTTTCCAACTTCCTGATAAGCAAAGCCCGACGGTCCTGAAACCTCCAGTTTAGGTCAAGTTTCATCAAGGGACTATCACACTCGCCTTCCAATCATAGAGTGCAATTGCTTTCAATTCCCTAATGGCGACTTGGCCTCCTGAAACAGCGAGGTGTGCCCAGGTTTCTTGGTTTGAGATTTTCTTGGAATCCATGATTACCAATTTTTCTGGTGTCGCATTGATCAGATACAGCATTCCATTTTGGTCTAATCCCAAAATCTTATTCCCTTGTCGAACTAGACTCATGTACTTGCCGAATCTTTCGTCACTGACCCAGGCCTCCTCGCCGGTTTTTAGATTATAACAGGCGAAACGTTGGTTGCGCAGATGCAGGTAAACGTGGTCCTCAAAGAGGATGGGACTACACATGTAAGCCTGCCCTTTATTTTCCCATTGCTCTGTGGCTTTCCATGACTGTTGGTCACGTTTAATTTCGAAGAAATGGGACCGTCCGCCATAGGCACTGGTGTAAACTCCGTTCTTGTACGGGAGCGGGGTCAAAATATTCATTCCTCGGAAAGCTTTGACGGGCTGCCGCCACAAAATTCCACCTGAATCAACATCCACGCCGGCTAATTCTGTTCTGGATTGAACTAGGATTTGTTCTTTGTCCCTTAATGTAGCGAAAACTGGTGAGGCGAATGCACTACCATACATACCTCCTTTGTCCTTCATGGATTGCCAAACCATTTTGCCTGTATCCTGCTCGATTTTACAGAAGGCAGCACCTGCCTGCATGTAGACGTATTTGTCATCTACCATCGGCGAGCACACACAACCGAATGAAGGGATCGGGGTCTTATGCTCTTTTGGAAAATTGATTTCCCAAAGTCTCTTACCAGTCTTGATATCGATGCAAAGAAGGTGGTCTTTCATGCCGGCCACAAATAATTTGCCGTTGGCTAGGGCTGGCGTGCTACGAATCCAACTTCCATTTTTTGCGGCAAAAAAAGGTACGCTCATTTTACCGGCCCAGGTGTGGCGCCATTTCTCTTTACCGTTGGTGCGGTCCAGAGCTCGAACGACCTCGTTCTCTCCGGAGGATTCAGTTACATAAACCGTGTCACCGTCCATGATGGGCCCCGAATAGCTGGAACCGAGTTCAACTCTCCATTTTGATGCAAGGTGCGTGGCCTTTAGATCGTTTGGCCAGATTTTGCCGGTTACCACTCCATCCCGATTGGGACCCCGCCATTGGGTCCAGTCCATTTCAACCGCAAAAATTTGGTTTCCGGAGATTACGGCTGTAAACAGCATGATCAACAGGTTGGTTTTCATTGTATACATTTACGATGGCTACTGAATTATTGTTACAATCCGGGTAATATCTCACATTTAACAATATTTCAAAATCAATTGCTCAATAATCTTTGAGCGAGTTTGACGGCCTCAAACAGGCTACTGGGGTTCGCCTCTCCTTTTCCGGCGATGTCAAGGGCGGTGCCGTGGTCGACGGATGTGCGAATGATCGGCAGGCCGAGCGTGGTGTTGACCGCTTCATCAAAGCACAGCGCCTTTAGCGGGATGTGGCCTTGATCATGGTACAGGCACACAAACAAATCGGTGGCGCGGCGTTTGGCGGGGAGGAATGCGGTGTCGGGCGGGATGGGCCCTTCGACATCGAAGCCGCGCTCGCGCGCCAGTTCGATGGCCGGGCTAATGATCGTTTCCTCCTCGTTGCCAAACAGCCCGTGCTCGCCGGCATGCGGGTTGAGCCCCAGCACGCCGATCTTCGGTTCGTTGCCATCGATGCAGCCAATGCGCCGCATCGCCTGCGCGCCGAGTTCGAGCGTGTCGAGAATGCGTTCCTTCGTGAGCAATTGCGGCACCTCCGCGTAGGGCACGTGCGTGGTGACAAACACACAACGCACCTCGCTGGAATACTGCAGCATGCACGCGCGTTGGGCGTGGGTGAGTTCGGCAAAAATCTCCGTGTGCCCCGGAAACGGAACGCCCGCCGCGCGCAGGGCTTCCTTGTTGAGCGGCGCCGTGGTCACCGCCGCCACCTGTCCGCTGAGCGCGGCATTGATGGCGTCCTCCACATAAGTGTAGCCTGCCCGCCCGGTGGCGGCATTCACCGTGCCGGTCGCAAAATCGCTCGTAGTGATGGCGCCCAGATCCAACACACAAGGTTCTTCGGCCACGGCCAAGCCTCCAATGTATTTCGCCGGCTTGGCTAACCCACATTGTTCCGCTGACTGCTCGAGCACTTGCCGATCGCCAAAAATAATCGGCACACACTGTTTTGCTAGTTCCTTATTTTGCAGAAGCTGCAGACAAATCTCCGGGCCGATGCCGGCCGGGTCACCCATGGTTACCGCTATTTTTGGTAGGCTCATCTACGGTTTTTATTTTCCCTTGTATTCAGGCATGGTTTTTCGGAGTCGGTCCCATTCTTTCCTCATTTTCCCAAAGGTTTCCGCTTCATTTTTTGATAGATCATTCTCTTCGGAAAGATCCTGGGCCAAGTTGTATAGTTGCCATTTTCCGTGGGCTCTAAGTAGCTTCCAGTCGCCCTTTCTAAGCGCTGCACTGTTTCGGTAACTCCAGAATAATTGTTCGTGCGGAACTGCGGTATTTTTCCCGTCGAGAAACGGTATAAGGTTTACCCCGTCAGTGCGCTCAGGACTCAATGGTTTGCTTGCGAGAGCAGCGGCAGTTGCATGGATATCCAATGATATGACAGGTTTCCTATAAACTTGTCCTGCTGGTATGGTTCCTTTCCATTGGGCCATAAAGGGAACCCGTATACCCCCTTCATACATTTGGCCTTTTCCTCCTCTCAAGGGGCTGTTACTGGAGGTTAATTCCTTGGTTGGACCACCATTGTCACTGAGGAAAAATATTAAGGTGTTTTCCTCGAGGCCAACTTTTCGAATTTTTTCCAGAACAGCGCCAACACTATCATCAAGGTTTGTCAACATAGCCGCAAAAATACGACGGTGAATATCCTCTATATGAGACATCTTTTCCATGTACGCATCCGCCCCCTGGAGCGGACTGTGAACCGCACTGTAAGACAGGAATAAAAAGAATGGCTTCTTCTTTTCCCGTTCAATGAATTTGATGGCTTCATCGGTAAACGCATCAGTTAGGTAGCGTTTTTCTTCAATGACCTTATCGTTGCGCATCATGGGGTTATTCAAATCGTACAGTGGTTCATTGCCGAGAATATCGTGATAGATAAGTTTTCGATCCTGTGAGTACCAGCGATGATTTTTTGCACCTTCGGGCAGCGGTTTTTTTCGTAGTAACGTGGTAACCCCATCGTATGGGGGGCGAACAAAAAAACGTCCTTCATGAGCAAAACCAAAGAAGTAATCAAAACCATGACGTGTAGGATTAAAATCCTTGCGTGAACCCAGATGCCATTTGCCGATGAGACCAGTACGATAACCAGCAGTTTTAAGGTGTTCTGCCAGTGTTGTTTCAGATGCCGGAATCCCCAGGTCTGAGCCTGGAATTGTATGTGGCATTACATTGGTATGATAACCAAACCGTGCCTGGAGCCGGCCACTCATCAGGCCTGCTCTTGAAGGGGAACAAACAGGCGCCGTCACATAACCATCAGTAAACCGAACCCCGCTCTTGGCAATCGAATCAATGTGCGGCGTGGGAATCTCCAGATTGCCTTGACACCCTAGCTCACCGTAACCGAGGTCATCGGCCATTAGTAGAACAATGTTGGGAGGTTTTTCAGAAGCGTTGAGTGTAAGAGTTAGAAACAATAGCAGGAAGCGCATGCGTGATTATTGGCACAGATGTGTAGGTAGCAAAGAGAAAACCCAGTTGCCACCCGCTCATTTTTAATGGAGGCATATAAATTGCGAACAACCGGTGAACAGCTGGTGAGTTACTGGCGAATACGAAATAATAACTGCCGCTTTGGATCGGGCGAGTTCATGCTACGTTGATTCCGTTGAGCGGCTCTCCGGAGCGGCTCGGTCAGCCAGCTGGCCACTCGGTGCAGACAACCTTTCGGGGGAGTCCAATCCGGAATCAGGATGACAGGCCTCTAGGTTACGTCAGACTGAGGTTACTGGCAGGTGCCCGACCAAGGGCATTGACCTTTCGACCTTGTGGCCCGTCAGGCCTGCAGGCGAAAAAGGATTGGTAGCCGCCCTGCGGTAAACTCCGGTTTATCTCAAGGGCGGCTTTTTTATTATCGGGTGCCTTTCTTGGAGATCCATTACTTCACCACCATTACACCCTTCATAATCGTCCAGTGACCAGGGAAAGTGCAGATGTACGGATAGTTGCCCGGTTTTCTTGGGGCGATAAAACGAAGGGTTTCGCCGGAGTTGGGTGGAACCATTTCGGTGTGGAATAAAATGGCGTCTGTCTCGGGGATATACTGGCCAATTTCGATTTGCTTGGGATCGGCTATCATACGGTTTACCTCCAGACCGACGGCTTCTTCGGTTCCAGGTCTAATAATCACGAGGTTGTGCGAGATGGCATCAGGATTCACGAATTCCAGTTTCACCGGTTGACCCGCTCTGACCTCAAATTGCTTAAGATCATAGAGCATGCGTTCTTTCACAGCAGAAATGCGTATAATTTTTAAGCCTTTTTGCTGATCGAACTCCCTATTTTTCACCCAATAAAATAATTTTTTGGAGAATATAAAACCATATATGCCTGCAGTGAGCGAAGCTAAAGGAATGATAATCCATCGTCTCCGCCATTTAGCATTTTTAAAGAACTCCTCTGAGTGGGCAGATTTTCCCCCTGTTGAATCTTTATGATCGGATGCGACCTTTTCTGCTTCACCCTCTAATTCCTCATCCACGCCCGCGACCCTACTTGAACGCAAATAAGCGTCCAATCCTTTTGGCCGCTCGCCAACGCCCTTAAGACAACGAATACCTATGTCCCACAAAATGTCTGACAAACTTTTTCGTCAGGCTTAGGTGGGGATTGGTAGGGCTTTAGGTCCGGGTTATTTTTATAGGGTTCCTGCAGTGCGGCGATCAGATCGTTAAAGGGTTGTAGATTACCGGTATTCGCCGCTTCCAAAGCCTGCTCCACTTTATGATTCCTCGGGATTACGACAGGGTTATTGGCACGCATCAAATCCAATGAGGCTTCCAGAGGTTGCTTGTTTACCGCAACGCGAGTCTGCCAGCGGGCATGCCATTCTTTGAAAGTATCGCTATCATAACGTTCCCCACTTGGAGGCACTTCATTCGTTAAATCCTTAAAGGTATTGGTGTAGTCCGAATCTGTTTTCTGCATCCAGTCGAGTAGATCAGTGATAAGTTTTTCATCTTCTGGTTGCTCGTCAAATAGGCCAACTTTGGCGCGCAACATGGAGAGAGATTTCTCTTTATAAATTGCACTGAAACTATGGATGGCTTTCTCGGCTAAATCTTTTGCTTTATCGGGGTCGTCATCCAGCAGGGGCAAAAGCGTTTCGGCAAGGCGTGCCAGATTCCATTGCGCGATGGCTGGCTGGTTGGCATAGGCGTAGCGGCCTCCGTGATCAATGGAACTAAATACCGTCCCCGGATCGTAGGTGTCCATGAAGGCGCATGGGCCATAATCAATTGTCTCACCCGATAAAGCCATGTTGTCCGTATTCATGACACCGTGAATGAAACCCACCCGCATCCAGTGAGTGATCAGCTCTGCCTGTTTTTCAATCACGGCCTCAAGTAGTGAGAGAGGTTTGTTTTGGCTCTCTCCAATCTTTGGATGGTGCCGTTTGATTGTGTAATCTAGCAGGGTTTGGATTGTTTCCCTGTCTTGTTTCAATGCAGCGAATTGAAACGTACCGACACGGATATGCGAGCGGGCAACCCGAGTCAGGATTGCTCCAGGCAGGGAGGTTTCCCTATAGACCTGCTCTCCGTGGGTCACTACTGCAAGGCTGCGCGTAGTAGGGATATTGAGTGCCTGCATTGCTTCGCTAATGATATATTCACGTAGCATCGGCCCTAACGCCGCGCGCCCATCACCACCTCGCGAGTACCGCGTAGGACCCGACCCCTTGAACTGAAGGTCAAAGCGCTGATCAGTCGGGGTGATATGCTCGCCCCAAGCAATTGCTCGCCCATCGCCTAGCATGGTAAAATGACCAAATTGATGGCCGGCATAAGCCTGCGCAAACGGCTCGGCCGTTTCCGGTATTTGGTTTCCGGAAAACAGTTCTGCTTGTTTGTCCAAACTTGTGCTGGAAAAATCCAAGCCCAGCTCAGTCGCGAGTGGCGTGTTTAAGATAACTAGTTCCGGCTTCGGGACAGGTGCCGGGAGAATTTTTGTATAAAAAATCTCCGGCAGTTGAAGGTAGGTATTATCAAATTTGAAACCGGCGCCAGTCATCTAGTGTGATCGTATTGCTGAGGGGACTCTGCCCTGCTATCTTAATTCAGAGAAGTTTAGGGAATCTACAATTTATCTTTTAAAAATCCGTAACTTTATGACATCAAACCCTTCCAAGGTAGCATTATTGTTGTAAGGCCTCATTTTTTTAGAAAACCATAATTTAATGATATCAAAGTTTTCCAAGGCAGCATTACTGTTGTAACGCTTCATTGCGGGTTCTTGAAATTGTTTTACACGGGTTTGAGAAGGGGGTGTGTATTTTATTTTTAAAGCACCCGGTCCACTGTGATGGATTTCTTCAAAAAAAGTAATTTTTTCTGACTCAAGTAACTTTATTTTTTTCTAAAGTACCCACCAAAATCCCCGGCTAACCATACAGTTTTCCATCACTAACTAAAGGTTGGCGAAACAAAAAATCTGTATTCTTAATCCCCCAGATACCGTGTTCCAAACGTCGGATGATCTTGCTCTTTATTTCATCCTCAGCTTGCGATACCTCCAGCATCGTGTACGTGCGATTTTTGCGCTGAATAAGCCAAGATCTAGGATCCTTACATTCCCACCTCCCCACATACTTTGTTTCTGCATCATTTAGGGGAGCTTTCAAAAATTCCCCCCAATCTTTAAGGTCTGTAATCGTATAAATTGATTTCAGCTCGATTTTTGCAATCTCGCCTTCGATTCCCTTATCATCATCTAGGCTATCGGTCATATATACCACGTCGCCAACCGCCAAGGTATTAGTTTTTATTTTAAGAACAGGCTTCCAACTGTTCAGATAATTGTTTGTAAGGAAAATCAACTTATTTCTAACTTCATAAGTGCCATTTCTAAATGACCTTTGGTCTGGTTCTCTATATGAGAGAGATTGACCGTCTTTTATGAACACAAGTTGAAAAGTCCATTGATCACCACCATCAGGATCGTCAAATTTAATACTAACGTGTTTCCCTTTCAGGAATTCGGCCAATGACGGGATCGGGCGTTGGGATTCACCTTTAGGATTTTCGTTGTTATTTACGTTTGTAGGTGCAGCAGCCTTATCTAGCTGTGTTTTTTT
>CEUM01034470.1_pt1 | contig 11148 bp, 8 predicted proteins | sample 356421 | NCBI WGS metagenome assembly CEUM01 (sample SAMEA2622716, study PRJEB7988) | marine metagenome | biome: marine biome (ENVO:00000447); feature: surface water layer (ENVO:00002042); material: "saline water (ENVO:00002010), including plankton (ENVO:xxxxxxxx)" | depth 5 m | reverse complement strand
ATTGTAAGGCTTTTACCTTTCAGTGTTTTTATATCTTTATCAGCTAAAGGGAAGAAAAAAGTGTAGCGGCCTTCATAACCATAGGCCAACATATCTCCTTTCTCTATAAACCTTTGGGGGTAGGGCCACTCAAGTGGTTTAAGGTTTACTCTTTCTTTATTGGAAAAAAATTCAAAGGAAAGGGGAATTCCGGCATCCCCGGGGTTCTTCCAGTATGTGTGCCATTTTTTCTCGTTTTGAAAGGTTAAAGCGAGGTATTTTTTTAGAGGATTTTCTTCATGTTGGAAGATATTTGCTGTAAAGGTAACGGGAGTTTCCCTATCTGACTTTAATTCCTTAAATTGGGCCAAAGTTTGTTTACTGACCATAACTAAGGTAAGAAGAAACCCTACAAAAACAAACCTTCTAAGGAGCGTGGAAGAGTTAATATATTTTGCCATAATTAAGACCAATTGTTGTACCAAATACTATTAATATTATAACCCATTGTGAAAAAACACTTTTGGGCAATTTATCAAAAGAGCTTTTTTTCATGTCCTCTCTACTACTCCTATCCTAGCCTCTCTATATTCAGAATTTCAATAAGTTATCCGGAAACTAGATTTCTTTTACCTGATCCATATTTGATCCTTAGACTATTTAAAACAACACTCAAGCTGCTAAGTCCCATGGCGAGACTAGCAAAAAGAGGAGGAAAGCTCCAACCTAAAAGAGGTTGAAACAAGCCTGCGGCAAGGGGGATACAGAGAACGTTATAGATAAAAGATAAGAATAAATTCTGGCGAATAATCTTCATCGTTCTTTTGGAGAGCTTTAGGAAAAGGAGGACTTTTTCAATATCTCCTTTGACGATGGTAATATCAGAAGCGCTTATGGCCAAATCTGTTCCTGTTCCCATAGAGATAGAGACATCAGCTTGACTGAGGGCCGGTCCATCATTAATACCATCACCTACCATGATGACTTTAGAACCTTTCTCTTGAATCTCTTTGATATGGCTTGCTTTTTCAAAGGGAGTGACTTTGGCCAAATAGTGATTGAGTTTTAACTCATTAGAAACCCATTGAGTCGTTTCTTCATTGTCTCCGCTCAGAAGAGAGACTTTAAGACCAAGGGCTTGAATGTGATGGATGGTTTCTTTAACTCCTTCTTTTAGCTGGTCCTTTAAAAGAAAGATGCCAATAATTTTTTTGTTTTTTGATACGAAAACCTTTGATGTATTACTTTCCAAATCTTTGCTACTGCCAGGGAGAGGAACTTTTTCTTCTTTAAGAAATGTTTCACTTCCTATGAGGAATTGAGAATTATTGATCTCACCTTTAATACCCCGCCCTGGAATTACTTCAAACTTATCTGGGTCAGAGAAAGCTATTTTTTTATCTTTTAAAAAACTATGGATAGATTTTGAAAGAGGGTGTTCTGAATAACGACAAAGAGAATTTACTTCTTCTTCTGGAAAACCTTCTTTATCAACTAAATAAATAATGTCTTCAACAAGAGGCCTCCCCTCAGTAAGAGTTCCAGTTTTATCAAATATGATATGGTCAATGGAACTGGAAGCTTCAATAATATCCCCACCAGAAATTAAAATCCCCTGTCTTGATGCTTTGCCAGTGGACACAATAACTGCTGTCGGTGTGGCCAGACCTAAAGCACAGGGGCAGGCAATCACTAGGACTGCGATCATTTTTGAGATAGCATCACTTAATGCATTTGCATTTGTTCCAAAATAAATCCATGAGACTAGAGTTACAAAAGAAATGATGAGGATAATGGGAACAAAGAAAGAGCTAATTTTATCGGCGTAACGCTGAATAGGGGCTTTTTTCAATTGGGCTTCTTCTACAAACTGAGAGAGTCTTGAAAGGAATGTTTCTTTGCCAACCTTGGTTGCCTTAAAATCAAGAACTCCATCAAGGTTTATTGTACCCGCGAAAACTTTTCCCTTTTTTTCTTTTAAAACAGGAATGGGTTCACCAGTCATGGACGATTCATCTATATGAGAAATTCCTCTAATAACTTTTCCATCGACAGGAATTTTATCCCCTGGTTTTACCCTCAGGGTTTGACCTTTTTGAACTTCATTTAGAGAGATATGAGTTTCTTTATTATCTTCAAGAAGAAGAGCACTTTTGGATTGAAGTTTGAAAAGAGCATCCAAAGACTCCTTTGCTTTCTTTTTGGCTTTTTGCTCAAACACTTTGCCTAAATAAACAAACGAAATAATGAAACCAACAGCTTCAAAGTAAATGGTAAAGGACTTAATAGGTTGATTTGATAAAAATGCAGATAGGGTAATTATAGTGCTGTACAGATATGCCACAGTTGTACCAAGCCCTATCAGTGTATTCATATTGGACTGACCGGACTTGATGAAGTGGAAAAGGGCCTTTTGAAAGGGAAGTCCTACATAAGCCCATATCGGAGTGCTTAGGAGGAGTTGAATGAGCCAAGACATTTTTAAGGAAACTAAATCTTTCCCTGGTCCCATGTGGAAAAAGAGAATTCCTAGAGAGAGGATAATAGAAAGAGTAAATGTTTTGAGGTCTTTGCTTTGTTCTTGAGTCCCACCTCCTTTGGAATTGTCATCAAGAGGAGCAAAGGTATGGCCCAACTCTAAGAGAGTTTCTTCTACAGCTTTTGTAACCTCCGGCCCTTCAGAATTCCCTTCGAAGGTTCCTATTTCTAGCGTAAAGTTAACAGTGGCAGATTGAATTCCCCGAACATTTTTAAACGACTTTTCAATATTTTGAGCACAATTAACACAGCTCATGCCGCCAATTTTATATGAAACTTTGGCCATAATTGAATCAACTTATTTTAGTAACTTGAAAACCTGCTTCTTCTATTTGTTTTTTTATTTCAAGGCTTTCCCCATCAGCTGGGTCAAAGCTAAGAGATACAATTTTTTCTTCAACGCTAAAGGTGGCTTCAACATCAAAATCAAGCTCTTCAAACGAATCCTGAATTTTTTTGACGCAGCTTCCGCACTTCATTCCTTCTACTGAGAAAATCAATTTTTTTTTCACGGTGGGCAATCCTTTGTGCTTTTCATTATTTAATTACGCACAAGGGGGATTCTCGTCAAGATGAAAGTTTGTTGTTACATGTAATTTTCTCTGCTTTAGAAGACTTTTTTTTACTATGGTTTGAAGCGTTATTATCCTTCATTTTGGCAAGGTCTGAAAGAGGACTTAATGGGATGCGGCACCCGAGTGCTTCGCATTGTTTCTCTATAAAGGGTTTAAGCTCTGGAGGGAGTTCTTTGCCAATTTCTGATATGCATGTCTCAAAATCCTTATATGGACAGGCAAAAGTTTTAGAAGAAAAGACTAGTGTAAATAGAGGTAGCAAAATTAGTTTTTTTATAATTGACTGTTTCATCTTCATTTCCTTATCTATTTATTTTCTTTTATCAAAAAAACTTTGACTTTTATTTTATTAAAAAGAAGTCTACAGGAAATGATAATACAAAGATGAGATCCTTAACAAGACACTTTTATATTCGTAAGAACTCTAAAAGTTCTGTTAAGCTGATATTTTTTGGGTCATCTGACTTTGTTTCCTCTATAGAATTAAACTTTTGGTTAAGCCAATGGTAACGGTTAAAGAGAGATTTATTAGGATTATCCCTAATGGATGCCCCCACACCTTTTCTAACTTGATTGAGCTCACTTTTTAGAAACTCAGCGGAGTTAAAGAGGAGTCCAACGACCACTGTTGAAAAACTATCGTCTTTCACAAACCCCAGTTTATAGCAAATCGTTTTAATGATGTCGCAAAAGAGACCAAGCTCATTATAACCCTTATCTAGGCATGCATTTTTAATTTCATCTACTTTACGGTCAGCTTCGACTAAAAGGTGTTTGTTTCCCAAGTTAGTTTCAAACTTATCAAAAATGTCCTCAAGCTCAATGGCAAGGCGCCTATTTGAGTCGTAAAAGTGTTGAAGTTCATCTTTATCAAGATTACCTCGACCTTGGCTATCAATTGCCTCACCAACTTTCATTGTGGATCGATCTACTCCTAAGTATTGAGTGACTCCTCTAATCCGAACTTCCTCTTCAGTGGGCATTTTTGTACCGATATCTCTTATTTCCAATTTGGAGTTTTCCCAAATATGGAAGGTAACCCTTGAAATTTTAACCAAATCGTCTTCATCCAAAACAGGCAGTGCCTTTAGATGAAGTTTAATTTTATAAAGGATTGTTTTAGGTTGGACATTTCCGTAGACATAATCGGCCAGTCTGAGGTTTTTTATAACCTTCATCACTTTTGGAGGGGCTTCCTCCTCGGTAATTAGAATCATTTTGGAAGATGATTTCTTAACAACTTCATCATAAAGCTTAAGAAAGGCGACTGCTTCTTGAGGACTTCCAGAAACTATGACCCCAGGTACTCTCTTCATAAACTCTTCAGGCTTAAGTTCCTTAAAATTGACTTCGTAGAGTTCTATATCACCATCTTTCAGAATCTGCCGTTTTGCAGAATCCAAAACATCTGATAGGGGCGTTAAAAAAATAAGGGGTAATTTATCTCTTTCCTCGCTCATTATCTCTCACTTTGTTCATCCCAAATATCGACTTAATGGCCTCTATTCTTTAGAAATTTTAAACCCTTTTCTATTGGATCTGAGCTCCTTTACAAGGGGAAACAGAGGCCGTTAGTCTTAGCTTGAAAAAAGAGTACTTTAGTCAACAAAAGAGGCGAGTCATGAAACTTGAGAGTTATATTGAAGGAAAATGGTATGGTGCTTCAGGTGCCGGTAAGGACCTTTTTCACGCAGTTAATGGAAGTAAAGTTTATGAAATTTCCAGTGAAGGTATTCACTTTCAGAGGATGTTGGAATACGCCAAAGATAAAGGGGGTCGTGCCTTAAGAAAAATGACTTTTCACGAGAGGTCACTCAGATTAAAAGAATTGGCCCTTTATTTAACTGAAAAAAAAGAAGCCTTCTATGAAATTTCAAAGGCCACAGGTGCCACAAGGAAAGATTCTTGGATTGATATCGATGGTGGTATTGGAACACTGTTTGTTATTTCAAGCAAAGGTAGGCGGGAGCTGCCAAATGAAAAGGTTTATATTGATGGTGATATAGAGCCTCTTTCAAGAGAAGGATCCTTTATTGGCCGCCATATTTGCGTTCCTTTAGAAGGGGTTGCAGTTCATATTAATGCTTTCAACTTTCCGTGCTGGGGTTTTTTGGAAAAGTTCTCAGGTAGTTTTTTGGCCGGTGTACCTTCGATTATAAAGCCTGCTAGTCAAACAGCTTATTTAACTGAAAGCATGATTAAGAGTATTATCCAATCAAATATCTTACCTGAAGGCTCGCTTCAGTTGATTTGTGGAGGCGTTGGAGATTTGCTTGATCATATGACTGGTCAAGATGTCGTCACTTTCACTGGCTCTGCCGAAACTGGCCTTAAATTAAAGAGTCATCCTGCCATTTTAAAGAATAACACCAGGTTCAATATGGAAGCAGACTCCTTAAATTGTTCCATTTTAGGAATGGATGTAAAGCCTGAGGATGAAGAGTTTGGGCTTTTTGTAAAAGAAGTTGTGAGAGAGATGACTTCGAAAACAGGTCAAAAATGTACAGCTATAAGAAGAATCTTTGTTCCTGAGAACCTTCAAGAAGCTGTTATAAAAGGTTTGAAAGAGAAATTGTCGACAATAACTATTGGTGACCCGAGTTTAAAAGAAGTGAGGATGGGACCTCTTGCCAGCCTTGATCAAGTGGAAGAGGTGAAAAGGAATGTTGACCTTTTGCAAAAATCAGCTGATTTAGTCCATGGAAGCTTTGATGGGTTTAAGCCTTTGGGTCAGGGGACAGAGCAAGGTGCCTTCTTTCCTCCATTTCTTCTTCATTGCCAGAGCCCTCTCGATTCAAAAGAAGCTCATTCGGTTGAGCCTTTTGGGCCTGTAAGCACCGTCATGCCCTATAAGAATGTAGATGAAGTTAACACTTTAGCTAAAATGGGAGAGGGAAGCTTAGTTGGCTCTCTTTTTACAGCAGATGATGATATAGCAAGAGAGGTTGTTCTTGGAACTGCTTCTCACCATGGAAGAATTATGATTGTTAATAAGGATTCCGCGAAAGAATCAACTGGCCACGGTTCACCTCTTCCTCATCTTGTTCACGGTGGTCCAGGTAGGGCCGGTGGTGGTGAAGAATTAGGCGGTGTCAGAAGTGTGTTCCACTATATGCAAAGAACATCATTACAAGGGTCACCTACAACCTTGTCTCATGTAACGAATGAGTGGATGACAGGTGCCAAAGGTCTAGAAGATAGAGTTCACCCTTTTAGAAAATACTTTGAAGAGCTCCGAATTGGAGAGACTTTAATAACCCCAAGGAGAACTGTTTCAGAAGCCGATATTGTTAATTTTGCAGGAGTTAGTGGTGATTATTTCTACGCTCATATGGATGAAATTGCTGCTAAGGACTCTTTATTTGAAAAGAGGGTGGCCCATGGCTACTTCGTGTTATCCGCTGCTGCAGGGCTGTTTGTTGATCCAGCACCAGGCCCAGTCCAAGCAAATTATGGGTTAGATAACCTCCGTTTCATTGAACCTGTTGGAATTGGTGACACAATCCAAGCAAAATTAACTTGTATGAGGAAGACAAGAAAGCCTTTGAGAGATGATGAAAAGGCCAATGGAGTCGTTGTTTGGAATGTGGAGGTGTCGAATCAAAATGATGAAATGGTTGCCCTTTATAATATTTTGACTCTCGTTGAGTGCAAGGAGAGGAAGGCCTTATGATCTTCCCCGTTCAAACAGAGGTGAAGGCCATTTTAAGGGATGTTAAAGAGGAGACTCATTTAACAAAGTGGTTTCGCTTTGAGTTGCAAGACGATAGCTTTCACTTTTTACCTGGCCAGTGGCTTGACTTAAGGCCTGATGATTCATTTCCTTGGGGTGGATACTCTATGATGTCATCTCCTTCAGAGCTTCCTTATCTTGAGCTTGGTTTGAGAAAGGGAAAAAGCCATCCAACGACGGGATGGCTTTTTGAAGAAGCAAAAAAAGGAGATTCAGTCATGATTCATGGTCCAGGAGGGCGCACGGTCTATGATCCATCGCTTCATCAAGAATCAGTTTTGGTAATGGGTGGAATAGGCGTAACACCTCTTTTAAGTATGGCCAGGACTCTTCATGAAAATAAGGAATTGAAAAATAACAAAATAGCTATTTTCAATTCTGTGAAAAGTGAAGAAGAATGGTCCTTTAAAAACTTATTTTGTAAATTAGATGAAGATGAAAGGATTGTTGTTAAAACTATTTTTAGCCACAACGAGGGCCATCTCACTTGGAATAGTATACATGTCCCATTTAAGGATCCTCACTATTTTCTATGTGGGCCACCTAGCATGATTGAAGAGATATCCCAAGGGCTTTTAAAGGGGAAAGCTGTCCCCCGGGATCATGTGCATTTTGAAAAGTGGTGGTAGTCTTAACTCATTCTAGCTTTTAAAATAGTATAGATCTTTTGAACTTTTCCTCTAAATTCTTTTTGATCAAATGGTTTTGCCAGGAAGTGTTTAACACCTAGGGATTTTGCCTTTTCTATATTATCTATTCCAAGTCCACCTGAGACAATAATAATTCTCTGAACAAATGTTTCATCCGTTTTATGCTCTTCTTTTAGCTTATTTATAACCTCAAAACCATCTATCCCTGGCATATTTAAATCTAGTAGAACGATAGAATAATCATGATTGGACAGTTTTTTTAGAGCTTCATTTCCATCTTGGCATATAACAATCTCTTCAAAGAAACCCATGTTTGAAAGAAAAAGCTCTAACGTTTCACAAACGCTTTCTTCATCATCAATTATAATGGCCCTGTCGTTATCTTTGTCTGCCACGTTTCTATCCCCTTAAAAGTTTAAAAATAATTATCAACGTAAATTATAGACTGAATTATGAGCGAATCAAATAAATTCTTAGTAGAGTAAAAAAGACGGATATGAAAATAAGCTGAACTTACTTTTATCAGAGCATCAGTTGATCAAAAAAGTCTAGATCTCTGCTTTTCAAAATATTATTCCATATTATGACGTCAGACCAAGGTGTGAGGGTAACTTTTATAGGAGTTCCCTTTTCGTTTGATAGGGACTTTTTAAAACTTTGGAGGTTTCTCAAGAACTCTTCAAGGTTTTTAGGATTAAAATTTTTATTTTTAATCCCAATTGTTGAAAAGTTCACCTTAATTTTTTTAAGCCAACGAGCCCTTCGTTTTTTCTTTCTTTTTGAAAACAATCTTTTAACTCTTCCTTCTTCTTTTACATCTTGTTTTCTAAAAAGCTCCATAGAAGATGTTAAACTAGGTAAGTCATTTTCGTCGTCTAGAAAGACTTTTTTCCGAAAGGCCCTAAAATGGCTTATTTTAAGGTCAAGATTATAGCCCTTTTTGAATTTGATGGATGAGATAAAATGCGTGCCACATTCCTTGAAAAATTGGGGGAGGTTTGTTTCTATTTTATCAATAAGGTTCTTTGAAAGATTAAATCTTGATAGAGCTCTTTGAGATGTTTCTGAAATAGTTAAGGAGCTGTTTAATTTAGCAAAGAAAACCCCCCTTTTAAGAGGTGAATAGCGGTTTTCAGCGTAATTATTATTATTCGTTTTAGGAATGTAAGGAAGCTCAATATTTTTAAGGCAATTTCTATATACTTTCCCCTTAGTATCAGTTCCAAAGCCCATTTGAATATTTTTTGGGTTAGGGCCTGTAAGATTGAGAGTTCTTTCTTGATAAATAAAAGGAGATAAGAGTGGGTTTTTAGACCTAATGTTTTTACAATTTCTTTCTTTGAAAAAAACCATGAGTTGATTTTTCAAAGCATGGCATTCTTTGATCATACTAGTATTGCCGAGGGGGTGTAAGAGGAGCTTTTTCTTACAATCAGAAAAGGTTTCCCAATTCAAGCTTTCCTCAAGGGCTTTTGCTTTAGCAAAGCATAATTTGTTTCCTTTCTTTTTAGCGATGGCTTTTTTTGATTTAAAAAGAAAAAGATCATTTTGAATTCTTTGAAGGAATTTTCGTGAGTCAAGCTGTAAAGATTTTGATTTTTTAGGAAGATCATTTTCATTATAAATTTTTAGTAGTGTCGGTAGATCACTCCATTTCCTTTTTTGAAAATTTACTAAATAACCATCTTGGGTATTGAGAGACTTTTTGAGAATAGTTTTGATGTAATAATCAAGACTTTTGCCCTTCCACTTATCTACTCCATAGAGGATGTCAACGTATTGATTAACACCCTTTTGGAGAACATCTAAGTGAAAAAAACTATTGTATTCAAAGTCTTTAAAGAGGTTTAATTGAAATGAGTCTTTGGTATCGTAAGTGATCCTCTTTTTAATTGTTTTTTTCAAAACTTTTCGGTCTTTGATTCTCGTTCCATAAAAAGATGCGAAAAGAAGAAGGCGGGATCGCTTTTTAACAGCTTCAATAAAATAGTCGCCGCACTCTTGAAAAAAGAGGTCATAATTTTTTTCACTTAAGACTCTTTCAATATCTTTTTGAAATGAAAGCTTATCGAGAGACTTGAACTCAATGTTTTTATCAATATCTATGACAATTAGAAACGAAGAGACTTTTTCTTTTTTGAGGCGTTTTTCCTTTTTCTTGAGGAGCTCTAAATTTTTCTTTACAAAAAGTTCGATTTCATAATCTTCAAAATTATGATTTTGTTTATTGTCAAGATACTGAATTTCAGTATTGATTTCTTTTTTTACAGAATATTCTTTTGAATTTGCTAAACATGTTTTCAGTGATGGTTTTGTAAGGTTAAACTTTATTCCAGCTCCAAGTAACGGCATAGAGTCAATGCCGGTTATTTGTTTTGAGTAAGCACGATAGGAGAAAGTAACTTCAATGAGCAAAAATATGATTTTGAAGTAAATAATTCGTGAAAGTGAAATCGGCCATTTCATAGCGGGACCATTTCGGGAAGGCAATAGTGATCAATTAGATAGTAGCTTTGGTTTTTATACCTCATAACGTCCATGCAGGATGGAATTTGATGGTAGTTTATTTTTTTGATTCCCTTTTCATAAATTTTATCGAGGCATTGAGTTGCACCAGGTTTTTTGGATTCAGGATCACCATATAAAAATTTCGTATTTGATTCATAAATTTTTTCAATACTTGTCTGATTTATAAATGTTTTTAAATTCCTAAGAGATTTATGAAGTTTTTTGTTAGCTTTATTAAAGAGGTTAAAGAAAAATGTTTTATCGGGATCAAACTCAAATTGCCCTGAGCCTTCTTTGTATTCCTCTTCAAGTATTCTTAAGCAATTATAGGATTTATAATAATAATTCATTTGGTATTCATTGATTCTTTCAATTTCAGCAATGACAGCATTATTTTCTTGAAGGTTTTTTGTTTCTCTAAAAAGATTTTTATTTACTGTGTTCTTGTCATCCTTTTCTGCTTGAAGGAAATGAACATTTTCATGCCAAGGAGAAATTTCCATTGAAGTAACCACGCCGGCGTCAGAGTCTTGCATTAATTTGGCTGCTGCATCGACGGTCTTTTTAAGCTCATTGATATCAGTTGGGAGTAAATCTGAAATATCCCCTTTTCCTAATCCAATCCCTTCAACATTAATCCTCAATTTCCTCTTAAAAATCTCTTCTGAAAACTCTTTATCCTCTTTAGGCTGGTGATTAAAACTAAAAAGCCTACGTTTCAGTTTTTCTTTAAAAAGTTCATTTTTTTCTGTGTCTTTAGTTTCCTGATATTTTAAAAGGGCCATAAATGAGGAATGCCTACCTAAGGCCCTGATATAGTAAAATCCACATACTTCATAAAACTTTACCAGGTCGCCATTTAAGACGAGTTTTTCAGCTTCAGAGTCCATAACAGATAGAGATTCGTTAATGGCATGATAGAAACTATTTGTACTTATATGAACCAAGATGTTTTTTAGTTTAACTTCCCTCGATTCAGACCTTCGGCTCCTTCTATTTGTTGATGAAGAGTCAGAGTCAATTGTTGTATCTTTTTCAGAGAAATCGATATGTTTTAAAAGGAAGGAATTTAGATAGGAATCTTCTAACTTTCCTGTTTTGGTAATCTTGTTTAAATAAGATGCATCAATTTCCAAAAAATCATACTTAACATCGAAGCTAGGAG
>CEUM01059597.1_pt1 | contig 11153 bp, 13 predicted proteins | sample 356421 | NCBI WGS metagenome assembly CEUM01 (sample SAMEA2622716, study PRJEB7988) | marine metagenome | biome: marine biome (ENVO:00000447); feature: surface water layer (ENVO:00002042); material: "saline water (ENVO:00002010), including plankton (ENVO:xxxxxxxx)" | depth 5 m | reverse complement strand
TTAATTTTTTCATCGGATGAAACATACGCTTGGTCAATCATATCTCCTGTAATAATCGGTTCACTGTATATGATTGCTATAAACTTTGAATTTTCCGGAGCGCTATCTATGTAATTACTTGCATCTAAATAAAGAAAGTCATGATCTGTAAAGTACCCGTCAATTCTTTTAATTTTCTTTACTTCATTTTTAAAATATTCAAATTTATTATCTTCAATAATCAAAAGCGGTAATTCTTGATCAGCTACGGATAATGATATTATGCTTAATGAATCAGATAAGGTAGACCAGGTTGATTTTCTAAAAAGTTCAGCAACTTGTAGATGCCAATTTCCAAAATCATGAGTTCCAGGACCTATTGCTATTTCATTCAATGTAAGCTTAGCACTTGAGGTAATTAGCTCCTCAAGTTTATCAATATTATTTTTGCCTGGAATTTCAACAGATATATTACTTCCAATTTTACGAATAGATGGCTCAGTAACGCCCTTATTATCAATTCTTTTATGAATTATTTCAATGTTATTAGTTAAAGCCTCATCAAGATTAGCTTTTAGATCGTCTTTTGTAGAGCCATCAAATAAATTTGGTATTGAAACTCCTTCCTTATTTAAATATTGATCAAAAATATCAAGTGTTAAAACAAATTTGGGGTCTTTACTAATAATACTATCAATCTGTTCTAAGGCATTGTTAAATTTTCCTCGATCATTTAATGATGGGCTAGAAGAATTTAACCTATCAACAAGCCACTCTTCTAATTTGGGTGCGAGTAAGAACTCTTTTCCACCTTGTAAATCAAGACCAAGATTAATTATATTTTTATCAAATAAAACTTTTTGTGGATTATTTTGACCTTTTTGAGAATCATTGGAGCTTGCAGAACTATAGAAAATATAATCATTTGATAAGAAAATAATTGATAAAATTATAGTACTTAAAATTAAGGTCCATCTACTTGATATTTTGCTTTGCATTATTTATATAATTAAAATTTTTAGTACTGCAATTTAACAATAAATCTAGTGTTTATTCAAAATGTCTTTATTCCATTGATTTTATATTTTATTTTTTAATCTTAAATTTCATGATAATGAAAGGTTCTAATAGCAAAATAATATCGATAAGTAATCAAAAAGGTGGTGTTGGAAAAACAACATCTGCAATTAATATTGCGTCTTATTTGGCTGCAACTGAAATCTCAACATTATTAATTGATATGGATCCCCAGGCAAACTCGACATCTGGAGTTGGTGTTGAGATTGGATCATATGAGAACTCAATTTATGACGTTCTTGTTAAGAAGATTAAACCAAAAGATGCTATTCAAAAAACTAAATTAGACTTTTTAGATGTTATTCCATCTTCTGCTCAGCTTGTTGGAGCAGAAATAGAATTGGTATCTGAAATGAGTCGCGAATTTATGCTTAAAGATGGATTAGAAGCACTTAAAAAAAAGTATGAATACATTATTATTGATAGCCCTCCTTCATTAGGTCTTTTAACTTTAAATGTCCTAACTGCATCAGATTCTATCATTATTCCAATACAATGTGAATATTATGCATTAGAAGGTTTGTCTCAGCTTTTGAACACAATACGACTAGTTCAAAAAAGGTTGAATAAAAGTCTAGAAATTGAAGGAATATTGGTTACTATGTATGATAGTAGGTTAAATTTATCTAAACAAGTTGTTGCTGAACTTGAAGAATATTTTCAGGATAAAGTATACAATACCTATATTCATCGTAATGTTAGGTTGGGTGAAGCTCCAAGTCATGGTAAGCCTATTTTATTATATGATGCATCATGCACAGGTGCGCAAGATTATATGAATTTAGTTTCGGAGATTTTAACTAGTAATGAGTAATAAATTAAAGAATAAAGAACTTGGTAGAGGAATTGAGGCATTAATCAAAACATATTCCTCAAAAAACAACGACTCCATTTTAAATGTAGAATTAAACAAAATTATTCCAAACGCTAGTAATCCAAGAGAAAATTTTGATGTGGAAGAAATGCAAAAACTTAAAGATTCAATATTTAAACATGGAATTTTGCAAGCACTTACAGTTAGAGAACTTGACAATGATAAGTATGAGCTAATTGCTGGAGGAAGAAGGTTTGAAGCCATTTCTCAGTTATATAATGAACATAAGGACGATAAGTTTGGATTTGTCCCAGTTTTTATAAAACAAATTGATACTGAATCTCAAATGACAGAATTAGCTCTTATAGAAAATATCCAGAGATCTAATTTAAACCCTATTGAAGAAGCATTTGCATTTTCAAAACTTAAAATTAACTACAAAATGAGCGATCAGCAAATTGGTAATAGCGTTGGCAAAAGTCGTTCAGCGATAGCAAACAGCATAAGATTGCTAAATTTTCTTAAAGATTTAAAATCAGGTAAAGTTATAGTTCATGCGTTGCAAGAAAAAATAATTACAGCTGGACATGCTAGGCCACTTTTAGATTTAAAACCAGATGTAAGATTGAAAGTTTTTGATAAAATTATCAAAAATAAGTTATCTGTTAGAATGGTTGAGAAAGAAGTTAATAAATATAAAAAAATCAAAAATGTAAAACTAAAAGTGAAAAATAAAGAAATTTTAGGAGATTTAGATCAGCTTATAGGAATTTATACTACGAGCCTATCTAAGCATTTTGAATCACGGATTAATATTAACGCAAATAAAAATGGCAGTGGTAAAATTGTCATTCATTTTCAAAATTCTGATAACTTAAAAGACATAATAGAAAATAAAATTTTAAAATAATTTTCAATGCTATCAAAATTATTTAAAATGCATAATAGATATATTGAAATGCATATCAGTTCATCGAGGGGAAGAATTGCTAAAAGTGTCAAAATTTACTTCTTTCCACTTGCGTTTATTACAGTTTCTATAATTTGTATTTTGACATACCTTATATTGTTTACAATGTTTTATTATCAAACAATTGATGAAGTTATATATAGTCAAGATGTTGATAAATATATTAAAGATAGACTATCTAACACTAATTCAGATATAGATTTCATGGCGCCAATAAAAAATGATAATGCCATAATATCTCAAGGTATCAAAGACCGACATCATGGAATTGACATCGCAACTGAACTTGGAGATAAAGTTTTTGCTTCAGCTACTGGACAAGTGATTTATAATGGTAATGATTATATATATGGTAATATTATTATTTTATCGCATCAAGATAATTTTTATACATTTTATGGCCATCTTGATACTATATTAATAGAGAATTTCAAATTTGTAAAATCAGGGGATGTATTAGGGCATGTTGGTGAGTCGGGTATTGCAAAAGGACCACATCTTCATTTTGAGATATGGAATAAAGATGGTTATATAGACCCTTTAAAAATGAATTTTAATATCCCTAATATTTTGAATAAGGATTAAAGATGTTGAAAAAAAACAGTGCAAATAAAATAAACTCTATTTTAGGACCGGAAGTTGATGTTGATGGCGATGTTAAAGTTGTTGGAAGTATACTTATTTATGGAAAAGTAAATGGAAATGTTACGGCTTCAGGTACTGTGAGAACAGCGAAAAGTTCACACATTGAAGGAAATATTGAGTCTCAAGATTGTTTTATAAGCGGAAAAGTAGATGGAGATGTTAAGGTTTTAGGTAAAACTACTTTAGAGAAAAATTGCATACTCAACGGGAATCTGGTTACAGCAATCGTAGTAATCGAAGAAGGTGCCACATTTGAAGGTATATGTAATATGGTTAAATCCAATGATGTATCAAATAACCCCAAAACATTAAATATCGATTCCAAGACTTCTGAGTTAAATAATAATTTATAGATGGCATCCAATAAAAACTGGATTAAATATTCAAATCAAGGTTTTCAAATTATAACGTCAATATTTGTATTTGGAGGCATAGGTTACTACATGGATTCCAAATATAACTACGAATATTTGTTTCTAACAATAGGTTTGCTGATGGGCTGTTTAGTTGCGATGTATAGTTTGTGGGTGTCTATTTTTAAATGATCTTAAAATTATCTCTTCTCAATTTTTCATTATTATTATTTTTTTTTGTTTTTACAAAAGTAATGTTATCAAGTTATAGAAAAAAACCATTAAAATACATGCAACTACAGATTCAATACTTTGCAATGAAACTATTATTTTCATCATTTTTGGTATTTGTATTTTGTTTTAAAAATGAAGATTTATTGATATCTGGCATAATAAGTAGTTTAACAGTTTTTGTTATATATCATATTATTGAGGGTTTTATTTTTCAAAAAATTTTAGAGACTTAAAGACTTTATAAATGTTACAAAAATATTTTACAAAATTTTTTCTTTTTATACTTTCTACGGCCTTTGTTTTGCCTGCTGATGCAGATGCCCCATTCGGTAGTATTTTATTACACCACGTTGTCAATGATATAAATAAAGTTTATGTTCCTATTCATATTGGAGGTTTAGATCTATCTATTACAAAGCATGTAATTTTGGTACTTTCAATTGGATTGATTACTATGCTTATTGGGATTATGGCTGCATCAAAATATAAAAGTACTAACCATAAAGTCCCATCAAGATTCTCAGGATTATTTGAAGTGCTTGTAGAATTTATTAATAAGGATATGGTTGTCCCCAATATTGGTAAAAAGTACACAAGAACGTGGACTCCGCTGATTGCAACCTTCTTTTTATTTATTTTACTAGCAAATTTTATTGGTCTTATTCCATTTTTAGCTGAAGAATTTTTTCCAGGAGGCAGTAGCACTATAACAGGAAATATAACAGTTACAGCTGCTCTTGCGTTAATTACGTTTATAGCAATAATTGTCGCTGGTACCATGAAACATGGCTTTATAGGGCACTGGAAGAATATGATTCCAGGAGGTGTTCCAAAGCCAGTTCTGTTAATTTTAATCCCAGTTGAAATTATGGGGATGTTTATTAAGCCGCTTGCTCTGATGCTTAGATTAGGAGCTAATATGACGGCAGGACATATAGGAATGGTTGCGATTTTTGGACTACCTCTGTTGATGATGAGGGGAGGTTTCTCTGAAGGAATAGGTCTTTCAGTAGGAGGAGTGGCCATTTTATTAAACACAGCAATTTTCTTTTTAGAAATGATAGTATGTATGGTGCAAGCTTATGTATTCTCGCTTTTATCAGCGGTTTTCATCGGTATGGCAATCCATGCGGAACATTAATTAATAGGAGACAATGAAAATGAAAAACATAAAGTTAATTATAATGAGCTTATTAGTTGTAAGTATTGCATTTACAGCGAAAGATGAAGGATTATCTAAGGCTCAAAAAGAAGAAATGGAAATGGCAATCCAAGCAGCAGCAGCAACAAATCCTGGTAATATAACTGCTGGATTGGCTGGTATTGGAGCTGGTCTTGTTGTTCTTGGAGCAGGCTTTGGTATTGGAAGAATTTTTGGTTCTGCAGCAGAAGCGACAGCTAGACAGCCTGAAGCAGCAAATGAAATCAGAAGTACCGTTAACCTGCCTTTATTCCTTCTAGAGGGTGTTGGCATTATCGGTCTTGTTGTTTGTATTCTAGCTGTAGTTCTATAATGATAAAATTATTTATTCTATCATTTAGCTTTCTATCAGCAGCAGGTGGTGGTGAAGGTGCTCCAGAGCAGTCTTGGCTCTATACGTGGCTTCTTTTGCCTAGCCCTGGCTTACTAGTATGGACAATCATCACATTTTTGATTGTTTTGTTTATACTTAAGAAAAAGGCTTGGGGGCCATTGATGGATGCTCTCGAAGATCGCGAAAAAAAGATTGAAGAAGCTCTAGCAACGGCAGATAAGGCTAAAGAAGATTCTCAAAATCTTTCTGCTGAAATTGATAAAATGAAAGCAGATAGCCAGGCAGAGCGACAACAAATTCTTGCGGATGCAAAAAAAGATGCAGATAATTTAATGGCAAAAAAAGAATCTGAGGCACAACAGAAATATGATCAAATGATTGATAAGGCAAAAAAAGAGATTGAAGGCGAAAAAGCAAAAGCTTTAAAAGATATCAAGTCTGTCGCAGTCAATTTATCGGTTGAAGCTGCATCAAAAATCATTAACAAAAACTTAGATTCTAATGATAATAAAAAGATAGCAGAGGATACAATTAATAGTATTAACTAGATAAATTATATGGATAACAAGCAATCAATAAACAGATATGCTTTAAGTATTTACAATACTGGAAAGCAGGATGGTAAATTAGATGATATCCAGAATGGATTAGAGTCTATTAAATCACTCTATAAATCTGTAAAAGAGTTCAAGTATCTCCTTTTAACAAAGAAGATTGATTCGGAGAATAAAATTAATATTCTTGATGAGACTCTAAGAGATTATTGTTCTAGTTATATTACTGGACTGCTATCAGTTATTATTGATAATGGGGACTCGAAATATCTAATGCCAATCATTGATAGGTTTTTTATCATCCTTGAAAATGAGTCTGATATTGTGAATGTTAAGATGATTACCAGCGATAGTATGAGTGATCAAGATTTAAATTCATTGTCTCAAAATATTGAGAAGCAACTAGGTAAAAAAATAAGCTTCAAACATGAGCAAGATCCTCAAATACTTGGAGGAATCAAGTTGATGATTGGCAATAAGGTTGTTGATGGCTCGATAAGCTATCAATTAAAAAAATTAAAATTTGCGCTTGAGCAAGTTTAGAAATTTACAGGAGTAAAAATGGAAATAAATACACAAGAAATTTCTACGAAATTGAAAGAAAAATTAAATCAGTTTAACGCTGACATGGACGTTTCTGAAGTCGGTGAAATCAGAATGGTTGGTGATGGTGTTGCTAGAATTCATGGTTTGGAAAATGTCCTTGCCTCTGAGCTTTTAGAGTTCCCTAATAACGTTATGGGGATGGCACTTAACCTTGAGCAAGATGAAGTTGGAGCAGTTTTGTTTGGTGATAGTAAATTGGTTAAGGAAGGCGATTTAGTAAAAAGGACCGGAAAAGTAGTAGAGATTGGAGTAGGTAAAGAGTTTTTAGGAAGGGTTGTTAATCCATTAGGTGAACCTGTAGACGGTAAGGGTGAAATTAAAAGTAGTGAATCACTCCCAGTTGAAAGAAAGGCAACAGGTGTAATTTCTCGTCATCCTGTTCATGAGCCATTGCAGACAGGTCTTAAAGCGGTTGATGCGATGATACCAATAGGTCGTGGTCAGCGTGAGTTAATCATTGGGGATAGACAAACAGGTAAGACAGCTATTGCAATAGATACCATTATAAATCAGAAAGATACACATAAAACTGATAAGCCCGTTTTCTGCATTTATGTTGCAGTTGGTCAAAAAGAGTCAACAGTTGCTAGGGTAGTTGCTGAACTTGAAAGTAGTGGCGCTATGGAATATACTACAGTAGTTACCGCTAGTGCAATGGAGCCCGCACCATTATTATTTTTAGCTCCATACACTGGTGCAACGTTAGCTGATTATTACAGAGATAATGGGATGCATGCACTGGTTATATATGATGACTTATCAAAACATGCAGCGGCATATAGGCAAATGTCTTTACTTCTAAGACGTCCACCAGGTAGGGAGGCTTATCCGGGTGATGTTTTCTATTTGCATAGTCGTTTACTTGAAAGATCTGCAAAGTTAAGTGAAAAGCATGGCTCTGGTTCATCAACGGCGTTGCCTATTATTGAAACTCAAGAAGGCGACGTATCAGCATATATCCCAACCAATGTAATTTCAATAACAGATGGTCAGATATATTTAGAGAATAACTTGTTTAATTCAGGTCAAAGACCAGCTGTAGATGTGGGGTTATCTGTTTCTAGAGTTGGAGGAGCAGCTCAAATTAAGGCGATGAAAAAAACAGCTGGAACTTTAAAACTAGATCTTGCTCAGTTTAGAGAATTAGAGGCTTTTGCAAAATTTGGCTCAGACCTTGATAAGTCAACTCAGCAGCAGTTGACTAGGGGCGCTATACTAATGGAAATCTTAAAACAAAAACAGTATAGTCCTGTATCAGTTGAAAAGCAAGTAGCTATTATTTTTGCCGGAACAAATGGGTACTTGGATGAAATTGATACCAGTAGAATTGGTGAGTTTGAAGAAAAATTTATGGACTTTCTTGATTCATCATGCTCGGACTTAATGGATGGAATTAGATCATCGGGCGAATTGTCAGATGATAACAAATCTTCATTACAAAATAAAATTGAGGAGTTTGTTAAAGGTTTCTAATCAATGGCTAATTTAAAAGATATAAGAAATAAAATAAAGTCTGTAAAAAGTATTCAGCAAGTTACAAAAGCTATGAAAATGGTAGCTGCTGCGAAGTTAAGAAAATCTCAAGAGAATATGGAGAAAGCTAGACCCTATTCTAAATCAATGAACGATACAATTAACTCAATGTTACTTGATATAGATAGAAATTTATTGCCAATTCTTGATAATAGGTCAATTAAAAAAACACTTTTTGTAGCTGTTTCTGCTGATCGTGGTATGGCAGGAGGATTCAATGCTAATGTTATCAAAAAAGTAGAAAAAGAAATAAATGAATTTGGAGTAGAAAATTCAGAACTGATTTGTATAGGTAAGAAAGCTTTTGATCATTTCAAAAGAAGAGATTACAATCTTGTTAAGGATTACGTTGGTATATGGGCAGAATTAAATTTTAGTGTTGTCCAATCAATTGGAGATTATATTGTTAATCAATACCGAAATAAAAAGATTGACTCAGTTAAATTCATATATAATGAATTTAAGAGTGTAGGCTCTCAAATTATAAAGTCAGACAGGCTTCTGCCTCTTGATTACAATGCAACTGAGGATGACATCGTTACAAACAAAGTCTATATGCCATCAAAAAGTATGATTGTAAAATCTCTTATTCCAAAGCATATAAATGTTCAAATATGGCAATATTTATTAGAATCAAATGCATCTGAGCAAGCAGCTAGAATGGTGGCTATGGAAAATGCAACAGAGAATGCGGGAGAAATGATTTCAGACTTAAGTTTAGAATATAATAAAGCAAGACAGGCGGCAATAACAACAGAAATAATTGAAATTGTAAGTGGTGCAAACGCACTAGAAGCATAAAGGAGTATTATGGAAAGTAAAGGGAAAGTATCAGCAATTTTAGGAGCGGTAGTAGACGTAAGCTTTGAAGGTCAGAAGCTACCTGAAATATATAATGCGCTAGAAATTGATTTTGATGGTTCAAAATTAGTTTTAGAAGTAGCTCAACATCTTGGAGATTCTGCAGTTAGGACAATTGCAATGGATTCTACTGATGGATTAAAGAGAGGAGTTGAAGTTGTTGATACCGGTAAACCGATATCAGTTCCAGTTGGTGATAAAGTTTTAGGAAGAATGTTTGATTTATTAGGTAATACTATTGACGGAAAAGATAGCGTAAGCAGAGAACAGGAATTACCAATACACCGTTCAGCACCAAAGTTTGATCAGTTGTCTACCAGTACAGATGTTTTGGTGACTGGAATTAAAGTTATTGACTTAATGGAGCCTTATACTAAGGGTGGTAAAACTGGTTTGTTTGGAGGTGCAGGTGTTGGTAAAACTGTTTTAATTCAAGAGCTTATAAGAAATATTGCAACTGAGCATGGCGGATATTCATTATTTGCTGGTGTTGGTGAGAGAACTAGAGAAGGTAATGACTTATATGGAGAAATGATTGAATCTGGTGTGATAGATAAAACCGCCATGGTATTTGGTCAAATGAACGAGCCACCTGGTGCACGTTTAAGAGTAGCTTTAAGCGCTTTAACAATGGCTGAGTATTTTAGAGATCAAGAAGGTAAGGATGTGCTTTTATTTGTAGATAATATTTTTAGATTTACTCAGGCAGGATCTGAAGTTTCAGCCCTGTTAGGAAGAATGCCCTCAGCTGCTGGATATCAGCCAACATTAAGTACAGAGATGGGTGAGCTTCAAGAGAGAATTACTTCAACTAAAAAAGGTTCTGTTACATCCGTACAAGCTGTGTATGTACCAGCGGATGATCTGACTGACCCTGCTCCTGCAAATACATTTGCACATCTGGATGCTACAACAGTTCTAGAAAGACGTATATCTGAGCTAGGAATATATCCAGCTATTGACCCTCTTCAATCAACTTCACGTATTTTAGATCCTCGTGTGATTGGAGATAGGCATTATAACGTAGCTAGGCAAGTTCAGCAAACCCTACAAAAGTACAATGAATTACAGGATATTATTGCAATTCTAGGTATGGATGAATTGTCTGATGATGATAAATTAGTTGTTGCAAGGGCTAGAAAATTGCAAAAATTCATGTCTCAACCTTTCTTTGTAGCAGAACAGTTTACTGGGAAGGAAGGAAGATATGTTTCTCTTGAAGATACAATATCAAGCTTTGAAGCGATTATAAAAGGCGAAATGGATGAATATAATGAAAATGATTTCGCTTATGTTGGTTCAATAAATGAGGTTGTTGATAACGCTAAGAAAAAATAATGAATAATAAAAAGTTTCAATTAGATATAATTACACCGAATGGATCTCGAATGCTGGGTTCAGTTGACTACTTAAGAGCGCCATCTATCGATGGATTATTTGGTGTGATGGCGAAACACATTCCTTCTATCATAGCAATTAATCCAGGTGAAATAAAAGTTGTAGCTGATGGAAAAGAAACTCTTTACGCAACTAGTGGTGGATATGCAGATGTTAAAAAAGAAGGCGTTATGCTTGTGTTAGAAACTGCTGAGCGTGGAGATGAAATTGATGTTGATAGAGCCAATAAATCAATAGAAAGAGCAACAAAAAACCTAAAAGATAAGACTAAAGATATAGAAAAATCTAAATTAGCTATAGAAAAAGCTAAAGTTAGAATTAGCATTTCAAAGAAACTTAATTAAATATCTTAATTGCCTTAGGAATTATTTTCACTTCTATTGGAGTTGTTCCTTTCAATTCTCCATCAATATTTAGCATGTCATTAGTATCGGTATGAAGTGAAAATTCTTTTACTTGTAAATACTCTACCTCTGGATCATCTATGTGTGTCCCTTTAAAAAGTTTGGGAAGAGTTTTAAATAACTTAAGTCTTGAAATATTTCCATTGACAATAACTAAGTCAAGAAGACCATCGTCAATTTGTGCATTAGG
>CEUM01041132.1_pt1 | contig 11170 bp, 7 predicted proteins | sample 356421 | NCBI WGS metagenome assembly CEUM01 (sample SAMEA2622716, study PRJEB7988) | marine metagenome | biome: marine biome (ENVO:00000447); feature: surface water layer (ENVO:00002042); material: "saline water (ENVO:00002010), including plankton (ENVO:xxxxxxxx)" | depth 5 m | reverse complement strand
GTCCCATTGCGTACTGCCTCAATAAACATGTTAGAGGCGTAGGAACTAGCCGCTCCTGGAGAGGGAAAGGCTGAAATCACAATTGGCAATCGAATGCTGCGAAAATCAAGTCCCAAGGATTCTTTGTAATAGAACCCCATTCTTTCAATGGCTGCTTTGGTAAAACCATAAAACCCACGTGGCCATTGCTCACAATCCTCAGGCACAGGGTCCGGCAACGGACTCCCAAATGACGCGATGGAACTCAGAAACACGACGCGATCGACGTTTTCTTTGAGAGCCGATTCGAGCACATGAAATGCCCCCTGCATATTAACCTGCCATGCGGCATTGCGATCTGCTTCACTTTGTCCAGACAACAACGAAGCAAAATGGAGTACGACATCAGGCTGAACTTCAACAAACGCATCCAACACGCTTTGTTCGCAAGTGACATCCAGTTTGCGATAGACCGCATTTGGCGTCACTTCTGAAAAGGGAGCATCAGCCACATCGGTGAGGATAACCTGAGCATCCTCAGGCAAGCGATGAGTAAACTGACAGGCAATATTCCCTGCACCACCCGTGATTAAGTATTTCATTCGCTTCCTCCCCGACTTGTTCCTAGACTTGCTCCTAAAAATGCTTCTAGATATGTGAGTTTACCAAATAAACGACAAGACGCTGATGATCCATTGTCACACTGAACAAAACCTAAGTAGATCATTATAATGTTCCCATGCAAAACGAACTCCTTTGGTCCCCGAATACCTCGTCGTCCGATACGGCGATGGCACGCTACATAGAACATGTCAGCCAGCAATTCCCCGACCGCCATGTAACAGACTATGACTCTCTACATCATTGGTCAGTGGAACACTTTGAGGAATTCTGGAAAGATTGGCTCGTCTACAGCGGAGTCATCTTCGAAGGAACGGAATCCCCTGTTCTTACGGGAAGTGGATTACGTGGTACTCGCTTCTTCCCCGAAGTACGCCTAAACTTTGCGGAGAATCTGTTGCGAATAGCCGGTAACACCACCGCATTGGCTGGCATCTCGGAAGCTCGTGACGACCAGGAGTGTTCATTTGATGACTTGAGGATGCTGGTTGGTACAGTTCAGCGTCAACTACACGAACAGGGTATCGAAATTGGGGATCGGATAGCGGCGTTCATGCCTAATATCCCTGAAACGGTTATTGCAGTACTGGCAACTTCAGCAGCGGGTGCGATTTGGTCCAGCTGTTCGCCGGATTTCGGAACCCAAAGCGTCGTCGACCGATTTGAACAGATTGAGCCCAAGTTACTATTCTGCGTCAATGGCTATGTCCACAACGGTCAGGTTATCGACTGCCGATCCAAACTTGTTGAATTGGGAGCACGTCTTCCAAGCCTGCGAATGATGGTAGTCATAGAGCTCGTCGACCTCCCCATTGATAAGCTTGAGGTTGAGAACTTCGTTCTTTGGGACGAGTGGATTAATGACGAGCAAGCCGAGCCGAATTATGAACGTCTCCCGTTCGATCATCCGCTCTACATTATGTACAGTTCCGGTACCACTGGAAAACCTAAGTGTATTGTCCATGGTGCAGGGGGCACGCTTCTTCAACAAACCAAAGAACTAATCCTACATACCGATGTACGACAAGGTGATAACATCACCTACGTCACTACTTGTGGCTGGATGATGTGGAACTGGCTCATTGCAGCGTTATACACGGGAGCTGAAGTGACGCTGTTTGATGGTTTCCCGGCCGCACCAACAATAGCCCGGCTATGGGACTTGATCGATGAACGGGGAATCACCCACTTTGGCACGAGTCCGAAATTTCTGGGAGCCTGCCGTCGCCGGTTAAACCCGGCTGAAACTCACCGACTGGAATCTTTACGGGTCATTCTTAGCACCGGTGCTCCTTTACAGCCAGAAGATTTCGAATGGGTCTATCAGGCGGTAAAAACCGACGTCCAGTTAAGTTCCATTTCTGGAGGCACGGATATCATTTCCTGCTTTATGCTAGGCAACCCCTTACTGCCGGTGCACCGTGGCGAAATTCAGTGCTTAGGAATTGGGATGGATGTGGAAGCTGTTGATAGTAACTGCCTTCCACTGGAGCACGGAAGCGGAGCCAAAGGTGAACTAGTCTGCAAAACGCCTTTTGTAAGTATGCCGGTGATGTTTTGGAACGACCCAGACGGAGAAAAATACCGACAGGCATATTTCGATCAAAGCGACGATCGTTGGGCTCACGGCGACTTAATTGAATTCACAGGCAGTCAGGGTACATGCGGCGGTGTCATTGTTTATGGGCGCAGTGATGCCACGTTAAAACCAGGAGGAGTCCGTATTGGCACGGCCGAGATCTATCGCATCGTTGAAGACTTACCAGAGATTAATGACAGTATCGTAATTGGCCAGCCATGGCGAGGTGATATTCGGGTGGTCCTCTATGTCAAACTAGAGGACGTATGCGAATTAACTCCCGCACTGGAGTCAAAGATCCGAACCGCCCTTAAAACACAGGCATCCGCTCGACACGTCCCCGGCCTCATCATCAAAGTCAATCAAATTCCATATACTCGGAGCGGTAAGAAAGTCGAATTGGCAGTGCGTGATATTGCCATGGGATGCGAACCTGCTAACCGCGAAGCTCTACAGGACCCAGCAGCTTTTGATTGTTATTTTGAACTGTAACGGATAGACGGCTCGACATGGCATGATACCTCGTGGACAAAGGGTTGGACCCGAACAGTCCATATAACTCCAATAGCACAGCCATCCAAATCGCCCGAAATATAGGAGACACTGAGCTTGCCGATCTGCTCGAATCTCTGGCAGAAGATAGCCCAGATTCAGATCTCGAGCAGGATCTCCAGAAGGAACCTGAAGAACAACTCAATGAAGACCTCAACGAAGAGTAGGGGCACAAAAAAAGAGGTCTTTGTCATCCAACAAAGACCTCTTTAAGTGCTTGATCGCTTGGCCGCAAGCAAACGATTGAAATTACTCGTCACTACTTTCAACAGCAGCTTCTTCAACGGTCTCTTCGGCTGGGTCCTCAACAGCTTCGCTGACGGCATCGTCTGCATCTGCTTCAGCTTCTTCTATACCAGCACCTTTGGTCGCCAGAGCTTTATCCTTGGCTGCGTCATCCAACGCATTAAATGTATCAATACACCCGGGACAGCAAAATCCAACGGTACCTTCTTTGTAATCCGTTCGGCCACCGTCATCGGTCACTTCGTGGCCCATGATTGGGCAATGCGTATTGACCAGATTCACTTCAACTGTTGGGGCGGCAGTTTCACCACCTTCATCTGAATTACAACCGACTAAAGCCGTCATGACGACCAATGCTATAACAAGTGCGTGTTTCACGAGCCTGTTCCTGTTCATAAAAAATATAGATCTGGGGTAACTCTACAATCGTACCACCTTACGAGAAATTTGCGGAGCATTTTTCTACTAAAACGGCTCCCAGTTTTCAATTGCCTTGCGGGTCGCTTCAAATTCCTGCAGCAGGTTTCGTACCACATCAGGTTGACGTCGTTGTAGTTCACGCCGCTCGAACGCATCCCCCGTCAAGTTGAATAGCAAAGGAGGATTGCGTATTACACTCGGCTCCCGCTTACCGGTCTCCGGCTCACGTGTGCGTTCTCGGGTTTTCAAATGGATCTTGTAATCACCACTTCGAAAAGCCATAGCCTCGCGAAAATAGTAAATATGTTTGGTACGCGGGCTCTCGGCCCCCTCTAACCAAACCTTTGACATATCCAGCGAATCGATAGCCTGTCCCTCTGGAACAGTGACACCGGCCAACGTCGCCAATGTGGCATAGATATCGTAATGGGTCATCAAACCATGATATTCCTGTGACTTCACTTGGCCAGGCCATGAAACGATAAATGGCACTCGAGTCCCCCCTTCCCAAGTCGTTGATTTCTGACCTCGAAGCGGTCTGGCAATGCCACTGTACTCGGTAAACATTGACCAAGGACCATTATCACTGGTAAACACAACAATCGTGTTTTCCAGTTTCTCCGTTTCCTTTAATGCTTCAATGATCTGCCCCATGGACCAGTCTATTTCCGCCAGGACGTCTCCATAAACACCATTGTCACTAACTCCCTGAAAATCCTTAGACGCAAACACTGGTACGTGGGGCATGTTATGAGCCAGGTAAACAAAAAAGGGAGTGTCATCTTCGGCCTTAATGATATTTACCACCTCCTCGGTGTAGCGTTTGGTAAATCCTGACTGAGGAACGACGGGGCCTAGATTCTTCCGGTTAATGTATAAAGGCGTTTTCCATGATTTCTCCGGCGCACTACGAAAGGACTCGTAATTAGGAGCCGGGCCATCCCAATCATTGCTCCCTTTCGTCCCACACCAATAATCAAATCCTTGATCCAACGGGTGTAGGCCTTCAGACAACTCCAGATGCCACTTACCAATTAACGCTGTCCGATAGTCAGCCGTCTTCAGGAGCTCAGGGATCATAACGGCTTCGGCCAGCCGACCCCACCGCCCTTTCTCGTTTTGCCACGGCCGATTCGGGTGACAACCGGTCATGAGGCCACGCCGACTGGGGGCACACCAGGCGGCAGCTTGAAAATCCGTCAGTCGCATTCCACCTGCGGCTAAAGCATCAATATGAGGAGTTTCGTTGAGCTTACTACCGTAGCACCCTAAATCTCCATAGCCCATATCATCCGCTAAAATATAGATGAAATTCACTCGCGGGGAGTCCTGATTAGACGCGACTACCTCAGTCACTCCAGTGAAGGATTCCACCATGATCGTGGCGATCAAGCACAACGACAGACAAATAAATTTCATTTCCAACCTCAAACAAACGACTGCTAGCTACTGGTAATTCTCCACATTCTACACAACACCGATACACTTATGAACGAACACATCGGGTAGAATCAATACGCTCAGACAACCGAAACAATTCACCAAGACAAACCGGAATGCTCATGTTTGCTCGCATTTTATCCATCTGCCTACTTTCCACAACGGCCTTAACCGCTGCCGATTGGCCCCAACACCTGGGCCCTCTGCGTACAGGACATTCCGCGGAAGCCGGACTGCTCAACACCTGGCCTGCTGACGGGCTAAAGATCAACTGGAAAATCGAAGGCGGGGTCGGCATGTCAGGAATTGCCGTGGTAGACGGGATAGCCGTCACTCTGGTCCAAAAGAATGAAAAGCAGCTGGCGATAGCAGTCGATGCCAAAACAGGGGAGGCGAAATGGGAAACCGCGATTGCACCGGCCTATAGCAATGCTATGGGAAATGGCCCTCGCGCCTTTCCTGCGATTGCATCCGGACAGGCATTTGTCTTTACGGGTCAGGGCATTCTTGCGTCTGTTGATTTAGCCTCTGGAAAACTGAATTGGAAAAACGACACCATCAAAGAATATAAGGGCGAAGTGGCCGATTACGGCATGGCCGCTTCTCCTTTGGTGGTCGGAAACTTAGTGATCGTCACCACAGGCCATGAAAACGGCGTCGCAATTGCTGCTTACAGCGTTGATGATGGCGAGTCCATGTGGCAGACAAACTTTGCCGACTCTATCGGCTATTCCTGCCCTGCCTTGTTAAACGTCGCTGACAAACAACAATTGGTCGTCTTTACAGGTACTCACCTGAGAGGCCTAAGCACACTAGGCGAACCTCGCTGGGAATATCGATACGTCACTCCTTATGACTGTAATATCGTGACCCCTCAAATTGTCGACGGTGACATTTTCATTTCCTCTGGAGAGGATCATGGTGCTGTGCGTCTTAAAGTCACCAAATCCGGAACGGAGTATAGCGTAGAAGAAGTTTGGTCCTCGCAGGGCAGAACGAGTGTCATGCGTAATGAATGGCAAACATCCATCCTTCATAAAGGTCACTTGTTTGGTTTCGACAATATCGGCGGCGCCGGGCCGATCACCAACTTGAATTGCGTTGATGCAACTACTGGAAAATTAGCATGGCAAGTACAGCGTTTCGGGAAAGGAAATGCGATCGCTGCTGACGGTAAGCTATTCATCAGCATGATGGACGGGCATCTGATCATCGCGAAGCTTGACACCAAGCAATACACTGCACTCGGAAGCCAAAAGGTAACTCGCGGGACACGGCAAGCCCCGACTCTGAGCGATGGCGTGCTTTACCTCCGTGACGACGAATCGATCTATGCAGTCGATGTTTCCGGAGATTAATTCGGGATTATTAGTATTTCCAAAGCGTCAGCGTATTAACATCCTTCACGAGGATCTTTCCGGGCAGCATAACTGGCGCTGCCCAAGTTGCATCATCCGCAACCTTATATGAACGTACTTCATCGTACTTGGCGGTACCGCTTCGCAAGATCTTGAGATTGCCGTTATTGATTAACGCTGCGACGTAACCCTTCATTGTCAAAAAGGTAACGTTATTAGCACTGCGGGGAGGCCCTTGCCAAATAAATTCCCCGGTGGCAACATCCAGGCAAAACAACTGACCTGCGTTGTAATGCGTCATGCCGTACAAACGACCATCGACGATCACTGCCGAGCTCATGTCCAACGCAGCCTTGGGTTGATACCAGCGTTCTTTGACGCTCCAGTTACCATTTTCAACTACTGGCTGCAGGCTATACATCCCTCGGTTTTCGCCGCCGACAATGACATGCCCTTCGTAAACAGAAGGAGTCGGCATATTTTGATTGTGGGTAAGATGCGGCATAGGGTGCCGCCACAGTTCTTTTCCCGTCTCAATCTCAACTCCAACAATCGCTTCGTGATTCCACTGAACGATCTGATGAACATCCCCAAAATCAGCAAGCAGTGGTGAAGAATAGGAAGTCCCATCTTTGCCGCTACGCCAGATTTCCCGACCTGACTTGGCATCCATCGCCACCAACGCACCAATATCATCGTTGCCAAAATGAACCATCACTCGATTACCTGAGACAATCGGGGAGGTTGAGGCTCCCCAATAGGGATGCCCCTTTCCAAATTGTTCCTGATAATCCCTGACCCACAATTGCTCACCCGTTTTAACGTCCCAACTAGCGAGCACTCCGGAAATACTCAATGTATATAATCGCCCATCTGCCAAAAGCGGATTGGATTTTGGGCCTTTACCGTGATATTCACCACCGCCGCCAATCTTAAAAGGCACGTCGAATTCCTGTTTCCACCGCACTTTCCCACTCCCCAAATCAAGACATTGCAATACTTCCTGTTCTGCGACGCGTGTGTGGATAAAAACAGAATCTCCTTGTACAAGTGGAGTCCCATATCCTGCCCCCACTTCGACTTGCCAAGCCTTATCAAGCGATTCCGGCCAGCTCTTCGGCGGCGTAAATTCCTGCAGTCGACCGTCTCTATTTGGGCCCAGCCATCCTGGCCAAAACAGGGTTTCAGCCTGGAGAGGCACTACGATCAGGAGCAAAGCAAGGAGGGAAAGGGAGGCTGGTTTTTGAAGCATGGCAAATACAACATGACTGGCGTGAAAGTATATTTCGGTGTAAGGTTCAGGTTCTAGTACCTTCTACCACTTCCTCCGAATATAACAGACACAACGCATGCGACGTACGCACCTTCTTGTAATACTCCTGTATCTATTCCAAGTTCAAGCCGGACTCTCAGCCGAACCCACTAAGGGATATAAGTCCCTTTTTATTGGTCATAGTTTTTTTGTGCCGATGGCACGCGGCATGCCTGCTCACGCTCATCGCGCTGGATTCAAGGATCACGAACAGGTTGTTTTCTTTGAAGGTGGAGACCGTGGCACACCCGGATATTTTTGGGAAAACAGTCGACATCGCATGGACATCAAAAAGGTATTGCAATCGGGAAAGATTGAGCTCTTCGGGTTGACTTGGACTGGTGTAGGACGAGGGAAAGGCACCTTCGAACACTTCAAGCTTTGGGTTGACTATGCATTGAAATACAACCCCAACACTACTTTTGCCCTCGCGATGCCCTGGGGACGCTACCCCGCTCGTTATAAGATGGCGGACTTTGAACGGGAAATGAAACGCGGGTTCCGTGACTTCCACGATCTAATCGATCGGCTACGAGAAGCGTATCCCAAAAATGAGTTCTTTTGCATTGCCTACGGTCAGGGTGCCGTCGAACTAAAGCGACTGTACCATGCGGGGACTCTTTCCGCTGTTGATGGTCAAACAAAGAGCAAAGGACGGGGAACATCTGGTATATTCACCGATGCCCTGGGGCATCCGGATAAGATCCTTATTGAATTAGGACAACTTGTTTGGTTGGGCACTATCTATGATGTGGATCTCAAAAACTATGAATATGACCACGGATTTACTCTAGATCTCAAAGCCATTGCCGCGAAAGTGATTGCTCAGGATGATTACCATCGACACTGGGAATCAGACAAATAAAAAACTCTGTGCAGTCCTTTGACAACACAGAGTTTCACTCGTTCCACGATAGGTTCGACGTTATTTAATTCGTCGTAGTTTCATGATGCGGCCATCCACGTTCCAGTCCTGAACAAACAAATTTCCTTGAGCATCAAAGTAGGATCCATGTGTTCCACTGAACACTCCTTCTCGCCACTGAGCCTGAGGAATTCCGTAGCTTCGCCCCTTACCAGCATCATCATTGTGCCCGAGCACTGCACAAATGGTATTTGACTTATTAAGTAATACGACTCGACCGTGCAAATCAGGCACGGAGACGTAATCGCCCTGTACCGTTGCGGAGGTTGGCATCCCCAGACCGGCGATGACCACTTCGATAAACTTCCCTTCCAGCGAGTAGTGCAGCAACCTGCCCTTCGGCTGATGATTGCGATCACAGACTAACAAGCGAGGAGGATCATAGCGTGTATCAAGTGTCATCCCATGAGCTGTGTTAAACTGTTCGAGCCCATTTCCTTTTTCACCAAAGTGGAATTTAAATTCACCATTTTTGTCATAAACAAAAATATGGTTACTGGCATAACCATCAGATAGGTAAATATCTCCATTCGGGGCAACAGTCACTGCGGTTGGACTATATCGCCCATAGTCTAAACCAGCTGCCTTAGGATCTAATCGCAATACCACTGCACCAGAGTGAGCATTGAATTTAATTCCTTCGCCGGCATTATTTCGAGCACCGTAGATAAACTCGGCATCGCCTTCTTTGCGAATCTCAATGTCATGCAACATCGTATAATCGTCGCCCAGGTATTCCTGAATTACTTTTCCATCCGGTGAGAAAACCACGACGCCTTTATTCGCACTAACGTAGACATTCCCTTTACTATCAACGACAACACCACCATGAGTTGGCCCGAGCGCTGAACTACCGTCCGGCCTTAAGCCCCAACCTGGCACGGTTTCAAATTGCAGGCTACCGGACCCCATGCGAACCGGATGAATTTTATCCTGAGCAAACATAGTCGCCGTTAAAGCCATAAGTATAACCATGGCTACCATCACTGACGTTCTTTTCATTCTTATGACTCCTAGGGAATGGGTGTCTATTGGTTCGGACTCTAGCTTACCAAATTCAGATGCCACCCACCTACTATGACGTGGCTATCTATGAATATTCCCTCAAGCAGGAAATAATCCGCGTTCAATCGATTTGTCGCATCATTAAAAATGCCAAAAGATCACTGAGCTGTTGTGGCGACAATAGATTGGTTAAGCCTTCCGGCATCACACTTGCCGCCTTATGCACTTCATCCACATCCTCTTTGGCAAGTACGATTACGTCCTGCGTCTGAGGATCCAATAAGGCCAGACCGCCTTCAGCTTCGCTCCGCTTCGTCTTACGTTCAAAACCTTGAAGCACTTGCCCGTCCTGAGTAATCACTCGTATGGAAGTAAAACCTTCTTTGACCTGTCGGTTGGGCCAGATAACTTCCTCTATAATTCTCTCCCCCGACAGCGTCGTGCCTAACCCGGTAAGGTCCGGACCGATTGTTCCCCCCTTCCCGCTGATTCGATGACAGGCTACACACGCAAATGCCTTAAATACGTTTGCACCCCGATTCGCGTCACCCGACCGCTCTGCCTGTTTCTTCAAGGTCTTCACAAGTGACTCACTATATTCCGGAGGCGACGTGGAAACGAGCATTTTTCCAGCGAGAGTGGAAAATAGATTTTGATTTGCCTGTCCTGTCGCCAGCAGATTATTGAATACCGTCCGTGCTTGTGTTTTGGTCAATGGAGCCTCTCTTAATCCATGATTTAGACTCTCGGCCCCTCCTGACTGACTAAGTAACGCGGTTAGCAATGCCTGTTGTTGATCCGTGCTCGTGGTTCCTGAAACCAACAATTCCACTGTCTGCAGACTTGCCGTATTAACATCGACTGAGCTGAGTGACTTGAGCAATTCAATCCTCAATACCAAAGGCATCTGTGTGCCGGTCAATTCCAACAATCCATCCTTACCCTTTCCCTTTTCAAGCAACGACAAGGCATGGAATGCAGCTTTACGTACCAGGAAAGACTCGTCAGAATTTCCTGCCGCTTGATAAATGCGAGCTTTACCTGCATCGACGTCCCAAGCACCGGCAAGTAACAACGCCGCAGCTCGAACTTCATCAATGTCACTATCAGCAAGGGCCAGCAACGGGGGCTGCCAATCTCCTGCCGGCCGCACATCTCGATAGATTGCATTCAAGGCCGCCGTTCGTAAGGCGAACGCATGCAATTGGCTGTTATAGTCTCCGTCAGTCTTATAGGTCGCCTGACTGATTGCGAATTCCTGAATATCCGATTCATTACCTGCAGTTAATATCGTCGCCAGTACTTCCTGTCGCGAATTGGCATCCAATGCCGAATCGTAGAATGACCGTTTCAATCCGCCCAATAATGCGCCACCGCCTGCCTCTGACAATACCGCTGCCATCTCGCTGGCATGACCAAACATCAACTGCCCCTTCTCAAATGCAGGTCTCCATTCCGGTTCCAACTGACGAATTGCCTGACGGAATGCATAGTCAATCCAGCGATCTCGACTGTTCTGGACAACCTGAGCTGCAACAGTGATGCTCTCCGGCTCCGGAATTGCTGCACACGCCATCACCGCCTCAAGTCTTACTCGAGGGTGATGATCGTTCACCATTGCCACAAGTATTTCCAATGGATTATCCAATCGGTCATGCCACCGTCCCACCATCCTAGCTGCATAGGCTCGGGCGTTAGGATTAGAAGCAGCTAATAGTCGTTGAAGCAATCCA
>CEUM01016472.1_pt1 | contig 11172 bp, 11 predicted proteins | sample 356421 | NCBI WGS metagenome assembly CEUM01 (sample SAMEA2622716, study PRJEB7988) | marine metagenome | biome: marine biome (ENVO:00000447); feature: surface water layer (ENVO:00002042); material: "saline water (ENVO:00002010), including plankton (ENVO:xxxxxxxx)" | depth 5 m | reverse complement strand
TAATTAATATTGTCTAAAGTAAGCCCTTTTACATTAGCAGGTACTGCGACATCCATCATTTTTGGATTTGCAAGATTTAAGTTGTTCATAATGTCCGCATATTCTTCTTTCGAACTTACTTGTAATCTTGGATTATTATTTTTTTCAATTTCGATAGTTGAATATTTTTTTCCGTTATAATCATGCGCTGGGAATACCAATGTTTTTTCAGGTAATTTTAAAAGCTTGTTAAATATTGAGTCATATGCATCAGCTGAGTTTCCATTTTGAAAGTCTGTGCGACCAGTCCCATTTATTAATAGAGTGTCTCCAGTAAATACTCTATCACTCATCAAAAAACTATAAGAACAGTCTGTATGTCCAGGAGTATAAATAGCTTGTAATTCAATTTCCTCAATTTTTATTTTTTCACTATCTTTTATTTTCATATCTATTACTTCTGATTTAGACTTTTCACCCATAACTCTAATACAGTTTGTTCTTTTATTTAATTCATTCATAGCTGAAATATGATCAGCATGAATATGTGTATCAATTACTTTAACAAGTTTTAAATCTAAATTTCGTAATACTGTAGAATATTCATCTGAATGTTCTATTACTGGATCAATTATAAGAGCTTCTCTACCTTCACCACTTGCAATGATATAAGTATAGGTAGATGACTTTTCATCAAATAGTTGTTCAAAAATCATTACTCTACAAATTGTATAAAAGTTTGCTTACTAAAACAATCTTTCATATAATTAATTTTATATAAGGAGATAAATAATGTTAAAAATAAATAGTATGTGTCCTGATTTCCAGGCAAAAACTACCGAAGGGGATATATCTTTTCATGAATGGCTGGGAGATAGCTGGGGAGTAATTTTTTCACATCCTAAAGATTTCACTCCTGTGTGTACTACTGAGCTCGGTGCCCTAGGTTTGATGAAAGATGAATTTGATAAGAGAAATGTGAAAGTTATCGGTCTTAGCGTTGATGGAGTAGATGATCATAAAAAATGGTTGGATGATATTAAGGATGTATCAGGAGCTAAACCAGACTATCCAATAATTGCGGACGAAGATTTAAAAGTTGCAAAACTTTTCAATATGTTGGAAGCTGATGCAGGGACAACATCAATGGGCAGGACGGCAGTTGATAATGAAACTGTAAGAACAATTTTTGTTATTAGACCTGATAAAAGGATCGGCCTATATCTTACATATCCAATGGCAACGGGTAGAAACTTTCTTGAAATTTTAAGAGCCATAGATTCCATGCAACTTACAGCTAAACACAAAGTTGCAACACCTGCGAACTGGAAAAAAGGTGAAGATGTAGTTATTTTACCAGCTATTAAAGATGAAGAAGCTAAAAAAATATATCCTGATGGATGGGAGACTGTAAAACCTTATTTAAGAAAGGTACCAGATCCCTCAAAATAACTTGGATAAAAATATTTTAAACCAACAATCTCAGCATTGGGAAAAAAATTTCTCAAATAAGCCTGAGATGTTTGGTTTAGAACCGAGCCTATCTGCAAAAAAAGCATTAGACTTATTTAAAAAGAACAAATTTAGAAATGTTATTGAACTAGGCGCAGGATTAGGAAGAGATACTATTTTTTTTGGTCAAAACTCAATAAATATTACAGCGGTTGATTACAGTGAAAAAGGAGTAAAAATAATTGATGAAAAAGTTACTAAAAATAAATTAAAATCTAATATTACAACGCTTCAATTTGATATTAGAAAAAAATTGCCTTTTGATGACAATTCAATAGATGCTTGTTACTCTCATATGCTTTACTGTATGGCTCTAACTAGTGAGGAATTACTTAACTTGAATAACGAGATAAGAAGAGTCCTTAAACCTAATGGTCTTAATATATATACTGTTAGAAATACAGAAGATGGTGACTACAAAAAAGGAATTCATAGGGGTGAAAATTTGTTTGAAATTGACGGATTTATAATTCATTTTTTTTCAAAGGAAAAAATATTTGATTTATTGGCAGGATACCAAAATTTAATAATTGAAAAGTTTAATGAAGGTAATTTTCCAAGAAAACTTTTCTTTGTCTGTAATAAGAAGATTTAATAATTCTTATATTTTCTCATACATACTTGAGCTAATAATAAATTAGGGTCTACAAATAATTTAGAATCTTTAGCTTTTTTGAAAGATTTATATGCAAATATAGCTATTGGTAATTCTGTGCAACCTAAAATAATTTTTTTACAATTTTTTTTAATTAAGTATTTAACTGCAGGTCTTAAAATTTTTTCTGCCTCTTTGACTTTTCCCATTTTAACAAATTTGATTGCTATATTTACAGAATTTTTTTGTAAGGTTTTTCCAGGACTAATTAAATTAAAATTTTTGTCAAAATAATTGTGATAAATTTTTGTTTCAATTGTTGCCTCTGTACTTAGCAATCCTATTGTTGAATTAATTTTACAATTCTTTTTTGTATCTAAATAAACTTCTTTTGGCATACTTAAAAAAGGAATAGAAATTTTTTTTTGAATATCTTTGTGCCAGTAATGTGCTGTATTACATGGCATAACAACAAATTTACATTTATTTTTTTCTAACATTTTACAACCTGCCACAAGTTCCTTTAAAACATTTTTATACTTTTTTAAATTTTCTGCTCTTTTTGGAGTGTCGGATTTATTATATAGAATAAACATCGGATATTTCTGATCCAACTTACCTCTATTTAATTTTGCAAGTTTATCACAAAAATCTAGACCTGCCTGTGTTCCCATTCCACCCAAAATTCCGATCATAATATGTAAATTTCTTTTATTTATTACTTTAAAAATATATACAACTATATACTTATTTTACTTATGCAAGACATATATGTTGAGGACATTGGCTCAGGGTATCCTTTAGTTTTAGTTCACGGATTTTTAGGATCAGCTGAGATGTGGTCTTTTCAAAAAAAATATTTAAAGAGACATGCTAGACTAATTATTCCAGCACTCCCAGGTTTTGGTGAAAATTACAAATTAAAGTCAAAAAACTCAATTAATAAATTGGCAAAATTTGTTCTTAAAATAGTTAAACAAAAAAAAATAAAACAATTTAATTTATTGGGTCACTCTATGGGAGGTATGATCGTTCAAGAAATTATAAAAATTGATAGAAAAAGTGTAAATAAATTAATTTGTTTTGCAACAGGACCTATTGGAGAGATCCCAGGTCGTTTTGAGACAATTGATGAAACGATTTTAAGATTAAAAAAAGATGGAATAAAAAAATCTATTAAAAGAATACCTCAAAATTGGTTTGTAAAAGGCAAAAAGGATAAAAATTTTTACTATTGTTTGAAAGCTGTAAAAAGAATTAAAAAAAATAGTATTATTAATGCTTTGATAGCTATGAAAAAATGGAATGGATTAAAAAATTTAAGTAAAATCAAAAATAAAACACTGATTATTTGGGGTAACAAAGATAGCTCTTATAAATATGATCAAATAAAAATTTTAAATAAAAATATAATAAATAGTAAACTCCAGGTATTAAAAAATTGTGCTCACAATGCTCATTTGGAAATGCCAAATAAATTTAATAAAATTTTATTAAAATTTCTTAAATCGGATGAATAGAAACTTAACTTTACTCACAATTAGCCAAGTATTTGGTTTTACCACTGCCACGATAACAATTTTTTTAAGTGGTATAGTTGGATCTCAAATAACATCAGTTAAATCACTTTCTACTTTGCCAACAGCTTTATTTGTTGTTGGCACTGCAAGTTGTACTATTCTTGCGGCTAAAATCATGAGTAAAATTGGAAGGAGAAATGGTTTTGTATTAGCTGCTACTTTAAGTTCTATTACATCTCTACTAGCTGCTTTTTCTATCAGTGAACAAAATTTTACTCTTTTTTGCATTTCATGCACAATATTGGGAATGGGAACAGCTTTTAATCATCAATATAGATTTGCAGCTGCTGAGAGTGTTTCTAAAGAACAAATACCTAAAGCTGTATCAATTTTGATGTTAGCAGGAATTGTTTCAGCTTTTATTGGAATTACTTCAGCAAATTACACAAAAGATATTGTAACAGATTATATGTATGTTGGATCTTATCTTTTGCTATCGCTGTTCACATTTATGCCTGCAATTTTTCTATTCTTTTATAAAAATGTAGTTAATGAAAATATTGAGACATCTAAAAATGATATCAAAAGAGATTTATTTCAAATTGTTTCACAACCAAAATTCTTACAAGCTATAGTCTCCGCAGCTTTTGCATATGCTGTTATGTCATTTTTGATGACTGCTACACCATTAAGTATGCATGTAATGGAAAAAATGAGTCTAGAAAAAACTGGCTTTGTTCTTCAGTTACATGTAGTTGCAATGTTTTTGCCATCTCTTATAACAGGTAATTTAATTAAAAAATTTGGTCATAGCAATGTTATGTATTTTGGGGTCTTATTTTTTTTAATAACAATTATTCTAAGTTTCTTTGACCAATCATACACAAATTATATGCTAGCATTAGTATTTTTAGGACTTGGATGGAATTTTTTGTTTATTTCTGGAACAAGCTTAGTTGTTCTTACATACAAAGATCAAGAGAAATTTAAAGTACAAGGTATTAATGATCTAATCATATTTTCAACTATGGCAATAGCAAGTTTATCTGCTGGAGTATTAATAAACTCTTTAGGTTGGAAAACTATGAATATTTTATGTATTCCGTTCTTAATGCTTATTATTTTAACATCATATTTGGCTGATAAAAAATCTACCTAATGTATTTTTTATTATTAGGTTTTCTTACAGGTCTTACTCTAATATTTGCAATTGGGGCTCAAAATATATTTGTAATAGAGCAGGGGTTGAAGCGTCAATATATATTTCTTGTTTGCTTAGTTTGTTCTATCTCAGACTTTCTATTAATTTTTCTAGGAATTTTTTTATTTGAATACTTTGAACAATTTTTTAACCACACAATAGAACTAATACTGAATATATTATTAATTATATTCTTATCATATTTTATTTATTCAAAATTTATGGAATTACAAAAATTTAAAGTTTTAAAAATAAATGATGAGTTATCCTTAAACTCAGCTTTTACAATTTTTTTTAAAACTTTAGGTTTTACATATCTAAATCCTCATGTTTATTCAGATACAGTTTTTTTTCTTGGCAATTTTTCAAAAAATTTTGATTTAGAAAATAAAATTTACTTTGGCATAGGAGCATCAATCGCGTCATTTATATTTTTTTTCATGCTAGGATATTTGTCGAAATTATTTGCAAATAATTTAAACAATCAAAAAGCTTGGAAATATATAAATTACTTCATAATTATATTTATGAGTTTTTTGGTGATATTTATTTTATTTGATATTTTTAATTAAATAAGTCAGTAGATAATTTATCTACCAAAGCAAAACTGCCACGAAACTTATCTTGAGTATGATATTTCCCAGGAAATGCTACACATTTAATATTAGCTCCCATTGCCGATTTTAGACTTTCTTCCGTATCTTCAATTGCCAAACAATCTTTTTCATCAACTTTTAAATAATTTAGCGCATATTCATAAATATCAGAATGAGGTTTCTCTCTTAAAACTAATTCATTATTTCCAATAAAATCAAAATCTTTTTTATTTACTCTGCCCTTTAATGAATTAAATACCGAATTAATATTATTACTTGTAGTAGAGCTTGCAAAACCAAGCTTTATTTTATTTTTCTTTGAATATTCAATAATTTCAACTACACCTTCTCTCGGCTCAGACTTATGTTTATTTAAATATTCATTAAAAATTTGAGTTTTTAAATTTCTTATTTTTCTTCCATCAATTTCGACTTGACTTTTTTTTGCAAAATCTTGAATTCTAGTTGTCCCACCTGACTTTTGAAGTAATTTTCTGTATTCGTCTTCATCCCAAAACCAGTCTAATCCACTAATTTTAAAAGCTTCATTAAATGAATTTCTTTGAATATCGGAAGTTTCTAGAAGTGTACCTATAGATCCAAATAAAATTGCTTTAATTGTCATTAACCTTTTACTGCTCCAGCTGTTAAACCACTTATAACTTGTCTTTGAAAAAACATAACTAACATAAATAACGGAGCTGTTGCTGATACAACTGCAGAAACTGCCCACATTAAATTACCCTCATGTTGATTAGTTCCAAGATAACTTTGTATTTTAGGAACCATTGTGTGGTTTTCTTGATTTAGTAATAGAGCTGTAACTGTAAAATCATTATATGCTAACATTAAACTAAATAAACCTGCAGTGATAACTCCAGGCCACATGACTGGCATTATAATATGTCTAAATGATTGAAAGTAAGTACATCCATCTATTAAAGCACTTTCATCAAGTTCTTTTGGAACAGTTTTAAAGAAGGAATATAGTAGCCATAATGTAAATGGTTGATTGATAGCTACAAGTACAACAATTGTAGTAGGAAGTATTCCCCATATTTGAAGTTGAAAGAAAGGAAATAAATAACCAGATACTAAAGTAATGTGAGGCATAGCTCTAAATATTAATGCCGCAATTAAAATCCAAAAAGCATAATTTTTAGTTGATCTTGATAATGCATAAGCCCCAAGAGTTCCTAAAAAAAGAGAAATTGTTACTACGAAGAAAGTTACTATAACAGTATTCCTAGAAGCCTTCCAAAATTCCCCTTCAGTCCACGCTTGGCTGTAAGCATTAGTAGTAAATTTCCCTCCAGTTTCCACTAAAGTATTAAATGCTGATATGGCATACCACCAATCTGCTCTAGAAAAAAAATCTGCTCTGACCTTAAAAGAACCCCAAAAAGTCCAAATAAAAGGGAAACATGCAATTAACAACCACGCAATTATAAAAGTGGTATTAAAAATTTTTAATGTGTTTGATCTTTTGTCTAATCCGTATTCCATAGTTATCTTGCTGTCCTAAATTCTTTCCAGGTTCGAATTAAAACTGGGGCTAATAAAATTGCTATTCCTATAATTGTCATCATGGATGTTGCTGCAGCTGACCCAAACAAAATTACCTCTTCATTAACTAAATTATCATATATTAACCATGATAAAGATTGCGCACTACCTTCAGCACTAAAACCAATAATAGGCTCAAAAACTCTAAAGTTATCCATTAAAGATATGAGAGCAACAAAAGTTACTACAGGATAGATATGAGGTAACACAATATGTCTTATTCTTTGCCATCTTGATGCCCCGTCAATTATAGCTGCTTCAACTGGTTCTTGAGGAACAGTTTGTAAAGCAGCATAAAATACTACAAAAGCAAATGGCGAATGATGCCAAATCCCATATATTATTATAGTTATCCAAGTTAAAGTTCTTGATGATTTAAGTGAAAGATATGGATCATTCATAAGATTCTGTAAATTAGCACCTATAATACCCTCAGCATCAATCATCCAAAATAAAACCAAAGATCCAACTAACGGTGTAACTATCATTGGTAAAATTGTGCCAAAAATAAGAGGGCCTCTTATTCTTCTAGCAACGGCATTCAGACTAATAGCAATTATAAATCCCAATAGAAGAACATTAGGAGTGACAAACAAACAATAAGTTAAAGTAAATATTAAAGCTTTGTAAAAGGGAAGGTTTGTTACTTGATCAATAAAATCACCAAAGCTCTCAGTTTCTTCCCAGAATACTTTGATTTCATCTAATGCAAGATGATTTCTATCAACATAAGTCCCAAATCCATTAAATTTTCCTAAAGGTTTTTCTTTTCTTATTTTTGATGTTTGTTCTTGATCTACAACTATAGAAACTGTGCAGCCAAATGGATCACATTTTTTTACTTCCTTTACCACTTGGTCGTGTTGGGCATAAAATGACTGAATACCTGTTGAAATAATTGGAAGCCCAATAAAAAGGACCATAGCCAATCCAGTTGGTAAAAAAAACCAAAAAAAAGTTTTATTAGGCATTTGATATATTAAGTGGGGATTTTATCCCCACTTAAATTTTTGATTTTATAGAAAGCCTTGTTCTTTTGCTTTACTAATGTAAGCAGCTTCAACATCTTTCAATGCTTGTTCTGCTGACTCTTTACCTTGTAAAAATTCAACAATTTCGCTACCCAAAGCTCCATGCATTAATCCCATTTGCGGTAACATTGGATAAGGCTTCGCACCCATTTTTACAGCTTCAATAACACCGATTGATTTTGGACCAGGCACAAATCCTTCGACTAACCATACTGCTTGATCAGCTGCATCTGCAACCATTTTCTTATTTGCAGCAGCATGTGCTAGAGCTCTAAATGTTGCTTCAGCGTCTGCGTCAGATCTATTTTTTGCTAGTGTAAAACCATCCCACCACAAAGTAGCTGCAGGAATGTTTCCTCCACCTACAGTTGCTGGACCTTTTAGTTTAGTTGCAGCAGTAATTTTTGCATCACCATCATCATCTAATAAAGTTCCAGATCTTGATGCCCACAATGTCATTAATGCAACATTACCTGATTCCCACTCAACTTTAATTGCTTCACTATCATGTGTTAAATAGTCAGGATTACTTAAGCTTGCTAACTTTTTAAGCATGTTAAGTGTAGCAACACCTTTAGCATTATTTATACTCGGTTGTGCACTACCAGATTTAAAAAACTCACCACCATGACCTATGTACATGTTGACAAATTCTTCAGCTAAATTCCATCCAGCTTTATATGCAGCTGCATAAGGATATTGCATTTTTCCTGATGCTCTAATCTTTTCTGATGCAGCAACAACTTCTTCATAAGTATTTGGTATTGCAATACCTAAATCTTTCAAAACATCTTCTCTGTAGTATAAGTGTTGAGTATTTGCCATGAAAGCAACAGCCATAACTTTTCCATCAATTGTAATTAATTGAGAGTCTTGTATTCCTTTGCCGTATTTTTTTACAAGACTATCTAGTGGTCTGATTAAGTCTTGGTTCATTAAAGGAACAATTGAACTATTAGCCGCAATTCTAGCTGAAAATTCTGAAGGATTTGCAGTTAAAGCAGGTACAGCAATTTTATTGTGCTCAGATGAATGAGTCACTTTAAAATCCGCGCTACCTTTGCAACCTTTAGCCGTTTCAACAAATGTTCTTAATGCTGGAAAATCATTGGCTAAAATATTTATTGATCCACTTTTAATATTACAATCTGCATTAGCAGAAGTTCCTAAAAGTAAAAACAATAATGTGATTAGTATTTTTCTCATATTTGTATTTCCTTTGTTAATAATTAAATATTAAAATCATTATCAAATTTGATTTCATATTTTATTATGACATTTTGGCTCGTTTAGAGATTTAAATAAAGAAAAAAATTAAATGGCCTTTGATGCCAGTTCTGCACCTGCGACCAATGACTCTAATTTTTTATAAACGATTTTTTCATCAATAATTCCAAAGCCGGCAAAAGTACTAAATCCACAATCAGTTCCAGCCATAAGTTGGTCTTTTTCTATTACTTTTGAATACTGAATAAGTCTGTCTTTTACAACCTCAGGGTGTTCTATAAAATTTGTAGTCGAGTCTATTACTCCTGGAGCTATAACTTTGTCTTTAGGGACTTTCAAATTTTCAAATACCCTCCACTCATGGGAATGTCTTGGGTTAGATGACTCAATTAAGTATGTTTTTATATTTGCTTTTAAAGCAATTGGCATAATTTTATCTAAAGCTATGTCGTGTGTATGTGGTCCTTCATAGTTTCCCCAACATATGTGCATTCTTATTTTTGATTGGTCAATATTTTTTAAAGCATAATTTAAAAATTCAATGTGTTTTTCCACTCTTAATAAAAATTCTTTTTCGTTCAAATCTTTAAATGTCATATGTCTTGCTAAAGCAAGATCGGGACAGTCAATTTGAAGATATAAATTATTAGCAATTATTTCTTCATATTCACTTTTCATAATTTCGGATAATTTATTTAAGTATTCATCATCATTTTTATAAAATTTATTTGGTAAAAAAGATGAAATTACACCTGGAGAAGCAGAATTCATAAAAGCATCTGAATGGTTATTTTTTTCTAATGATGTCTTGAAGTTCTCTATATCTAAAGATAGCGATTTTTTATCTTTTATTTTTAGTTCACCTGTACAACATGGTCTTGTGTATGTTGGTGTTCCACCACTTTTAGCAATTTTTTCTTTGTAAGATGGAAAATCATCTAAATCTTTTGGAGCTTTTCTTTCACTCTCACCAGAAAATCCATCAATTCTATCTTTCACATATGTTGCATAACTTATTTTAGACATTTCTCCATCACTGATAAAATCTAAACCTAAGTCAATTTGCTTTTTTACGATATTTTCAACATCCCTTTTAACAATTTCATTAAATCGATTTACATCAAATTGTTTGTTGCTATCTTTTTTAAACAAAATTTCAGATAGATCTTTAGATCTTGGTAAACTGCCTACATGCGTTGTTTTAATTTTAGTCATTAGCTGAATTTAGTAAAATTTGTTTCCATACTGCAACTTCATCAAATAATACCCATTCCCTAATTACATTATTATCGCTTAATTCTGCATGATTTATGCCCATAATAAAAATATCTCCATTTGTTTTATTTCCAAATTCTTCACTGTCATTAGTATGTTTGCCATTAAAAAACCACCTTACAGACGCTCTTGGATTTTTATTTTTTTCTTCAAGAGATCCAATATGTTCAATAGAAAACTGTATATCAGTAAAGGTATTTAATAAAGAATTCCAAAATTTTGTTACATCTTCTCTTCCATGTCCAATTTTGTTTCCAGGCCAACATATAGTTGCCGCTCTACAGTATTCTTTAAAATCATAAGTATTATTAAATATATTCTTTAATATTTCAGAATATTTCTTGCCAGGTCCATTCTCATCAATATTTAATTGTTTATATTTAGATTTAATTTCTGAATTTAAATCGAATAATTTTCTAGCTTTTTTAAAACCACCTTCATTGGTTATTATCATATTAGCAAATTCTCTTGGTGATAATCCAATTTGTCTGACCATTGCTCCTTGATCTCTTACTATCCACTCGTCATAAACTTGATTATTTTTACATGCGCAATCTGCAATTACTCTATAATATATTTTTTTGCCTGTAGGTTTTCCATAGCTACCATCTCCAAGATGAGTGCCTTTACTCAATATTCTGTGTGAAGAATGATAGCCATTATTATCATC
>CEUM01136905.1_pt1 | contig 11173 bp, 9 predicted proteins | sample 356421 | NCBI WGS metagenome assembly CEUM01 (sample SAMEA2622716, study PRJEB7988) | marine metagenome | biome: marine biome (ENVO:00000447); feature: surface water layer (ENVO:00002042); material: "saline water (ENVO:00002010), including plankton (ENVO:xxxxxxxx)" | depth 5 m | reverse complement strand
CGCAAAGAAGACAACATCAAGAAGGCCACAGAAGTCATGCACGTTCTACCTCAAATCAGGAACTTGTGCATCGCTGCTCACATTGACCACGGAAAGACCACGCTCTCTGACAACCTCATCGCAGGTGCCGGAATGATGTCCAACGAACTCGCCGGCGCAGCCCGTGTGCTCGACTTTGACGAGCAAGAATCCGCTCGTGGAATCACCATCAACGCTGCATCCGCATCGATGGTTCACGCCGTGGAAGGCACAGACTACCTCATCAACCTCATCGACACTCCAGGTCACGTTGACTTTGGTGGCGACGTCACACGTGCCATGCGTGCTGTTGACGGTTGTTTCATTCTCGCTTGTGCGGTTGAGGGTCCAATGCCACAGACCGAAACAGTGGTTCGCCAAGCTTTGAAGGAGAAGGTGAAGCCGGTGTTGTTCATCAACAAGGTGGACCGCCTCATCAACGAGTTGCAAGTCACGCCCGAAGACATGATGGCTCGTTTCACAGAGACCATCAAGAAGGTCAACAAACTCATCAAGCAATTCGCTCCAGAAGGCATGGGCAAGGCATGGCAAGTGTCCGTTCAAGACGGAACCGTCGCCTTCGGTTCAGCTTACCACAACTGGGGTATCACCGTGCCTTACATGGCCAAGTCCGGCATTTCCTTCAAGGAAATTTTCGAGTACTGCAACAACGAAGACCAAAAGACGCTTGCACAGAAGGCCCCGGTTCACGAAGTTCTTCTTGACATGGCGGTCACCAAACTCCCTGGACCCATTGAGGCTCAAAAGTACCGTATCCCCAACATCTGGACGGGCGATTTGGAATCTGACATCGGTCAAGCCATGATGAACTGCGACCCAGAAGCAGAACTTGCCATGATGGTCACCAAGATTTGGATGGACCCTCACGCTGGTGAAGTGGCCGTCGGCCGTGTTTACTCCGGTGCCATCAACCAAGGTGAATCCGTGTATGCTATCGGCGCCGCAAAGCCCGAGCGTGTCCAACAAGTGGCCATGATGGTCGGTGGCGACCGTATCACGGTGCCCAAAGTTGTGGCCGGAAACATCGCAGCCGTCACCGGTATTCGTTCAGCCGCTGCTGGTGTAACCCTCTCACGAGACAAAGATTTCACGCCCTTTGAAGCCATCCGCCACTACTCTGACCCTGTGGTCACCGTCGCTGTTGAGCCCAAGAGCATGAAAGACCTGCCGAAGTTCATCGACGCCCTTCGTTCCCTGGCCAAGGCCGACGCCTCCCTGCAGGTGACCACCAACCAAGAGACCGGTGAAGCCCTTCTCGCCGGTATGGGTGAACTCCACCTTGAGATCACCGTGTACCGAATTGAAGAGGAACAGAACATCAAGGTCAAGGTCAGCCCGCCCATTGTCGTTTATCGAGAGGGTATCCAAGGCTCGAACCGTGGCAATGCGTTTGAGGGCAAGTCGCCTAACCGACACAACCGTTTCTTCTTTGAGATTGAAGCGCTTCCTGCCGAAGTCGTTGCTGCCCTCCGCTCTGGAGAACTCGGCGACGGCCCCGTTCGCAGTTCCGATGCTAAGGAAGTCGGAAGCAAGTTCGGAGAATACGGCATGGACAAGGACACCATGCGTAAGATCTACGCCATCAATGGAACCAACGTGCTCGTGAACGACACCAAGGGTATCCAGAACCTCCACGAGACACGTGAACTCATCATCGAAGCCTTCAATGAAGTCTGTGTCAAGGGTCCTGTCGCTGACGAACCCGTTCAAGGCATGTACGTCCGACTGGTTGATGCAAAACTCCACGAAGACGCCATTCACCGCGGCCCTGCTCAGACCATTCCAGCCGTTCGAAACGGTATCAAGGGTGCTATGATGCGGGCCAAGACGGTTCTCCTCGAACCCATGCAAAAGGCGTTCATCTCGGTGCCCAACGACTGGCTCGGCCAGGTTACTCGTGAAGTCACCACCCGTCGTGGAATCATCGAAGACATGCCATCAGAAGGCAGCGTAACCACCGTGGTTGGTATCATCCCGATTGCAGAGACCTTCGGTTTCTCCAACGACATCCGTGCTGCTTCTCAGGGACGGGCCGTGTGGAATACCGAGAACCTCGGCTTCGAGATTTTGCCACCTCAATTGTTTGACAAGGTCGTCGGTGAAATCCGTCAACGCAAGGGCCTCAAGCCCGAGCCCAACCCCGAATCCTACTACGCAGACTGAGGTTCGTGCATGGCGGGCATCGTCCGTGGATTGCACGTCAATCCAGAAGGAGGCGTGCCGAAGCATCCCGTTCAGTCCATTGAAGTTCACACCAATGGCTGTGTGGGTGACAAGCAAAACGACACTCGGCATCATGGAGGGCCTTCCAGGGCTGTGTGTTTGATGGAGGTGAGCATCATGGAGCGCCTTCAAGCAGGAGGCCATCCCATCGGACCGGGAACAACGGGCGAAAACCTCCTCATCGACGGCCTTGAGCCGAATGTCTTGGGCGTGGGCGTTCAATTGAGGGTTGGTGGTGTTCAACTGACCATCACGAAGGATGCGCCGCCCTGTAAAACCATTCGAGAATCGTTTCTGGATGGACGATTCAAAGCCCTGAGTCATCAACAACTTCCCGGACAAACACGCTGGTATGCGAGTGTTCAATCAACGGGCTTCATCCAAATCGGAGATGCAGTCGAAGTGCTCAATGAAGTCGAGCCAACTGGAAATCCGTAAGTTCCCTCAAAGCCACCATCGCAGGATTGTCATCTAGTCGGTCCAGACAAGCATGGGCTTTTGCGTGGAAATCTTCCGCCATCGTCCGAGCATAATCCACTGAACCCAATTCGGAGAGCGCAGCCAAACCATCAGCAAGGGCGTCAGGTGAAACATCCTCGCCTTTTCCGAGGACACGCATCAATCGCTCTTTCACAGGTCCATCGGGTTGTCGGAGTGCGTGAATGATCATGAGCGTGCGCTTGCCTTGGGCGATGTCTGAACCTGCGGGTTTGCCGAGGGTGGCCGAATCAGAGAGGACATCAATGACATCGTCCATGAGTTGGAAACAAAGGCCCAGGGCTTTGCCCCAATCGGCCATCAGTTGGACCGTTTCCTCATCAGCACAAGAGATTCGAGCACCGATTTCAGCGCAAATCCAGAACATAACGGCTGTTTTCCCTTCAATCATTTCCAGATAGTCGTCTTCGGAAACTTCCAATCGATCTTCGAATTCAATGTCCAATTGTTGCCCTTCACTTACACGGCGTACCATCCAAGCGATGCGGTTGACCAGAGGTGCCACCTCTTCAGGTTCCAAATTCTCGGCCTGAACGAGGTGTTCAAAAGCGATAGCCAGCATTGCATCACCCGCATTGATGGCCGTCGGAATACCGTATTCAACGTGCACGGCATTCCGGCCCCTGCGGATTTCGTCGTTGTCCATGATGTCATCGTGCACCAGGGTGAAGTTGTGGACAGTTTCAATGGCTGCACCGATATCCAATAGACCAGCGTGGGTGTCGCCAACGGCTTTGGCAACCAACCACGGCAAGGTGGCTCGCATGCGCTTCCCGCCGCCTTCAATCAAATGCATCATGGCGTTTCCGAGGCGCTCATGGCGTGAGGCTCGTAGACTGAGTTCAATGCGTTGCTCAATGAGAGGTTTCACTTCCATGATGGAAGTCAGCAAATCAGCACCTTCGGCATCGGGTAGCATGTAAGAAACATCGCCCATGTCGTGAATGAGGTCGTCGGACAGTTCAGCCAACTTTTCGGGGTTGTTGTAGTTCGCCCACCATTTCCTGTTCATGACGCGTGCGGCAATGCATCGGAACCAAGGTGCAATGGCTTGGTCTGGTTCTCGCTCTTCGATGAGCATGGCTTCCAGCGCCTCGCGGTCAACCCACATGACGTTCGCCACTTCGTTCGGATTTGGGTCTACTTCCACATCAGCACACATGACCAAAACATGGTCAACTTCACGTTCAATCCACTCAGCATTCATGCGCGCAGCATAGCGCATTTTGGTCATGAAGGTCATGTCGTCGGTTGAAAGAGTGGACGGGTCAATGCCCAATTCTTGCTCCAATTTGCGAATTGCAGCTCGCTTCACGCCCAAGGCGTTCTTTTCCTCGAGTTCATCCATGCTGTGTAGGGGATGAGAGCAGCAGGCATTGGCCCACACGTTTGGGAAGGTTACTTTGTCGGCAGAGCGTTGTTGAAGTAACATCTCACCCTTCGTGTTGAAGAGGAGCACGCTGAAGGCACGATGAAAGGCTCCAATTTTTTGGTGGGCATCAAGTTTTGAAATTGGACCGAGAACGACATCGTTCTCCGAAACATGAATCACGGCTTCGGCCATCAAGGCGGCTTGGTCGGGGTTTTCTTCACCCAAGGAAGCCATGGCCTCGTCGTTCAGTTCGACATGCGGGACATCGTTGATTCCGTACCCCGACATGGTTTCACCGATTTTATGGAGTCGCGGAGGCTACATGAAGAGTTCTCCGCGTCATGACGAGCGGAGCGTGGTGCCGCGGACATCATTTCCGAGGCATGCTGCTTTCACGCGCTGACCGATTTCACCGCTGACAAGAAGGACCTCGATGCCATGTTGAGCGGTTTGAAATCCACGCTGTACCTTCAGCCCAATACCTCCAGTGACATCCATTGCTTCCATATGTTCTCCCTTGTAGGTGTCGTTTTGGGAAAGGATTTGGATAAGTTTACCCTCATCATCCACGCCGTTTGGGGGCTCGGAAAGGACGCCTTCCACCCCTCCCATCGCAAAGACGAGGCGTTTGACACCGCTTAACTCGGTGGCTAGACGGTAAACCAAATCATCTCCAGAAAGGATGCCGAACATCAACGGTTCATCGCAATCAACCACATCACCGTGGGTCACCACGACGATGCCTTGTGGGGCTGATTCAAAGAGGGACAAATCACCCTCAAACACTGGTCCAGTGTTTTTTGCCCACTGATGGGGTGGAAGTGAGACGGCCGAAATATCACGCTTTGTTAGTGCAGTTAGGACATGCTCGTTCAACTCCAACATGTCGTTGCGAACATCGACCACGGCTTCTTCTTGTGAGCGGTCGCTGGGGAGGTTGGGGTCGTCTGATTTACCGCCGGCGAGTTGGTATGTTTTCGCCTTGAGGTGGCCGAAGGAGCCTGCACCGTGGACAAGGACGACGTCAAGTCCCTGGAGCAGACACGCCTCCAATTGCTCTGCCAAGTCGTCGAGAACATCGTGGCGCACGGTTTTCATCGCATCTTTTTGCGTGATGAGCCCTCCGCCCCACTTGACGACAACGCGGTCACGCATGATTCTTCCACAGGGTAGCGTTTCATGAGCCTACCGCTGATTTTTCCGAACGTCCATCTTCCTTACCTTGTTGTGCAAGGTTTGATGAGGAACCGACCCTGTATGGGTAGCATGGCCGAGGAACCAAGTGTTGACGCATTCATGCGCCATCTACAGGTTTGTGTTGAAGAGGCTCGCACCATCGCCGATGCAAAAGAGCGAGAGCAGCGGCTCTGGCAATTGGAAAGTGCTCTACAAGAGGCCATCATTTACAAGAACAGAATCGAAGAACTCCAACGACACGGCATTGATCCCGTTCGATTGGTCGAATCCGAATCCGGCATGACGCCGGCCCCTGCCCCTAAGAAGGTGGAGGCGCTGATGACGGGTCACGACCACTGCCCTGTTTGCAAAGCGGTGTTTGAACCCGACCTCGGGTTCTGTCCTGCATGTGGCGCAGAAAAGTGAGGTTTCACTCTTCTTCTTCACGTTCCCACTGTTCAATGATTTCTTGAATCATCGGGTCGTCTTCGTCAACTTTGTAGAGGTATTCACCGGGGACTTCATCGGTCAGGAACACGGTTGTGCCGGCACGATAGATGGTGTGCCCATCTGCGATGGCTCGAGCGGTGTCAATTTCCAAAATTGTTGGGCGGTCAATGCGCACGTGTCCAGCTTCCATGGCGTTGTGAATGGAACGGGACAGGTGGACATTCTTACGGTCGCCTGCCGTCAATCCAAATTCAAGGAGCGTTTCGACTTCTTCACCCTCACAGGGGAAGTAAAGGACTTCGGGGATGTCATCGGTTGGAAGGTCAAGGTCAAGTTCGATGGAGTGGCCGTATGTTGCTCGGATCATGCCGTTTTCAACCTGATATCGACCTTTTTCATCAGCGTTGGCAATGGCCTCAAAGTGCCATCCTCGCAACCAGTGATAGTGGCGGCGTTGGTTACCAATGGCTTCAGAAAGTTCTCGGGTGTTGACCCAACCGTTGATGTCCATGTCCACGTTGAACTTTTCAGGAGCATGTCGGAGAACGAGAGCGAGAATGCGACCAAGCGAGTTTGCTTCTCGGTCGCTCATGATGAATTTCCCTTCGTCGTTGCACACGGGGCAGTTGGTGCCGGAAAAGTGTCCATGGGCTCTGCATTGGCGTAGCATGATGTCCATGCGGGTGCGACCTGTTCAAGAACCCTACGGGCACGGGTTGGTGAATCATGTCATGTTTGTTGTGGGTAGAGCGTGGGTATGAAATGCCTCGTCGCCGTGCACGAACACATGGTGGATGTCGCCGTCGTCGGGGCTGGACAAACGAAGTACGGAAATCATGCCCTCGGTCTGAAAGGGATGTGGGCGGAAGCCGCTTCCAAGGCCTTTGCAAGTGTTGACGGGGATTTTGACCCTGCTTCGGTTGAAGAAGCCTTCATCGGAAGCTTGGCATTCGGCGGCTCACAACTTGGCAACACTGCAGCCTTGCTGACTGAACATTCAGGAATGGACGGCGTGGCAGTTCGTCGTGTTGAAAACGCCTGCGCCTCCTCGGGCTTTGCCTTCCGGGATGCTTGGATGGCCATCAAGAGCGGACAGGCCGATGTTGTTGTAGCTGGTGGTATTGAGAAAATGAACGACTTGACGCCCGAGCGGAAGCGGTATTGGCTCGGCGTTTCAGGAGATACGGAGTGGGAACGACTTGCTGGCCTTACGTTTCCGGGCACCTACGCCCTGATGGCCCGTCGGTATTTCCACGAGTTTGATTCAACCCACGACGACTTGGTTCATGTCAGTGTCAAAAACCACCTTCACGGTTCCATGAATGCTGATGCCCATATTCAGAAGGAAGTCAGCTTCGAAAAGGCAGCGGGTGGCTTCATGGTCGCCGACCCGCTTACGCTCTACGATTGCTGTCCAACATCCGACGGGGCCTCATGTGTCGTGCTTGCAGCCGACCATGTTGCCCACAAGTTCACCGATACGCCCGTATGGGTCAAAGGTGCAGGAGCAGCCTCTGACAACCTTGCATTGCACGACCGTCCAAGCATCACCCAACTCAAAGCGACCCAGGTCGCCTCGGCCAAGGCCTACGGCATGGCTGGTTTAGATGCTCGGCAAATCGATGTGGCAGAGGTCCACGACTGTTTCACCATCGCCGAGGTGTTGGCGACCGAGGACCTCGGTTTTGCACAACGCGGTGAAGGCGGTCGTTTCGCACGTGAAGGTGAGGGTCGAATCAACGAAGGAACCACGACGGTGAATTCCAGTGGCGGTTTGAAATCCAAAGGACACCCATTGGGAGCGACTGGAACCGGACAAGTGGTTGAAGTGTTCAAGCAATTGCGTGGCCAGGTGGAAGCCGGACGCCAAGTGCGAGATGCTGAAACAGCCCTGACACACAATGTAGGTGGCTCGGGTGCGACATGCTCCGTTCACGTCTTTGGGAGGGACCGTTGATGAGCGACGAAGTTTGGATGGGGTATTTGCTTCATCACGAACCCTCCTATACGGTCGTTCAATCGCCGTTTGTTCTCAACGGTCAACGTGTTTTTGGAGCCGATAGCGATGCAACCACGCTCGCCGTGGCCGCCTTGCTTCATCGTTTGGAGCATGATAATGTATCCGCAATTTCAGTTCCAGAGGGCATCGATGCATCCAGCCTCTCTGCTGCGACCGGTGTGGCTTTGCACGACGGGGACGCCGAGGAAGAACCTCCATGGGAGGTGTTGATGAGCGACGAAGCCATCGTCGTGGTGTCTCAACGAGGTGCTACCGTGGAGATTCCGGTGTTTGATATTGAAGTAGAAGTAGACGTTGAATTCCACGCTGCTCTTGAGGCGGCCTGGGGCCAGGAACTGTCTGAGAACCATGTCAGCCAAGGCGCCTATGTCTCTCGAGCACAATACGATGAAGCCGCGGCTTCTCGTCTGCAACTTCACGGGCAAGCCAATGAACAAGGTGTTGTTTGGCCCCCTCGCTTTTCTCATGTCGTGGATGGACACAGCGCTTCGGGCATGCGTCTGCAACGATGCGGGAAGGTCATGACATGGACGACCCTTTCTGCTGCCGGGGCGCCGTCTGAATTTTCGCTTCGTGCACCTGTTCTTGGCGGCGTCAGTACGGTCCTTCTTGCGCTGGACGACGGGCCCAACGGGGTGTTTTTGATGGTGGATGATGAAGAATCCATCATTGAAATGGACGCCCGAATGGAGTTGGTGTTTCGTCGGCTGTACGCTCAGGAAGGCTTTGTTCGGTACGGTTTGAAAGCACGGGCCATTCATGACTAACAAAGCATTCATACAACGCAAAGTTCACCATCCCTTCATGGCAGGGTTTGGAGGTATGAGAAAAGGGCGAGAGGAAGCCCAATCCAACCTTGGGTACACCGAAGGCGGTGATTGCCCACGATGCGGTGGAAATGCCCAAGATTCAACCATGAAGGGCTACCTTCAATGCGGTTCATGCGGCCACGAATGGGCCGACCCGAACTACAAAGAAGAGCGAAAGCGCCCCCAACCCCCCACCCATCGTCGGGACGCTGAACAAATTGAACAGTTCAAACAGGAAATGGCTTCAGGTGAACTGGCCAATGTCCTCGGCATCAACAAGAATTTGACCGGCGAGCAGGAACAATCCCTCAAGCGACTCGAAGACAAGTGGATGAGCGGGATGCAGGGCCACTACAACGCCGCAGCCGAAGAACGAAAGCCGTTGATGATCAGTTTTGATGACGATGACAATATCCTGTCAACGGAAGTGGCAGCGATCACCATCGTGTCCAATGGCTTTGATGGTGGTGAAGAAATCCGCCTTGAATACCCTGGGCGTGGCACCGAGTTTTACGCCTATAACGAGCGAAGTCCGACCGGTTGGAAGCGTGGACCAAACGCCGAAACGACGGCCCGTTCAATTGCCAACGTCATCAACCGTTCCTCGAAATTGGTTTACGCCAACTTGGACGGCGTGCGTATCTCGTTTGAATTGCGCGATGACAACCTCAATGCTGCATCCTTCGTGATTTTCGTTGATGACCCCGGCGGCACGGACATTGTGGCCGAGAAGGGAGGCGTTGTCTTGGACCATCGCGACTTTTCCACCATCCAAGATTATCGAAACGTCGTTGAGATGGTCCTGGAAGACGGTATTATTTCTCCTAGCGAAGACCAACTTCTTTGGGCCATGCGAGAACAACTCAACATCGATGAGGCCTACCATGTACAAATGGTCGTTGACATCTGCGGAGAGAACACGCTGAAGGAGTGCACGAATTGCGGTGGCATGGCTGAATTGTACCCTGAGCATGCTGCATGGTATTGTCATCCCTGCGAACAGTGGTGTTGACAGAATTATCGCACTATCTCTTGTTCTATAGAAAGATAATTTGTTGTTTCCAGCATTCTCGTCTATCATGAATGTGGGGACTCTTCATAAAGTGAAGCGGTATCCGAAAGACGGTTACGCCTATGGCAAAAGACGTGTTGTATATTGGAATCGACTTGGGTACCTTCCGCTCCGTGATGGTCTCCTCCGACAGTCATGAAGTGGAAGAATTGACGGTTATTGGTACTCCCAAAGACCCGATTGCTCGAAACTTCTTGAAGCGCGATGTCCTTTTCGGTCATGAAGCACTGAAGAACCGCTTGGCACTCAACCTGTTCCGCCCGCTTGAACTCGGTGTCATCAAAGACACGCCTGAAGACCGCGAATACATCGCTCACTTCATCACGCACCTCATCGGTCTTTCCGACCCCGAGGATTACGACCGTGTTGTCGCAGTTATCGGTGCACCCGCAGAAGCCAGCCACGTTGACAAGACTGCCATCTTTGATGCTGCTGCCGGCTCGGTCAACTCCGCCATGATCATCTCCGAACCGTTCGCTGTGGCCTATGCCCTCGACATGATTACCCACACCTTGGTCATTGACATCGGTGCAGGTACCACTGACCTTTGCCGTGTTTACGGAACCATCCCAGGTCCTGGCGACCAAATGCACACCGGCTACGCTGGTGATTACGTCGACAACGCCCTCATCAAGGAAATTCAGTCCAAGTACAACGGTGCTCAAATCACCAAGGACATGGCACGACGTTGGAAGGAGCAGTTCTCCTTCGTGTCCACCGCAGCCCCTGACGAGCCTGTGCTTGTTGACTTCTCCATTGAAGGCAAGGCCATGACCCTCGACATCACCGACTGCATGCAGCGTGCTTGCGAATCCATCGTTGACCCCATCGTTGAGAACGTCAAGAAGCTCATCGCCGGTTCCAACCCAGAATACCACGACGAATTCCGCAAGAACATGGTCCTCGCTGGTGGCGGTTCCTCCATCAAGGGACTTGGTGCCCTCATCGAGCGCCGTCTCTCCGACATGGGCGACGTGAACGTTCACGTTGTTGACGACCCTGTTCGCTTGGGTGCCATGGGCGGTCTTCGCCTCGCTATGGAAGTTCCAGAAGAGATGTGGAAGAACCTCACGCTCGCCTCTCGCTGAAGATAGAACTTCACTTGGTAAAACAAGTCCATTTTGTGCATAATGCACCTCTGCATAGGCACCTATATCTGCCCGCGTTGTTGAGTAGTTCAGTTATGGGCCCGGGGTCCGAAGACCCCGGGATCCTGGGAATCGGTGCACGGTGATCAGCCGCGTGGTAGCCCAGGAACTTGCCCCTCAATCAGTTGCTCGCTCAGCACCTTCACTTGCTTGCAGAATAATTTCAAATTGAGTTCATATATACTCTTGATTCACAGGATAGCGCCCTTGAATTAATTTGCCAGTTGTGCCAAACCAAGTTCTCATATCAACGAAACATGAATCAAGGATCTGATGAATCAGCAAGGAATTGATTATCGATGCTCGGGGTCCGAAGACCCCGAGCTCGTGGGTATAAACCCAATCATGGTTCTATGTGAACCATTT
>CEUM01031129.1_pt1 | contig 11177 bp, 25 predicted proteins | sample 356421 | NCBI WGS metagenome assembly CEUM01 (sample SAMEA2622716, study PRJEB7988) | marine metagenome | biome: marine biome (ENVO:00000447); feature: surface water layer (ENVO:00002042); material: "saline water (ENVO:00002010), including plankton (ENVO:xxxxxxxx)" | depth 5 m | reverse complement strand
GTATGAATAACTGCAACTTGTTCCATAATTTACTCCTCTTTCTGATTCTCTTAATACTACCATGTTTTGACAACAATGTCAAGTCTTATATAATATTGTTTTCCCAGACATCATCTGCAAGTTTCTTTTCCATTCTATATGCCTCTTTCTCCCAAGGCAAATCCCAATAGTTGGTATCCTCTGGAATCATTTTAGACTTCCATCTTGCTCTACCTTTGACGATACCATCATTCATTTCATTTCTTGCATACTGTTTGACATGAACCATTTCATGACATAATGCCTGTACCAAATCTTTGATACCAATATTCTTGTCAAGTTCGATATTAAAATTTCTATTGGTATCTAACATCATACAAAAACCAATCGCATCACTTTTGATTTTTACCAAATCAACAGTAATATCTAAAGTACGAAATCTAGGAAGCAATTTCTTAATCATGTGTGCAACTACTTTATGACAGATTTCTTTCTGTACTTTGTTTCCACCATTTACTTCAACGAAGTTCATTACTGACACTCATCTTCAAAAAGTTTTTCGACTAACTGTTCTACCAAACTGTCAATCACACTATTACCCTCAAGTCCTGCCTTTTCTATTGCATCTTGAAATTCCATAACTGTCATGGACTCTACTTTGTCCATCAAATTCTCTTTCAGAATAGTATTTACTTCACAACTCATTTTTTACCTCTTTCTTAACTATACTTACATCTTATATTGTTTTGAGAACATTGTCAAGTCCCTTGTTAAATGGTTGATTTTATTGAATTTTTTAGGGGGGGAAAATAAAAATGGGGGGTCATAATACCCCCCATTTTCTCACGATTCGCATGACCTATTGTAACTGAGCATTTTTGTTCATTACAATGATACCTCGAATCATGAAAGCGATACTCGCAAGAGATGTCCAGATGAGCGTTGAGAGAGAGGAGTCAATTCCGTCCATCCCAGATGCAACCATCGCCAATAACATACCAATACCAAAACTAATCATAATATACTCCGAATCAATTTCAATTCACTTTTATAGTTATACACTATTGTATGTTATTTGTCAAGTCTCACATAGTCATCATTCCACCCAAAAGCGGTTTTGACAACATTGTCAGACAAACCTTTATATTTTTGATGTAACTTTTTATCCTTTGCAACAATGAGAATATCTGCCTCATCTTTATGCAAACCCTCTAACATCTGAATGAACATAGTTTCTTTTCTCATTCTAGGTGTTTGATTATCTGCACCCTCAATAAAGTGCCATAACCTTTTTGCCTCTTGAACAAGTAAAGTATGTTCAGTACCCTCTGGTGCATCATTAGGTTTAAAAGGAACTGCACCCTCTGGTAATACCCATTTAATTTTTGGGTCGAAAGAAGACTTGATTACCATTCTTAAAGAATCGGTATCATGTTTTCTTAGTATTTCAATCTTCTTATCCTTAGTCTTTGCATTGTTCACCTTTTTAAGAACCTCTGCAATACTAGGTGTATATGTTTCAACTGCCATTAGAAATCTCCTATGTTTTCCATTAAGGACTTTAACTTTTTCTTAATAAAATAATTTAGTAAATGTTTACGACTACCCTCTGGAGCGTCCAAGAAAGTTTGTGTACATTTCTCTTTAATGTCATCTGGAATATAAGATAAATCTATTAGAGTTCTATTTCTTTGATAGTTTCTCATCATCTCTTCATTACAGTAATCACTTGGCTCCAACTCAATCCATGCCTCAAGTTTTCGTTTTGACATAGGTCTTTGTCTTAACTCATCTACAAAACAATTATCTGGCGATAGAAAATTTGGAACACCATCACCTCTATCACCTTTTAAGATATGTTCTTTAATATATGTAGTAGGGTCAATACCATTAATATATTTCTTTTGCATAGGACTAAATTGTGATACAAAGTTATATTTTTGTAACTGTATAAAATCCTTATCACTAGATAATATTAAAACCTTTTCATAATTCTTAGGTTCAGATGCAACATGAAATACAACAGATGCAATAATATCATCTGCTTCTGCATTGTCTACTTCTAAAACTTTATATGGAAAAAATTCAACTAATTCATCTTTAATCATGTGTAGTGTATCAAAGATATTATTCCAATCCAACTTGGATTCTTTTCTACCTTTTCTACGACTATGTTTGTAGTTAGGGAAATAATCTCTGCGCCAGTTTGTCTTGTTATCATAACATAACACAAGTTCTCCAAACTCACCTTGAAACTTAGAGCGATAACTCCTCAAAGAGTTTAAGACCATGTGTCTTACAAAGTCTGGTTCAACATTTTTATTTCCACCTAGTTGCACCATCAAATTAGATAGTGTAACTTGATTCATATCAACTAGAATCATCTTCTTTCTTATTAACTAATAAGTCCTCTAATAAATTAAGGTCAACTTTAGTAATCACAGTATTTGCAACTTCGTCATTTTTTGTATTAACTACTGCTTCCATGAACGGTTGAATTGGGTGTTTAAATCCAATATCACGATAAAGTATACCTCTTACCACTTCATTTAAGAAAGATATATCACCAATAAATCTTTCATTTTTAATATCAATACCATTTTCACCAATGTTATGAATCAACCCAATCATGAGTCCCTCTGCAAGATTATCAGCAAAATCTAAATCTTCAGAAGCACTAGTTGGATTGATATTCACAACCTTAGGCATTTTCTTGCCATTAAATTTCTTTGGGAATTTAATGATATTATCGGTCATTAATAACCTAACTCCTGCTTTCTCTTTTCTACCTTACGTTGCCATCTACGTTTACCAGCAGCTTTTGCTCGTCTACGTTTTTCACCTTTAGTTTGGTAGTAACTTCTTTCACGGAGTTCTTGAAAAAGACCCTCTTTCATAAGTTTCTTTTTAAGCACTCGTAGAGCACCATTAACATCAGATGTTGTTGTGCCGTCTTTATTCTTGACTTGTCGAACTGTAACGTACATTCCACTATCTTTCTGTCTGTCCTTATATTTATTGTTCTTTTTAAAGTATCTCATTGTTCTCCTTTATTTCTGATTTAATTAATTTATCAAACTTTTTAGTTTCAGCATTTTTAGACTCACTAACATCTTTTTCAAGTTCTTTAAATGCTTCATTTGCTTTAAGTTTTGACAACAACATCTTATCTTTCTTTAGACGATTAAGAAGTATCTTCTGTGCTTCCTCATCAGAATATTCTAAAAGAACATAGACACGATATTGAATACCATTTGAAACAATCTTAGATTCTTTTACCTTATATCCAGCAACATCTACATCTGCAATAATATTCTTAGTAGCAGTCTGTATCTCATTTATCACAGAAGCATCTGCATCTGTAGAACCTACTTTTGTCATAAATGATTTAGTAACAGAATTCAATCTACCATTAATTCTATCTGCAAGAGTTGTCTTTGCACTTAGAATTGCAATATCATTTGATAGTTGTAATGCTGGTGAGATTGCAGTTCCAACTGCATATATAGCATCTTCACTTTCTGGCATATTAGTATACCACTTTGGAACTTTGACAACTTGTTCTTCAACAACCTTTGCCTTGTGTTCATATGCTTTTTTTACTGCAAACGGTGTAATCGTTTGTGCAGTATCAATACTGTCTGTAGATTTATTAAACATACTACAACCAGACATCAGTACACCTAATGCACCGACAGTTACGACTTGTTTTAACATTATTTCACCTCTTTCAATGTATTAACGATATTATCACGAGCACCACTATCAATAAAGATTTGTTTGGTAGTCGTTGTTATTTGAGGATAGTATGTCGCTATAAATATCCCACAAATAATTCCAAAAAGAATTTTCATCATCACTTCAACCTCACTTTAAATAAATCCCAAAACTCAAACAAGTTGGTATCATAATTACCATAGTAGCCTGTTGGGTCTGGACTTGGGCCAGTCCTTATAGGTTTGAAGTTATCTGACCAATGAGGTTTCTTCTTCTTTTTATTCTCTAGGTAATTTACTATAATGGTAGGTGGCGATTCACAAACATACTCTGTTTTAGAATTCACAATCTTACCATTTTGATATTGCACAATTTTTACATAATCACAATCTTGTGCAAAAGTAGGGTTGCCAATCATACAGATGGCAACCGCCATAATCACTTTTTTCATTTCTCTACACTATCAGTTTATAGTTGGTTTGTCAAGTTTTTTAATGACACAATCAACTGCGTCAGTATTGAAACCACCTATATGCCAATCATACTCTTCAGTAGGAATATAACCATCTTTCCAATTGTAGATTGTAGCAGTAACAGTTTCAAAGTCCTCAATTCCAGTATCATCTGTAAATGGTACTTTGAACTCTATTGCCCATTGAGCGTTGACCTTTTCGTAAGGGTCACCATCTGTCATGGTAGGGTGTCCAAACACCTTGACTAACTCATCATAGGTAGTCTTGATTTTTCCTTGAAAACTTGTCATGTTGATATCAACAGTATCACAAACAAGTGTATTGGTTATTTCAAAGTTATTATCCAACATTGATAACTTCTCCTTTCCCAATCCACACAAGCAACTCTTCAAACAAGATTTCCCATGTATCTTTTTTCTCTTTGACATAATCGAAAGCGTAGACATTTTCTTTTGCCCACTTAATAGCGTCTTTCGCATTATCAAACTCGGCAGTCTTACCCATTTTGTTGTTCTGAGTATAAACCACATATTTCACAGTATTTTTCATAACGACTCCTTTTCTCACTTTACGAATCACTTTACCATATTCTAAGAACTTTGTCAAGTCCCTTTTAACCAAAAACTGGGTGTCCATCACTAAAATGGTCGCCTGTTTCTATCGCAAAGATTTCGTCCTTTGCAACGTCAGCACCCATAGAACCGAACTTTGTTTTGACAACTAACATCAAATCCTCTTTGGTTTTGACCAAATCATCAGCAACAAAGTTACCATCTTCATCAAAAAAGTCCCAAACGAACTCTTGAACCTCAATAATAAAATTACCAACTTTAGACATTTTTTACCTCTTTTCTCATTATTACAATACATTTATATCATGTTATGAAAACATTGTCAAGTCCCAAAAAAACCCTTATAAATCAAGGACTTATAAGGGTCATTTGTTCTAGTTTTGTTCGTTTTTGTGCGAATCGGTGCGAATCGGCGAATCACAACTGAGATAATAATTTCTTCAATTTCTTCTTAGATTTACCTATCGCTTTTGCTTTTGCAATCTTATCTTTGTTAGATGTATCATCACCAACAACTACAAGACCAATCATACCCATACCTTTATGGGGTGTACACCAATAGTAATAGATTCCAGGCACATCAAAAGTAATTGAAACCTCTTTACCATTCTTTGACTTCTTAGGAATATCAAATCCGTCTGGAGCTGCAATAAATTCTACATTATGTCCTTTTGACGCAGGCAACCATGTAATTGTATCTCCAACTGCAACTTTTGCTATTTCTTTTGAATATACCATTTTATTGCCGTTTGCATCTTTATTCAACATATCAATCGACATATCAGCGGCAAAAACTAAACTTTGTCCACTAAAGAGTCCACCTAAAAATGCGAGACTCCAAATTAATCCAATATAATATTTAATCATTATTTTTCCTTTCACTATGCACCATGACCATATGTGTCATAGTCCCAATCTTTAGATTCTTTACTTTCACTAATAAACCGATTCTCTTCTTCAGTATACGGCCACATTATTTTTTCTCCAAGTTTTTGAGCATTTCGTCATATTCTTTATTAGTTTGCTCATTTATTTTATCAAAATGAAATGTCATATCTTTATCAAAGTAATTCCAGTAACCTCTTTCTTGAAAAAGTTTTCTATTCGCTGATAACTGGCGACCTCTTTGCATTTCAATAAAACCTCTCTGAAACCATTTACTAACGGCCTCACAAATCTTGCAAGTCTCTTCATAGACTGCTTCTGCCACAGACATTCTGTATCTCCTATTTTTGAAAAATGTAGTTTAATCACTACTATTATATTTATATAAGAAACTATGTTTTGAATTGGAAAACTGTTGTTTCCATTTTGGAAATAATATTTAGTTTCTTCTTCTGGTTCTAGGTTTACTTTTTAGTTCTTCTTTTGCTTTTTCTGCTTCTTCTCTCATTTTCTTTTCAAGTTGTTCTTTATCATCATTCTTTTGCCACCTACACTTTTCTCTTTGAGATAATTGAGCATTAAATTTTTTTCTTACTGCTTCTGCATTATTTGTAAATTGTAACATAAATTTAATTGCAACATAACCATCACCTTTGAACATAAGTTTACCATCTCTGTAAACCTTTCCAGTTCCATCTCCCATTTCTATGGCACAATTTTCGTAACTAAACCTCATCTTTATGCAGTCCAATAAAATATTCTGCATCAACCAAAACTAATGGTTTGTGATTATTTCTTTTCACAACAACCAATGGTTCGTAGTCTTTGCTATTTTCGACTGCTTGAGAATATGATTCCCAGATGTTTACTTTTTCTTGGTTTTTACATTCAACAGAGTAAGGGAACTTTTCTCTTGCAGCCCTTGCCATAATCAAATCTTCACCACCAGCGCCCATAGACCTAGATTCTACATCTTCTGGGTGTACATTGAGTTCTTCTATAAGTTGTTCACGAACCCATTGTTGTAATCGTCTACCTTTTGCTTTCGCACTTTGTGTTTTCAATTCTGAACCCACCTAGCATAATCCTTTTCACAGAGTTCACATTGACATTTTGGACAGATTAATTCCATCTGTTCACCACAACATTGTTCATCTTTTAAAGGTCTATCACAATGAGAGTCATTCTCACATAATTTACATTTCGTCATTCACAGCACTCACAACTACAACCAGTACATACATCATTTGGACAATTATCACATTCATTACCACAATGACAATCACAACTACATTTTTTGCATTTACAGTTAGTCATAGTCTTCTCCAAAATCCTCGTCTATATAATCCTCATCATTATTTATCTCTCCACCACAGAAGACACAATGACAAGCATTATAGTGACTGTCAGACATTCCATAACGGACTGTAAACTCAACATCACAGTCCGTACAATATAGAACTTTTTTAGACATTTAAATTTCGCAACCCCCAGCGGCAGAACAAGCAAGTTCTTGCGAACCAATAGTCATGTCAGATTTTTCATATTCACCTAACAATGACCAGTCTACTACTTTTGGCATCTTATTTAGTATATCTTTATACATCTTCTCATCACAGTCTTGATAGGGTGCTTGTTTATATGTATGGTCGCTAAATGGTAAGAAACTTACACCAGACATATAATCAAAGTGTTTATAAACCCATGCACCGACTTCTAACCACTCATGTTCTTTAACTGTTATAGTAACACTTGGTTTGTGTTCGCACCATGACTTCTGATACGTTAACCAAAGTTCCAACTGCTCTATAGCGCTCATATCGGTTCTAAACACCGATTTATTGTCTACTTTCATTGGAAATGAAAACACAGAAGTATGGTTAGGATTCATTACATCATCTTCAATTGGAAATCCAGCATCTTTCATCATCTTTGTTAATGGGTCTTTTTTATCACCACGAACAGTTCTAATATAATATGGGTTATGTCTTGCATGAATACCAGAGGCAGCATCAACTAATTGTGAAACAGTACCAGATGGTTTAACACAAGTAATTGCAACTGCACGATTGATACCAAGTTTCTTTGCCCACTTCTTATTAGTTTCTACAGCGTGTTCTCTTAACTTAGTCAATAATTCTTCAAGACCTTTCTCTTTACCATTTGTAAGAGGACTATCCATAATTCCAGTAAGTGATACACCAAGAAGTCTTTCTTCAGCACAATTCTTTTTCCACATTGCAGATACATATTTAAAGTTAGTCAATGTTGATTGAAACGTACCAAGGATAGTTGCAAGTTCAACTTTCTTCATTAATGTTTCTTCTGTATCACCAACACGAATTACTGCCTCCGAAAGATTACAGAATTCTCTATCTCGTAAGATGATTTCAGAACAAGGATTAGTTCCAAACTCATATCCATCTACAACTCTACGACCATTTCTAGATGCCATTTTATTTGCAGACTCACGATTGAATATACCTCTTTCACCAGACTTAGAATCATAAAGGGATTTCCATTCGTCCATGAAGATACCAATATCTGGTTTTTCAGAATAACACGCAGAGTTATTTGCAAGTGCTCTTTGTCCATTCTGTTCCCACCATTGTCCTGCTTTTGCATGACGCATACGGTCATCAGACAAATTAGAAAGACTAATCAATGCACTTCTACGAACACCACCAACTACAACAATCTCTGCAATCTTACAGACAATATCATGACACTCTAATGAAGATAATTTTCTACCTTGTGAGTTTTTGAAAGTGGTGACACAAAAGTCAAATAAACTTTCTAATGGGTCTGGGCCAGATGCACGACCACCAAAAGTTTTCAATGGAGCACCAGCAGGTCTGACTTTTGACATATCCCATTTTGGAATCTGTCCGATATACAACATACCAATTAATTCTTTAAATGCTTTCGCCCAACCTAACTTACTATCTGCAACTTGAATAACAGTATCAGACATATAAAACTCTTCTGCAACCACTGGAAGTTTTGCAGTATATTGTCTTTCAACAGAAAAACCAACTCCAGTACCATTCATTAATACATAAAGTATTTCATCAAAAGCAGCAACTCTATCAACTGCAACATAAGAACAATTGTAACCAGCAATGTTTTCTTTCTTTAATGCATCACCAGCAGTCATAAGACAACGCATTGATGGCATCACTCTAGTTTCTAATATTGCTTCTTCTAATTCATTTTTAATTTTTGAGTCTAGTTTGTAACCACACATTTCTTCTAGGTGCGACTCAAAAAAGTTAAAATATCTTCCTACAGTTTCACTCCAAGTTTCTCTACGTCCTTCTTCAGGCAACCATCTAGAGTATCTTGATAAATGAATAAACTGTTGATATTGAGTTGGTAGTGAGTTTGATAAGTTAGACATTTACTTTTCTCCAATTTGTAAACTTTAACAAGGCCATATTACCTTGGTAAGTATTATTTTGTATTATCGTTTCTATTTGTTCTTTCGTCTTTCCAGACATAACCATATCATTAATATCTTTCTCTTGAATATCATCAGGCCATAACACCATAGGATATCCATCTTCCAAAAGATTATTCATACTCTTGAGAACGGCAGTATTTCTTCTGTCGTTATCTGGTATGATTACTGTATCTTTGGGTAACATCTTAAATTTATTAAAACCAAGGACGGCAACACAATTGTCCACAAATAGTGAATCAATTGGGCCTTCTACTGCGTATCTGGTTTTATCTGATTTAAGTCTGTCTTGACCAAAGATGAGTTGCGTGTCCTCATGGACTTTGCTTGTTTGATATCGTAATTTGAAATCATTATTGTCATAAGACCTTCCTTGACACGCAATAAACTTGTTACTTTCATCATGACAAGGTATAATTAACCTTGCACAATCATTATTAGTATCTAGTTTTTTATGACACCATTCGTTAGACCACTTATTGAAAGACTCAGTATGGTATAAGAGATAGTGTTTATCAGAGGGTATTTTTCTCTTTTGCACATATATCTTAGCATAATGATTATGGTCTAATGACGATATCTTTTTTACTAGTTTAGATTTTAAGGGTGAATTACCCTTTAGATGAGGTGGCGGTTTAAAATCAAACTTTTCACTTACCTCTTTATCTTTACCATTATCTAAATACTTTTCTTTTATATAGTCATCATGCAACTGCGAGTCTAAGTGTTTTAGAAAATTATTTAAGTTTGCACCTATTCCACAGTTGTGACACTTATATATAAGATTCGATTCTTTACGAAAGACATAACCTCTCGCTTTTGTTAAATTTGTTTGAGAATCACCACAATAAGGACACCTAAAATTCCAGAGATAATCACCTTTTCTCTTGAATTGTTGGAGTCGTGATGATGCTAATAAAAGATATTTTTGTTCTATATACATCATAATAGAACAGAGTATATATGATTATTATGGGATTGTCAAGTCCAAATTGGAAGTTTTGTAATAATAAATCCACAAACGATTGAACCACCAATAATGACCCAACGCCATTTCTCTAGGATACCAACTCTGTTGTTTAGTTCTACACTAATTTTTTGTAGTTCTGCTAACATCTTTGTTTCCATATCATTCATGCGTTGGGCCGTCTTGTCTGCGTTGTTGGATATTCTGGAATGAAGTTCTTGAATATTTTCTCTAAACTCAGTTTCTTGTCCATCTAATGCTTCTTCTTGACGCATTAGTTTTTCTTCATGGACTGCCATGATAGTATGTAAAGAACTAGAAACATCTGCAATCTTTTCAATCGCAGTATCGAGTCTTACATGAATTTCTTTCATGTCTTTAACTTCTCTTTTTAATAATGCGATTTCAGTTTCTACAGACATTACTTATCTCATTGGAATACCATCTTCAAATGACATTATATTATTTCTGTCATCTACTATTACTGCAAGTTTCTTACAACTTATAGATACAGTGCCTTGGTCAGATGGTTTAATTTGCATATTTCTTTCCATAGTTCTTTTGGTAGATAAACATTCACTTAGACCATCACGAACTGTATATTCAATCAACTCTCCACCACTCATATACAACAAAAGTACAAATTCTATTACTTTCATTTTAATGACTTCCGTTCTTAATTGCATCATAGTGACTATTCACTATTCTGTCTTTTAACTCATCAATTGCTTTTTCTAATTTTTGTATTCTAGTTTCATAAAATTGTAGAGTTAACGCTTGTTGTTGGTCAAATGGTGCCTTTCCAGTTTCAATATCTTTTGTTAGTTTTTCAAGTTCACCAGCAATATGTTCTATTAACATAAACTGTTCAGCATCTGCTGGTAATGCACCCATTTCACCTCTGGGCCATTTTATACGAAATTCAGTATTCTTTTCCAAGTCAGACTGTGCTAAAGTTATTTCAGTTTCAATAGAATTTAGTCTTTCTATAATTCCAAAATAAGCCCAAGTAGCAACAGCAACTGCAACAATAATAGAAACCATGTTTCTTATTGGCATTGCAACATTTGTATCATCTGATAATTTAGTTGGTTGTGGCATCACTTTCTCCATTACTATTTATG
>CEUM01116890.1_pt1 | contig 11180 bp, 7 predicted proteins | sample 356421 | NCBI WGS metagenome assembly CEUM01 (sample SAMEA2622716, study PRJEB7988) | marine metagenome | biome: marine biome (ENVO:00000447); feature: surface water layer (ENVO:00002042); material: "saline water (ENVO:00002010), including plankton (ENVO:xxxxxxxx)" | depth 5 m | reverse complement strand
ATCCTTTTTTTTAGGCCTATGGATTTGATTTTATTTAACTTTGTTGTACCAATTTATTAAAAAATTATGGAATATTTAGATTTTGAAAAACCAATAGAGGACTTAATTGAAAAGTTAAATCAAACTATCCTATTAGGTGAGGAAGGAGAAGTAGATGTCAGCTCTACTGTTACAGAATTAGAAAAAAAAATCAAAACTACTAGAAAAGAAATTTATGAAAATTTAACTCCTTGGCAAAAGGTACAAATGTCTCGTCATCCACATCGACCATACACACTAGATTATATATTTGAAATCACAAAAGGAGATTTTGTAGAACTTCATGGAGATAGAGGTGTAAAAGATGACAAAGCCATGGTAGGTGGTTGGGGCACTATTGATGGAGAAACAGTTATGTTTATTGGACAACAAAAAGGGAGAAACACTAAAGATAGACAATATAGAAACTTTGGAATGGCAAATCCTGAAGGATATAGAAAAGCTTTAAGATTAATGAAAATGGCAGAAAAATTCAGAAAGCCTGTTGTAACTTTAATCGATACTCCTGGTGCATTTCCTGGTTTAGAAGCAGAAGAAAGAGGACAAGGTGAAGCTATTGCACATAATCTTATTGAAATGACTAAGTTAAAAGTCCCTATTATTTGTATCATAATTGGTGAAGGAGCTTCTGGTGGAGCTTTGGGTATCGGTATTGGTGATAAGGTATTAATGATGGAAAATTCATGGTATTCTGTAATTTCACCAGAAAATTGCTCTACTATTTTATGGAGATCGTGGGAGTTTAAAGAGAAAGCAGCTTCCGCATTAAAACTAACCTCGGAAGACATGATAATGAACAAATTAATTGATGGAGTTATAAAAGAACCTATTGGAGGAGCACACACTTTTCCTGAACAAGCGTATAAAAATGTTAAGAAAGCTATAAAGGAGAGTATTAAAGAGTGTAAATCATTAAATGTTAAAAAATTAGTACAAAACAGAATGGATAAATTCTCAAATATGGGAGTTTATAGCGAATAATATATGGCAAAGCTTCAAAATACCAAGAAAACATCTATTCCTTCAAATATTGATGGTAAAATTCAGCCTCAAGCAATTGATTTAGAAATTTCAGTTTTAGGGTCTATTCTTATTGACAATGAAGCTCTTTCAGATAGTATTGATATTCTTAAAAAAGAATATTTCTACAAAACAGAACATCAATGTATTTATGAAGCTATTTCTAATCTTTTTCAAGATTCAAATCCAATCGACATACTTACTGTTACGGAGGAATTAAAGAGATTAGGCACACTTAAAAAGTCTGGAAATGTTTCTTATCTATCAAGTTTAACTAGTAGGATTTCATCTTCTGCAAACACTGAATATCATGCTCGTATTATAGCAGAAAAATTTATACAAAGAAAACTCATCAATATATCTAGTGGAATTATTGAAGAAAGTTTAGATGACACTATTGATGTTTTTGAAACATTAAATAAGGCAGAACAAGAGCTCTTCAATGTAACAGAAGGAACACTTAGAAAAAGTTATGATTCCATGAGTGATTTAATAAAAATTTCTCTAAAAAATATTGAAGACTTAAAAAATAAAGAAGAGGGATTAAGTGGGGTTCCTACTGGTTTTTCTAAATTAGATAAAATAACTTCTGGTTGGCAAAAATCAGACCTAATTATTTGTGCAGCTCGTCCAGGTATGGGTAAAACAGCTTTTGCTTTAACAATGGCTAGAAACATTGCTGTAGAACATAATATGGGAGTTGCTGTATTTTCGTTAGAAATGTCCTCAGAACAATTAGTAAATCGTTTAATTTCATCTGAATCAGAAATTGAAGCAGGTAAATTGAGAAAAGGTGACTTAGTTGAACATGAATGGGTTCAATTGCACTCTAAAATTAAAGGTCTTTCAAAAGCTCCTATTTTTATAGATGACACGCCTGCTATTTCTGTTTTTGAATTGCGAGCAAAAGCAAGAAGGCTAGTAAAGAAGCATAATATTAAAATGATTATAATTGATTATCTTCAACTTATGACTGCTGGAGGAAAAGGAGGAAATAGAGAGCAGGAAATTTCAACAATTTCTAGATCATTAAAGGGAATTGCTAAAGAATTAGGAATACCTGTAATGGCTCTTTCTCAGGTAAATAGAGCTTTAGAACAACGATCTGGAATTGGGAGTAAGCGCCCAATGCTTTCTGATTTAAGAGAATCTGGAGCTATTGAACAGGATGCAGATATTGTTACTTTCATATATCGACCACAATATTATAAAATTCAAGAATGGGAGGATGGTGAAAGCTGTTTAGGACAAGCGGAAGTAATTGTAGCTAAACATAGAAATGGCGGATTAGGAGATGTAAGATTAAAGTTCAAAGCTCAATTTGCAAAATTCTCTGATCTAGATGAATTTGAACATGAAGCTGATTCTATTACTAATGAATCCATGGTTTCCATTTCATCTAGTATGAATAATGATATGCATTTTGAGGATGAAGATGATTATTAATGAAAAAATTACTTTTAGCAATATTAGTTGTATTTAATCTAGAAAGTTATTCTTCTTATATTCTTATTCCAATGGACGATTCACAATCTAATCATCTGAAATCCTACGGAATTGCATTTTTATCTTTACAGAATGACATTAAAGTAGATTGGTTACTTAATTATAGAGGAGGTAGTTTTTTAATTAAACACTATTTAGAAATAGAAAAAGAATGTATAGTAAGAGGAGTTTCTTACCAAATTATTGCTGACGCTCAATCTACTGAAATTCTTAAGAGTATATCCTCCCCATCTGTAAATCAAGAAGTGATTCGATTAGAAAAAACTCCTAAAATAGCTATTTATTCACCAAAACATAATCAACCCTGGGATGATGCGGTAACCATGGCTCTTACTTATGCGGAAATTCCTTACGAAGTTATTTATGATGAGGAAGTGTTATCTGGAGTTCTTCCATTATATGATTGGTTACACCTTCATCATGAAGATTTTACAGGACAATATGGTAAATTTTACGCAAGTTTTAAAAATGCATCTTGGTATAAGGAGCAAAAAATATTATTTGAGCAACTTGCAACTAAGCTTGGTTTTAATAAAGTATCAAAGCAAAAACTTGCTGTTTCATTAAAAATCAAAGAGTTTATAAATGGAGGAGGGTTTTTATTCGCTATGTGTTCAGCTACCGATTCATATGATATTGCATTAGCCGCTCAAAACACTGATATTTGTGCACATATGTTTGATGGAGATCCTATGGATTCAAGAGCACAGTCAAAACTAGATTATTCTCAAACACTTGCTTTTAAAGATTTTAGATTAGTTACAAATCCTAATCAATATGAATTCTCAAATATAGATGCTACTTCAACCAGGAAAATAAATTCAGAAGTAGATTTCTTTACATTATTCGATTTTTCTGCAAAATGGGACCCAATCCCTACTATGCTATGTCAAAATCACACTAAAGTTATAAAAGGATTTATGGGACAAACTACTTCTTTTAATAATCAGTTTATTAAATCTGATGTACTAATAATGGGAGAAACAAAATCGACAAATGAATCTCGATACATTCACGGCAAATTAGGAAATGGAACATGGACTTTCTACGGTGGACATGATCCAGAAGATTACCAACATAGAGTCGGAGACCCTAAGACAGACTTATCTTTACATCCAAACTCTCCTGGATACAGACTCATTCTAAACAATATTCTATTCCCAGCTGCTAAAAAGAAAAAACAAAAAACATAAATAGTAGAAAATAAATAATCAAGATTAAAGGAATAAGACACTAAAATTATTTCTGATTATACAAAAAACATGACATTTTGTCTTTTAATGCTGTATGGTATAGTTTTTTCACATAAATTAATTAAAAAAATTTAAAATGAAAAAGAAAGGAAACATAAACGTACAAACACAAAATATATTCCCAATTATTAAACAATTTCTTTACTCAGATCATGAAATATTTCTAAGAGAATTAGTCTCTAACGCAGTAGACGCAACTCAAAAAATGAAAACTCTTAAAAACGTAGGAGAACTTAATTCTGATATTTCAAAATTAAGAGTTGAAGTAATATTAGATAAAAATTTAAAAACTCTAACAATTAGAGATAATGGAATTGGTATGACAGACAAGGAATTAGACAAATATATTAACCAAATCGCCTTTTCTGGAGCAGAAGAATTTGTAAATAAGTATAAAGATGCCGATAAAAAGAACTCAATTATAGGACATTTTGGTTTGGGATTCTACTCCGCATTTATGGTTGCTAAAGAAGTTGAAATAATCACGAAAAGTCAACGACCTAATAGTAAACCTGTTAGATGGATCTGCGATGGTTCTCCAACTTTTACTATGGAAGAAACAAAGAAAAAAACCAAAGGAACTGACGTTATTCTACATATCGCTGACGACTCGATTGAATTTCTGGAAGAAGCAAGAATATCATCAATATTAAATAAATATTGTAAATTTCTTCCAGTAGAAATTAAATTTGGTGAAAAAACAGAAAAAATTGATGATCCAAATGGCAAAAAAGACAAAGACGGAAATATTGAGAAAGTTGATAAGAAAACTGACAATATAATAAACAATACTAAACCTGCTTGGAAAAAAAGACCATCTAATTTAAAAGAAGAACATTATAAAAGTTTTTACAGAGAGCTATATCCAATGGAGTTTTCCGATCCATTATTCCATATACATTTAAATGTAGATTACCCATTTAATCTAACTGGTATTCTTTATTTCCCAAAACTAAAAAACAATTTAGAGGTTCAAAAAAATAAAATCAACCTTTATAGTAATCAAGTATTTATAACTGATAATGTTGAAAATATCGTACCAGAATTTTTGACACTATTACATGGAGTAATCGATTCTCCTGAAATTCCTTTGAATGTTTCTAGATCTTATCTGCAAGCAGACTCAAATGTAAAAAAAATATCTAAGCACATCACTAAGAAAGTCGCTGATAAACTAAGCAAAATGTTTAAAAAAGACAGAAAAGATTTTGAAAACAAATGGGATGACGTTAAAGTATTCATAGAATACGGTATGTTAACCGACCAAACTTTCTTTCAAAAAGCGAGTGAATTTGCTTTATATAAAACAACGAAAAGTGAATATTTTACTTTAAACGAATTCACTGATAAAATTAAAGACATCCATAAAAATAAAGATGGTAAAATAATAGTTTTATATTGTAACGACGCAAAAGAACAACATGGCTTTGTCAAAACCGCAAATGATAAGGGATATGAAGTTCTTGAGTTAGGAGGTCCATTAGTAAGCCATCTTATTAGCAGGATAGAATCTGAAAATACTGACATACAGTTTACAAGAGTTGATGCTGATATAATTGATAGATTGATTGATAAGGACTCTGTAAATGTATCTAAACTTTCAGAGAAAGAAGAAAAAAATCTTCAAAAAATGATTGAAGATGTGGTAGATACAGAGAAGTTTACAGTAAAAATTCAAAATATGTCTTCTGAAGAATCTCCTATTATTATTACTCAAAGTGAATTTATGAGAAGAATGAAGGAACAACAACAGTTATCAGGTTCAGGCGGTATGCAAATGTTTGGTTCTATGCCAGAAAACTATAATTTAGATGTTAATTCGAACCATGAGTTAATTTCAAGTTTACTAGTAGAAAAATCAAAGAAAAAAAGGAACGAATTAATAAGTCAGTTGTTAGACCTTGCATTACTATCTCAGGGGATGTTAAAAGGTGAAGAACTTACATCATTTATTTCAAGAAGTGTTTCTTTAATAAAATAATAATATTCTAAATAATGAGTTATATTTTAATATTATCAATTTATGTTTGATATCAGTAAGTTCCAAAATTAATATCACCAACTTTTAATCAAATATTTTTAAATATTAGTACAATAATTCTTACATAATTAAGTTTTTAAATATATCTAAAAAAAAAATGAAAAAATATAAAATCTTATTATATGTTTTATTAGGTGTATGTCTATCATTCTACTTACAAGATATATTGTCGCAAAAAATCTACGCTTCAGAAGTTGATAACAAGACAAATAACAATATAGAAGAAGAAAATAGGCCGAACTTTATTAAAGCTTCAGAACTAGCTATACAAGCAGTAGTTCATATTAAATCTAAATATGTTAGTAATGAGATATATGGCTACTATGACCCCTTCTATGGAAGAAGATTTTTCAACCAACCAAAAGAGAATACTGCAAGTGGATCAGGTGTTATCATTTCAGAAGATGGATATATTATTACGAACAGACATGTCATTAATAATGCAAAAGAGATAGAAGTAGTCTTGAATGATAAAAGGACATATAATGCAAAAATTTTAGGAGAAGACTCTAATAGTGATCTAGCCTTACTTAAAATTGAAGAAAATAAACTTCCTTATTTAAAATTTGATAATTCAAATAATCTAAGGGTTGGTGAATGGGTGTTAGCAGTTGGGAATCCATACAATCTTAACTCTACTGTAACCGCAGGAATAATTAGTGCAAAGTCTAGAAAGATCAATATATTAAATGATGGAGGTATTGAATCATTTATTCAAACAGATGCAGCAATTAATTCTGGAAACTCGGGAGGTGCACTTATCAATACCAATGGTAATTTAATTGGAATAAACACAGCGATTCAATCAAAAACAGGTTCATTTAGTGGATATGGTTTTGCGATTCCCTCAAATATGGCTGAAAAGATTATAAATGATTTAAAAGAATACGGAGAAGTGCGTAGAGCATATATTGGAATTCATATTACTGATATAAATATGCAGGTACAAAAAGATTTAAAACTAAACACTCTTAAAGGAGTTCTAATCTCTAAAGTATTAGACAATAGTGCGGCACAACTTGCAGGCATCAAGGATCTAGATGTAATATTAGAAATAAATGGCATTAAGATTAACTCAACTAGCGAATTACATGAATTAATTATACAATTTAACCCAGGTGATGAAATCAATTGCACTATTCAAAGAAAAGATGAAATTATGAATGTCACCCTCTCATTGAAATCTTAAAAAAATTCAAAATAAGCAACATGAGATCTACCAAAAAAGAAACTTACTCAAATGAGTAGACTAAAATTTATTCAAGAATTATTTTTTTCTTAACTGTTCCATCATTGTAAATGTAAAAAAGTAGTTTACTCTTCATCTCTGTTGTTTCACGTCCTAATAAATCAACAATTTTAAACAATGAATTAGATATTTCAAATAAATTATCTTGAGATGAAATTGGACTATTACTTCCATTAATAATTTTCATAACGCCTACTTCTTCGTCTCCTTGAGCGTCAGTATCATTAAAAATCACATATCCGTTATCAATAAGTGCACCATATTCAGTTGCAGTATTTACTTGATCTTGACAGAAGATATCACTTTTAATAATATCACCATTTTTATCAACTGAAAGCACCCAACCATTCCATATATCAGAAGATAGAAAGGGAGGATTTATCTCACTGTAACTTCCTTCATCTCCAGTTCCTCCAAACATATATATGCCATCTGTTCCTGCTTTAATTCCATATAACTCATTTCTGATATGATTTAAACTATATCCTCGTGGATTAGCATAATGCTTTATCCAGTTTACATTGATATTTGTGTCAATACTAATACAAGAGTAATCAAAAGGGTCACCAGCCCCGGATCTTCCTGTATGTCCTCCATAGTATATAATATCATCTTCTGAAATACATAAATCTGCTGGAATAATATCTGAAGTATTAACAATATCTTCCGTCCATAGTCTATTCCCAAATCTATCTATTTTAGTTATACTCAAATCTTCTGCCCATCCAGTTCCCGCAGAATATATATAATCGTCTGATGACTCAACTAAAGCAACAGAATATTCGGAATTAGGATTTATATCAGTCCATATCTCACTACCATCAGTCGGATCAATTTTCATTACAACTGCCTGTCCTGCATATACTATAAATATTGTTCCAGCCTCATCACCTCCTATAAAACCAGAAGCATATATATATCCATCCGATCCGATTATTGTCATTCGAATACCATCAAATTCATTTAAACTTCCAGAAAAATTATATGTTTTATCCCAAATAACTGAACCATCATCTCCATTTAACCTTGCTATCCATCGCTCTTGTGAAAATCCAGACCCTCCAGAAACAATATAATCTACTCTGCCAGAGTCATAAATTTCTGTTATCCCAAAACCAACGGTATTGCTTATCGATTTAGTCCATATTAATTGCCCATTATTACCATTAATTTTATGTATTCTAGACATATTTGGTGGCATAAAAATAACTGCGCAATTCCCATCCGAATCAACTAAACCTCTATTTACTTTTCCTGCCGGACCATTAGTAAATACATTTTCCCATACAATATCTTGATTATAATTTGTACTATTTGGAATTAATTGACAAAATGTAATAAATGGAGTTAATAAACATAATAAATTAATTAAGAAATGTTTCATAATATTAAATTATAAAATTTGTAATTAGAAAAACATTTAAAAATTTGATTGCAGAATTATCCTCTTTTCAACGGTTCCATCATCATAAATGAACAACAATATCCCCTGCTGATTTTCTTTACTTTCTCTACCTAGAATATCAACAATTTTTACAAGTGATTTAGAATTATTTATTCCTAAAATAGAAGAGGGTATATTGTTAATATTGATGAAGGATGTATCTGAAATACAACCTAAACCATCTGTTATAATAAAATAATATAGACCATTTATCAATGGAGTAAATTGTATAGTAGATCCATTATTTTGTGTAGTACTCAATAAACCTGATGGTCCATATATCTCAAAAAGAAATGGTGGAGTTCCACCCATAACTGAAGCGTTAATATTATTCCCAATTGACGTTAATGAAGATATAGGATTAGACCATTGAATATACGAGTTAATGACACTATCACAACCGTATATTGTTTGAAGAGTATCAATATAATCTCCTTCTTCAGAATAAGTATTATTACCGACAGCTACAATGTCTCCTTCACAAATAACATAGCTATTATTAATTACTGAATTTGGATACACTGTCAAATACGTATTGACCACACTATCACAACCATTTACAGAAGACAATATATCTAAATAAGATCCTGGCATAGTATAAGAACTATTTCCAATTGAATATGTCTCTCCCTCACAAATATCTTGAAAATTAGATACAGATGAAGATGGAAAAACTGTTAAATCAGTAAGAATTGTACTATCACATCCATTTACAGAAGTCAAAATGCTTGTATATATACCGGTTTGAGTAAATATATCGCTTCCGACAATAACACTATCTCCAGAGCAGAATGAAATATTCTGCATAAAGGAAGATGTTGGTAATACAAAAAGATTTGTAGTAATAACACTATCACAGCCAGAAACAGAAACGAGTATATCAGTATATATCCCACTTTGGTTATACTGACTAGGTCCAACTGTAAAAATTTCTCCATTACAAATGGTATCATAATTATTTATATTATGTGATTGATTAACAATTAAATTGGTATTCACAACGCTATCACAACCAAAATAATTTATTAATGTATCAGAATAAATACCTGTAGTATTATAGTTAGAGTTTCCTACCGTATATATTGAATTACTACAAATGATAACATTATTATTTGTAACTAAATTAAATGTATTACACGGAGGAAATAAAACAGCGTCTAAAATTGTCATAAGTCCATTTATCAAACTTATAGTTAAAGTGTCTGGAGTATATCCAGGAGCAGAAAAAACAACTTGAAAAGTTCCTGAATTTACAGATGCAGTTTGATAAAATCCTAGAAGATTAGTATTCTGATTTATTGATGTAGACAGTACTTCAACAGAGGCGTTGCTTATTGGTGATGAAGTAATACCATCAATAACATTACCTTTTAAATAACAAGCTTGTTGAAAATCTCTTCCATATATTAATAATCTACCAGATCCACCTGGACCACTATTAATATCAGAAGAAATTATATTCCCAGAGGGTAAATATGGATAGGTTCCCCAACAACCATCAAATCCATTACCGGAACCAGAATAAGAATCATAATAAGCAACTTGAATCATATTATTAGGATAAGTAATATCGTGTACTGTAGTTCCATCTCTGTAGTAAGAGGTAATTAAAAAATTTCCATCTACAAAAGTATTATGAGGAATTGAATTTGAGCCTGGATTAGATTGTATTCTATCTACCTCAAAAATATTTGAAAGGTTACTAACATCAAAAGCTGTTAGATAAGCTCCAGATTGTTCATCAGTAGTAAAAACATAATCTCCATCATCAGAAACCCATGCGTTGTGAGTAAAGGCATTAGGGGTAGTAGCAGAACCTAATGTTTGAGGATTTGTTTTATCTGAAACATCCACACAAACAAGCTTTCCAGCATATATACATCCAGCCCACATTGTATCTCCTCTTACCATTCCATCATGTATATATTCCTCATTCCATTCTCCTAGATAAACAGGATTTGTAGGATTTGCATCTACATCAAGAAATATGGCTCCATTTGGTTGAAATCCAGCACCCCCTGCTCCAAAGATATATGCAATACCATTCTCATCTATATATATATCATGAGCACTTGTAAAAGAAACACTACCACCACTATTATTTGTGAACTGAGTCACATGACTATATGTACTTCCTGTCATATCAGTCAAATCAACGATTAACAACCCAGCATTTGCCTCAGTTGTTACATAGGCATAGTTTCCCCAAGTTTTTACATCTCTCCATGTAGAATTTAGATCTGAAATAAAAAACTCCTCAAATGGTGAAGATGGATTAGTAACATTTACAACTGAAAATCCATTACGCAAACCAACTAAAGCATATTCATCACCATTGGCATCAACCCATCCCCAAATATCATTTCCTTCTGTTGTTGGATAATCATACGTCCCTAACAAACTCATGTTCATACTGTTTTGAGAAAACACAAAAAAAGGTATTAAAATAAAAAATAAGATAAGTTTTTTCATATTACAATAATACAAAAGATTTATAGAAATTTAGAAAAAAAAAAGTCTCAACTAAATAAAGTTGAGACTTTTCTTTTATAAAAACGGCAACGACCTACTCTTCCAGATATCACTCTAGTACCATCGGCGCTACTGGGCTTAACTTCTCTGTTCGAA
>CEUM01066428.1_pt1 | contig 11219 bp, 15 predicted proteins | sample 356421 | NCBI WGS metagenome assembly CEUM01 (sample SAMEA2622716, study PRJEB7988) | marine metagenome | biome: marine biome (ENVO:00000447); feature: surface water layer (ENVO:00002042); material: "saline water (ENVO:00002010), including plankton (ENVO:xxxxxxxx)" | depth 5 m | reverse complement strand
CTTCATCATCTTTTTTAAATTCATCCTCGCACTCATCTGCTAATGAGTCATACAGTTCACCATCCCATGGCTCATCAAATATTAACTGTACTGTATTGTCCATTCCTTCTATTTTTGGAACATTATTCCAACCTTTGGAAATCAAACAAGACACTAGCCTATCAACATCTATTTCATCAGCTTGATAATCAATAATATATACATCTGTCTGCTGATTTTCTTGTCCTCCGCAAAGAATGAATATAAGAATAAATAAAAGACTTAATAATAACTTACTTTTCATTATTACAATTCTAATTAATTTATGAAAGACATAAGAATAACTGAAAATCATCCAGTGAAAAAAAGGTTAATATTAGGACCCTTAGGAAGATTAATTTTAAAACTAATAAATTGGAATATTGTTGGTGATCTTCCAGATAGTAAAAAAATAATTATTGCCTCAGCTCCACACTCTTCTACTTTTGATAGTATTTACGCATTTTTTGTTTGTTTAGCCTCTGATCTTAAATTTTATTTTTTAGGATCAATATCTATGTTTACAAGAATCGTTATACCGATCCCATTTAAAAAGAATCCAGATAAGTTAGGAGTTCCACATCCATTAGGTTCGATACAAAAAAAAATAATGATAAATTTCGGTGGAATACCTGTCTGGAGAACAAAATCTACAGGAGTAACTCAACAAGTAATTCAGGAATTAAATACAAAAGATAAATTTATTTTATACCTAACTGTTGAAGGAGAAATGAATACAAACAAAACAATAAAAAGTGGTTTTTATTATATAGGGAAAGAACTTGATGCAATTATTGTTCCCACAAAAATTGATTATAAAAATAGAAGATTTGAATTAATGGGAGAATATAATCTTACAGATTCCCTTGAAAACGATAAAAATGCATTAATGGATATATATCACATGGTTCAGGGAAGAAATAAAACATTTTTAAAACCAGAGAAAGATTAATTTGTTAGTAATTTTTTTAGTAATTATTGGTTCAATTCTATTAATAGGTTGGTTTCCTAACCTATCTATTTTCATAGGTATGATTGGAGCTGTACTGGGAATTAATTGGTTGATAAAAAATGATAAATATTATGAATAAATAGATCTTAACGATATTTATCAAAAAAACCTTTTTTATAAGCGTAATAAGTAACTCCACTTAAAACTATTCCAGAAAAAAATGGAGGAATTCTCAATAAAAATAATATAAAAGCTACACCAGCAATTGTATAGTCAACGTATCTCCAAAATTTATTTGATAATTTGGGAAGTAGATTAAATAATCTAAGTACAAGAATGACTGCAACAAAGACAATTAGATAATACATAGTATAAATTAAAGCACCTCAGGAATTACAATCAAATTACATGGATAAGGTTGTCGTAATCACGGGTGCAAATTCAGGAATTGGATATGCTGCTGCAAAAATATATGAAAGTAAAGGATATTTTGTAGTTTTGGGTTGTAGAGATGAAGAAAAAGGAATAGCTGCTGAAAAAGAGATTGGCAAAAACTCCAAATTTTTACAAGTAGACATGACCGACTATAAAAGTCTTGATAATTTTTTTAATAAATTAAAAAATGATTTTACGAACGTTGATATTTTTTACAGTAATGCTGGAATAATGTATGTACCTTTTTCAAAGACTAAAGAAGGACTTGAATCCACCTTGGCTACTAACTATTTTGGTTCGACATACTTAACTTTAAAAATGTTGGAACTAATGAAAAATGTAGTGAACTCAAGGATTGTCCAAATTTCAAGTATCGCAATGTATTTTATTAAAGAAATGAGATATGAAGATTTGGAGGACGAATTAATTTATAGCCCATGGACTTGGTATAACTACTCAAATCTTTACAGAACAATGTTTTCTTTTGAGCTTGATAAGAAAATCAGTAATCTCGAAACAGACGTTGTAGTTGCTCATCCTGGAGTTACGAGATCAAGACTATATCGAAGAAGTAATCCGAGCCTAAGCTACAAAATAATTGATAAATTTAAGTCAGATGTATCTACGGGCGTAGCCCCTGTAATTGAAGGAAGTATCACATCAGAATTAAAAAAAGAAAAAGTTTATGCACCAAAAATAATCCATCAGTATGGAAAGCCATCAACATATAAAGCAAATAAACTTGCCTACAACCTTGAAGAGAGAGAAAAATTGTGGAATTATACTTTAGATAAAATAGGCATGAAAGGCATCTTGTGATAATCATTCAAACAACAATTGGATCGGAGGAAGATGCACAAGAATTAACTAAATATTTAATAAGTAAACAACTTATTGCATGTGGAACCTTTCACAAAGTTAAATCTATCTATAAATGGGATAAAAAGATTCAGCAAGATTTTGAATATGAAATCAGTCTTTACTCTAAAGAATCGCTACATGAACAGCTTATAGAAACAATAAAAGAGCAACATACTTATGAACTTCCAAAAATTACTACTCTAAAACCAACTTATACGTTGCCGGAATATGAGAAATGGGTGAATAATGAAACTATTTAACTATTTTCGCGAAGATATCCAAATATACTATATTCGTCTAGATTGATACTTCTCTCATCGTTTTTATCTAAGGCCGCAACTATTTGAGCTCTATGTTCTGTTGCATGAAATATCATCATTGATAATATGACAGAGATTTTTTCTGATCTTTCACCTTTTGATGTCTCAAAAGTGACCTCTTTATCATCTTTATAAACTTGTTCAATTAAATCTCTATCAATACTCTCAAGTGCAGAAAGTAGATTATCAATTAAATTTGTATCTTCTATATCAAATTCGATTTTAGAAAATGGTTTTTCTTGCAGTCTTTGGCTGTATAAATAAGATGCAGTAACAATATGAACCATTATTGTTCTGACGGTCCATTCTCTATCAACGACGTAATAATTTAGCACTTCTGGGTCAAGTTTTTTTATCTCTTTGTAGATCTCTTGGTTTGCCCAAGCCATATGTTTTGCTAAAAGTTCAAGAGAAATCATTCTGACTCAAGTCTATTTAATCTTATATGAATATCATCTATTTTTTTAGATAGTTCTTGAATGTCATCAACATTTTTTGCAGACCTTAGGTAACGATCATTCTGCCATTTTAAACCCCATTTTGTTAAACCGATGCTGAGGGCACCAAGGGGTACAACTACAAAAAGGCCTGAAAGTTCCTGACTAAATGCTACTCCTAAAAACATGAATCCAAAAAGTAAATACATAAATGTCATAACTACTTTTTCTAGTGTTCTTGTAACTTTTTTTTCTCTTGTTTCTTCAGAACTCATAATTAAAGAATACCCTTGATTTAAAATAGAATAATGAAGATTTTAATTCTGTGTACTGGAAATTCATGTAGATCACAGATGGCTGAGGGACTAATCAAAAATAAATATCCTGATTTCGAAGTAAGTTCAGCCGGGACTCACCCTGCTGAAACTGTAAATCCATATGCCGTAAAGGTCATGCAAGATATTGGTGTTGATATAAGTGAAAATTTTCCAAAAAATGTCGAACAGTTCGCTAATGATGAATTTGATTATGTTTTTACAGTATGTGATTCTGCAAAAGAAATTTGTCCAGTCTTTAATAATGCGAAAAATAAAGTTCACAAGCCATTTGTTGATCCAAAACGAGACTTTTATGACTCAGAAGAGCATGCTATCGAAATCTATACAGAAACTCGGAACTTAATAGAAGCATGGATAAAAGAATATGAAGATATTTGGAGTTAAATTTTTTAATGAATGAAGTAATTGAAAATATTAAAAATAGAAGAAACACAAAAAATTTTGAAAATAAAGATGTTTCAGTAGAAGATATAAAAACAATTTTAGACGCAGGGACTTGGGCTCCAAATCATAGAGATACCCAACCGTGGAGATTTGTAGTTATACAAAAAAATGAATCCCTAAGAGAAAAAATAATTAATGGGATTATTGATTTGAAAGAAAAAGATTCAGGCAAAATGCAAACGGATGAACAAGTTTTGTCTATTAAGAATTCAGTAATGACCAAACCTGTATTAATTTTTGTTTACAGTTTGGTTGATGACAACCCAATTGTTTCGGAAGAAAACTATGGAGCTGTGTGTTGCGCAATCCAAAATATATCACTTACTGCAACTTCTATAGGGTTAGCAACAGGTTGGTCCACGGGAAAAATTTCCCAGATAGATAATTTAAATACGCTATTTGAATTAGAAGAAAATTTAAGAATTGTTGGTGTATTAACTGTTGGCTACCCTAAACCTCAACCTTCAAAAAAAAGAAAAAAAGTTGAAGATGTAACTAAATGGATTTAATTCATAGTTGTACTTTATATTTTTCAGTTCTGTAAAGTTTAAAAAATGAATATGTTGCAGCTGAACATAGTAAATGCCATATCATATGAGCTTGCAACCAAGAATCAGGGTTACACCATGGATGATCAGGAACACCAGTTTCCCAAATTAATAATGCTCCAAAAAAAGAAATAAATCCTAAAAAGAACCAGGGTGTATATTTAATGTCTGAAGTTTTTTTAATATTAGGTATTAATGCCGGAACAAAATAAAAAAGCATTTCCCAATTTTCGTTAAAGTTTTGAAATGACTCAACAACAGGATTTCCAAATAATTGTTGAATTAGCAATACTGATATTCCTGAAGAGAATCTTCCGTAAATGTTTGGAAATTTTACAACTATTTCTGTCGCTATCCAAAGACCAATACTTAATTCAAAAAGACTTATCCCAACACCAAACCCGCCTTCCAAAAACCAAGAATCATAAGCGTACCAACTGACAAGTATTCCGTAGATGATCAAGTAAGTTTTTGAAGAGAAACCAATTAATTTTTTTAAGTTGTATATCCACAAAATTATTATGTACATAATCATTGAAAGATTATCCAACCATGAGCCAAACTCTGTATTAGTTCCATGCATTGCCATTGAGCCAGGCCCCAAGAAAGTTGATGCTCCCGCATACAAAATAGCAATACTAGAAGATCCAAACATTGTAATTCCTTTTTCAGATGTTGCATCCTGGGAAAGTTTATAAAACATATAAATTCCAACAAAAACAAAGCCAAGATTTCCAAGAGTATTTGATGGTTCTCTCATGAATCCATCACTTACTCTTTCACACCATCGGGAAATTTCTCCAATTGCATTCTCGTTAGACGCTCTACTGCTCCAACCATCTAATCCAAAAATTATATATAAAGTAAAAAAACCAAGGACAGAGGAAACAGCTATTTTGAGTGGAAGAAAATTATTTAGTTTATTTTTTTGATTCATTTAATGCAGAATCCATGTCTTCAATTAAGTCCTCAATGTTTTCAAGACCGACAGATATTCTAATCAAATCAATTGGAGCACTAGCTTCAGTTCCTTGGGCTTTATCATGTGTCATTAGATAAGGAAGTTCAATTAGAGACTCAACTCCACCTAAACTGACTGCAAGCTTGTATAAGTCTAGAGATTTCCAAAATTTTTCTTGATTAATACTTTCATGTAGGTAAAAGCTAAGCATTCCTCCAAAATAATCCATCTGCTTGACTGCAATTTCATGATTTTGATAATTTTCAAGTCCGGGATATCTTACTTCTTTAATGAATTCTGAGTTATCAAGATACTCAGCTAACTTATGAGCATTTTCTGAATGAAGTTTTATTCTCGGACCTAATGTATAAAGACCTCTTTGTACTAAGTAAGAATCGAAAGGAGACATTACTGCTCCACCTTGTCTTTGATAAAGCATAAGTTCTTCGTGTAGTTCACTATCTTTACATACAACAGCACCACCTAAAGTATCACTATGCCCTCCAATATATTTTGTAGTTGAGTGCATAATAATGTCTACACCATGTTCAAAAGCTCTAGTTATAAATGGTGTTGAAAACGTACAATCAGCTACTAGGAAAGTTTTGTTCTTGTGAACAATTTCTGATATTTTTTGTAAATCATATAAATTCATTGATGGATTTGACGGTGATTCAATCCAGGCGAGTTTTGTTTTCTCATTTAATAATTTCTCAAGTGCTTCATGATCTGAGAAATCGCAAAAATTTACCTCAACTCCACGTTCTCTTATTATCTTTGAAAAGTAGTTAGTTGTTCCTCCATAAACATCTTTTGTAATTACTACGTTGTCACCAGGCTTTGCTAATTCAGCGATTATGCTTACTGCTGACATCCCAGATGCCATTGCAAAAGCATGTTGATCTTCATAGTTTTCAATTCCCTCCAGCGAAGCCAAAGTTCTTTCAAATAATTCTCTTGATGGATTGTTAAGTCTTCCATAGAAATAATCAGACTCACCTGGAATATCGTTCAAATATGTTGTCGATAGGTGGATTGGTGGCATCACATCACCACTGAGTGATTCAAATCTTTTATTTGTGTGAAGAGCTCTTGTGTTCATACCGTATTTTTTTGAATCAGCCATGTTTGAAGTTTAGATACGATTTAAACACTATGCATAATCAATTATTTCTTTTTAATAAAAATTAGATTGATACATTAATTTTTTTGAATCCTCTTATACCAAAGGCACCTGTTCTCTCTGGGTCACTAATTAAATTAATCTCATTTTTAAATAAATTTTCAAGTGATACTTCCAATTCCAATCTTGCCAGATGAGCACCTAAGCAAAAATGAACTCCACCACCAAAGCTGGTATGGTTTAGGTTCTTTCTTTCAAAATCAATTTTTTCTGGATTTTTAAAAGCAGTTTCGTCTCTGTTTGCAGAACCGAGAAGCATGGCAATTTTGGAGTTTTTAGGTAGTTTGATTCCGGATAGTTCAGTGTCTTCTAATACCCATCGTTGAAAGAATTGAAGAGGACTATCCCATCGAATAAGCTCTTCTATGATTTTTTTAATATCAAAATCATGATTTAAGTTTTTTGTAGAAATATTGTTTAACAAAAGTGCAACAATTGAGTTTCCTATAGTATTAACGGTTGCTTCATGTCCTGCATTTAATAGTAAAATTACGGTACAAATTATTTGATCCTTTGTTAGTTGTTGGTTATTTTCAGATACTTGAGACAGCCTAGAAATCATATCGTTTTGTGGATTTTTATTTTTCTCATCAATTAGATTATTCATATAAATATAGAAATCTTTTGCGGCAGATTCAGCTTCCGCTGCGCTTTCGTCAGAAACTTTTAGATCATACATTTTTACAATTGCGTGAGACCAATATAGAAACTTATCATAATCTTCTTCCGGTACTCCAAGAAGTTCTCCAATAACAGCTATCGAATAAGGTTGAGCATAATCTGCAAGTAGATCAAAACTACCACGATTAACTTTATCAAGAAGCTCTTTTGATTTATTCTCCATAAAAGGTCGCAATTCTTGAACTTGTCTATTTAGAAATGCTTTTGCAACTAAGCCTCTAAGTTCATCGTGTATGTTTCCTTCTAGATTTAATAAGTTAAATTCTTCTGTTTTCCAAAAATAGTCGTAATCTTTTGGATTTATTAATTTTTCATCAGCGTCTTTTGTATAATCCTGAGGCTCTGAAGATATAAAATTTTTACTTTTTTGAATATCTTTTACATCTTCAAATTGTGTAATTAAATTCAATCCAGATGATTTATCATAATGAATTGGGTACTCTTCTCTCAATTCTTTTAAATAAGGGTAGGGATTTTTAATGAAATCCTTATCTTCATTAGGAAATGAAATTTCTGGAATAGTCATATCATTAAATTATCAGTTTTATCTGTATTTTCTATAGATTTATAAAAAATTTTTAGTGACCAGCTTCAAATACGTTGATATCATCAAACTTATGACAGAAAAAAAATCAATGCTAGATGGAGAAAGGCAATACCACATACAATTAAAAGAAGGTGATGTTGCTGATTTTGTTATTCTTCCAGGTGATCCGGGTAGAGTAGATTTTATTGCTGAACATTTTGATGATGCAAAAGAAATAGCATTTAACAGAGAGTATAAAACTGTTACAGGTACCTATAAAGGTAGGCCTGTAAGTGTGACTTCAACAGGAATAGGATGTCCATCAGCTGCAATAGCAATTGAAGAATTAGCAAATATTGGAGCCAAAACTTTAGTTAGATTAGGAACATCTGGAGCAATGCAAGATCACACAAGAATTGGTGATCTAGTAATAGCAAACGGAGCAGTTCGTCAAGAAGGTACATCACCACAATATATGCCAATTGAGTTTCCAGCTGTTCCATCTGCGGATATGGTTTCTGCTTTGGAATCAGCTGCAATTGATAGTAAATTAAAATATCATATTGGAGTTGTCCAATCAAAAGATTCATTTTATGGACAACATGATCCAGACTCAATGCCAGTTTCTCATGAGCTTAATCAAAAATGGGATGCTTGGGTAAGAGGTGGTGTTTTATGCTCGGAAATGGAAGTATCAACTCTATTTGTGGTTGGAAGTTATAGAAGAGTCAGAACAGGAGCTTTGCTCGTCGTATATGGAGATCAAAAGAGACAGGAAGCCCTAAATAAAGAGGATTATCTGGAATCAGTAAATAAAGCTACAAAAATTATTTTAGAGTCAAGTTTAAAGATATAATTTACTCATGGATTCAGGAAATTTAATAGCATTTTTGAAAAAATTTAGCTTTGGTAGGTTGATTGCTTGTGGAATAACGCTAAGGGTGGTTATTGCAATTGTTGATGGAGTCTTTGGATTAGAAATAAATGAATTGGAAAATTTCAATATTTATATATTTATAATTGCTTTAATTTATACGATATTTTGGATGTTTAATAAAAGCTACTCCGATGACGAATACGAAGATTGAGTTCCTTTTTTAGTAACAGACAAGCTAGCTTTGTTGATTGCAAAATTAATTGCATCAGAAACTGAATAATTCTCTGATAGAGCAAATGAAAAAGCTCCTACAAATGCATCACCAGCACCTGTAGTATCAATGACATCTACATTTGGAGCTTTGAATTCTTCTATTATGTCATCATTTACAAAAATCGCACCCTCTTCACCAAGCGTAACTATTAGTTTTGAATTGATTTTATTTGAATATTTCAAAATATTTTCTTTAGTTAAATTGGTATTACTAATTATTTCAAATTCAGTTTCATTTGGTATTAGCCAGTCAACATTTTCAAGAAATTGCTCATCTAATAATCTTCCTGGAGCTGGATTAAATATGGTTGTAATATTATTTCTTTTTGCGAATTTAAAAACTTCATAGTTTACCTCCATTGGTATCTCTGCTTGTCCTACAATCAATGAAACATTCCCTATCTCTCCAAGAGATTTAATTGCTTTCTTTGAGTCAATCTGATCATTTGCTCCCGATATAACGATAATTCTATTTTGTCCATTACCGTCAACCCAAATTGGAGCTACACCACTCGATCCATCAACTATTTGAATAAAATCAGTTTTGACATTTTTTTCTTTAAAATTATCAATCGTCATATCTCTATACACATCAGTCCCAAGACATGCAATCATATAGGTATCTGCACCAAGCAAACCTGCCATTACCGCCTGGTTTGCTCCTTTACCACCAAATCCCATTTGATAAGAATCTCCAAAAACTGTTTCTCCATCAAGGGGTACACGTTGTGCATATGAGATCTGATCAATATTTGCACTTCCTACAACACAAATTTTTGGATTCATAATTTCAAAGTATAAAAAAATTTTCATACAAAAGCCATTAGGATTTCTCTATGAATATAAATTGGAATTCTAAAGTCTTATCCTCAATTCAACCAGTAATAGATAACTTGAGATACATTTCAATAGATTTTGAAAAACTAAGTAAAGAGTCAATAAAATTTGCAGGCTATGACTTTGGAATAAAACAAGATCCAAGCTTATTAGATGATGTGGATAGTTTTATAAGAAAAACGATGCTAATTAATACTCTCAACTTTGCATTTACTGATTTTGAAACATCAACAAAATATGCTTTAAAAGAGGACAAAAGTACTCTTTCAGATACTGATGCAATGGTACATCAAATTAATTTAGCGATCTCAAATGGAGTCCCAATTTTAGATGGATCCTTTATGGCTGAAATTTCCGATGAAATATTTCAAAATTTGTTTTCAGCGAATATACCAATGCCCATGATTAAAGAGAAAGTAGATGTACTAAATCAAACTGGAAAAACATTAGTAAAACATTACGAGGGTGACTGGATAAATTTTATTAATGACGGTCCACGAAAGCTTTACGCAGATGGAGAGGGTCTAATTGAAAGACTAATTTGTAACTTTTCAAGGTTTGATGATTTTTCATTATTCGAGGATAATAAAATTTATTTTCTGAAACTAGCTCAGCTTGCATTTTGGGGACTGCATAGAGAGCTCTCTGGCTTGCAACTTTTTCATATTGAAGATATGGAGAACATGACTGCATTTGCTGATTACATACTTCCAGTTGCACTTGAGCATTTAGAAATAACTAAATATGTACCTGAATTAAAAAAACAAATACAAGATGGTAAATTAATTCAAAAAGATTCAATAGAGGAGATAGAATTGAGGGCAACAACTATATTTGTCACCGCAAAAATGTCTGAAATAATAAATGAAAATAGAATCGATGATGAAAAAATTTTAATACCTCAATTAGATTTCAAGTTATGGACTGAATATCACGGAGATGAGAAACCTCATCATTTAACTAAAACAATTATGTATTAGTCTTCAGACCAAGTTTCTTCGAGAAACCCTTTTCTACCACTCGCTTCAGCATAAATTTTATACCGCGCACTTTGTTTCTTATAGAAATCTTGGTGGTATTCCTCTGCGATATAAAAAGTAGGTGCTTCTGTTATTGCGGTGACAATAGGTTTATCAAATTTGCCAGAATCCTCAAGCTTTTGTTTTGATGAAAGAGCTTGCTCCATTTGTTCAGCACCCACCGTAAAAATTTCAGTTCTATATTGTGAGCCAACGTCAGCAAATTGATAATTAAGTGCTGTTGGATCTATATTTCTCCAAAAAACATCCAATAACTCATCATATGTAATTATGTTTGGATCAAACTCTATTTCAACTACCTCTACATGACCGGTGTTACCCATACTTACCTCTTCATATGTAGGATTTTCTGTTTCTCCACCCATATAACCAGACGTTGCCTCAATCACACCATCAAGTACTTCAAAAGGAGGTTCCATACACCAAAAACAACCACCTCCAAAATATGCTTTTTCCGTATTATTAGACATATTCGAAGTTTCTACATT
>CEUM01059595.1_pt1 | contig 11240 bp, 11 predicted proteins | sample 356421 | NCBI WGS metagenome assembly CEUM01 (sample SAMEA2622716, study PRJEB7988) | marine metagenome | biome: marine biome (ENVO:00000447); feature: surface water layer (ENVO:00002042); material: "saline water (ENVO:00002010), including plankton (ENVO:xxxxxxxx)" | depth 5 m | reverse complement strand
CAAGATCATTATGATAAGTTAAAGAAAGATGTTGACTTTACTATTATCGGACATGTTACTGATAAGAAGGAGGGAAATAATTTTATAACAAAAGACTCAACTTCTCATCCGATAACTGCGCAAGGTTGGGATCCATTAAAATAAATTTAAAAACACCTCAAAATAGTTTGAGGTGTTTGACTAAAACGCACGAATAGCACGAACATATTCTAATTCGTCCTTATCCAAGTAATTCACACCACTAGTTTTGCTTCCGAAATACTTAGCCCAAGCTGATGAGCTACCAAATGCTTCGGAAGAACTCCAATAGTAACTGTTAGAAAAACCACCAATATTTCCTAATCCAAGGGCATTACCCTGTCCAATGTTTTGATGCATTTCAACTAATTCCATTCTTGAAGGTAGAAACCAATCACTATACCCTCCAAGTGTTAAATTTGCACATACATCAGCTGCTGTGTAGGGCGTAGTACATCCTAATTCAATCATTGCTGTATTTTGGGAACCAGAACCAATAGCGCTTCCAGTTCCAATGTTAGTCCCCATACAGCCCCATTCGGATGCGCCAAAAGATTGATCGGTAGGCGCAGCTATTAAGCCTCCTCCGTTTCCATCAAGATAAAAGATAATACCACCCTGATAAGTATCTCCAATTGAGGGAGTATAAGAACAAGATCCATCATTGATATTAGCAGATGGATTATAATTAAAAGCTGTGGTATCCATACATCCAAAAACAAGTAAAGTAGTTATAGATGTTAGGGTTGAATCTAGAGTTAGATAACTTGAGTTAAAGAATCAATAGTACTGTTCAATGAAGAGCTTGAACCACCTCCAATTCCTCCCCCAACATTAGCAATAAAAGCAGAATCTATACTAATTAGATTTGCAAGAGAGTCATAATTTACGATAGCATCTGCCCCTTCAGGACCGGTTAATCCTATTGGACCTTGAGGACCTGTTAATCCTATTGGACCCTGCTGTCCTACAGCACCAGTATCACCTGGCACACCTTGTGGTCCCTGTGGACCTGTTAATCCTACTGGACCTTGAGGTCCTGGAGTACCAGAATTCTTTGCATATAAAGCATAAGGAACACTACGTAGTTGTGTAGTTCCCATTACTTGATAGTTTGTTCCTCCACTAATATCCACAGCAACTTCAATAAAAAAAGAATGATTACCCCAATCTATTAAAGAAAAATCTCCACTAACAACACTTCCTTCACCAACAGCTAAATTTACTAAACCGATATTATTGGTTGTCGTGTTGTGAGTTTCTTTATAAACTGCTGTACCATTTGCAAAGTCTTCTAATATGGAGATCTCTATACCAACATTTTGATTTGCCAATACATTCCAGCTAGAATTTCTTATAACAGTTTGGTAAGAAAAAGATTCTGGAGCTTGTGAATACACTGTTGTACACACTAAGATTAGACTTAAAACACTAATTATTCTTTTCATATTATTTAAATTTTTCGATCTTAAACACACTGTTCTTATTAGCAATATTTATATGTAATAAATAATTCCCAGGACTAAATGTACTTATATCTAATTGTTTTATTTTTTGATTTTGAAACTTGTCTTGTAATACTAACTTCCCTTTAATATCGTACATTAAAATATCCCCATCAGATTCTTTTTTTAATTCAATAAAAAGTAATTTGGAAGTGGGGTTTGGATAAATCTTTGTTAAGATTTCTAACTCATTTATTAAAGTACCGATTTTTAATACTTCTTGATGAAAACCTTGAGTAAGTATTTCATTATTTTGGAGAGTCTGTACAGCTAGTTCTCCGATTGAGAAATCCATAATGATAGTATTATTTGCAAAAGAACCTCCAGAATTAGAAATCAGTGTAGGACTGGTAATTTGCCCTAAAATAAAACAAGGTATAAAGATTAAAACTGTTAGTAAGGTTTTAAAATAAAAATAGTTTTTAATTTTTTGCAATATTAATAAAATAAACCTATTACATCTAAATTTACTAAAAAAATGGGTGATTTAGAAAACTTAAAATCTAATGACTCGCCTATTAACTAGTTCATTAGTTCTTCTATTTCTTCTGTTTCTATAGGAATGTTTTTCATTAAATCTTTAGGTCCGTCTGCGGTAATTAGAATATCATTTTCTAATCTAACTCCTAATTCTTCTTCTAAAATATAGATACCTGGTTCACAGGTGAAAACCATGCCCTCTTTCATTGGCCAGTCAAAATTTCCAACATCATGCACATCTAATCCTAAATAATGAGATGTTCCATGCATAAAATATTTTCTGTATAGAGGCTTTTTAGGGTCTTGTTTTTGAACATCGTGTTTGTCTAAAAGACCAAGCTTAATTAGCTCGGACTCCATAATTCTTCCTATTTCAGAGTTATACTCTTTAAACGTGGTGCCAGGCCTTAACATCTTTGTGGCCTCTTTCATTACATACAAAACAGAATTATAGACATCTTTTTGTCTTGCAGAAAACCTTCCATTCACCGGAACAGTTCTCGTTAAATCAGAAGCGTAGTTTGCATATTCAGCGCCAAAATCCATAAGTAGGATGTCTCCGTCTTTACACACTTTATTATTGTCAATGTAATGAAGAACACAAGAATCTCTTCCTGAACCAATAATAGGTTGATACGCAAACCCATTAGACCTGTTTCTTAAAAATTCATGCATTAATTCAGCCTCAATTTCATATTCCATAACACCTGGCTTAATAAAAGGAAGAATTCTTCTTACTCCTTTTTCTGTAATGTTACAAGCGTTTTGTAATAGAGAAATTTCTATTTCAGATTTTACAGACCTTAATTCATGCATGATTGGGGCTACTTCTAAAATTTCTTTATTATGTTTCTCAGAAAACGCCTTTCTGAACCTATCATCTCTTGTTTCCACGTCAGAAGCAGAACGGCTATGAATATTTTTATTCAAATAAACACCATCACATTTACTGATTAGTTCATTCAATTTATCCTCCATTTCACTCAGCCAATACACAGTGGAAATTCCAGAAACATATAAAGCCTCTTCTTTAGAAAGTTTTGCTCCTTCCCATATTGCAATATGTTCATTGGTTTCTTTTAAAAACAAAATTTCTTTTTCATCATTATTGTCAGGATATACAACTAAAACACTTTCTTCCTGATCTACGCCAGAAAGCCAAAATAAATCATTGTTCTGACGAAAAGGCATAGTTCCGTCTGCGTTAGTAGGCATGATATCGTTAGAATTAAAAATAGCTAATGTGTTTTTCGCTAGACTATTTTTTAATTTTTTTCTGTTTTCAATAAATAGATTATTGTCAATTTTCAAGTATTTCATCTAAAATTTTGTTTGGTTTTTCAAAAGTAGTAAAAAACTTTACTTATTTGTAATCATTCTGAATTAGAATTTTTATTGTTTATTAGAGTTAGGAGCACTAAATTTGCAGAATAATAATTTAATTGAATTTAAAATAATGAGTAAAGGAATGTCTACTTCTTCAATTGGGAGAAAATTATTAATGGCACTATCTGGATTTTTCTTGATGGTTTTTTTATTACAACATTTAGTGATAAATATGTTCTCGGTATTAAGCGCAGATTTGTTTAATGAAGTGTCTCATTTTATGGGAACAAACGGAGTGGTACAATTTGTTTTACAACCTATCTTATTATTTGGAGTTTTATTCCATTTAGGAATGGGAATCTATCTAGATATAAAAAATAAAGCAGCTAGACCTGTAAAATATGCTATGGACAAACCATCAGAAAATTCTAATTGGATGAGTAGAAATATGGTGATAACAGGAATAATGATTATGTTGTTTTTGGGACTTCATTTTTACGATTTTTGGATTCCAGAAATCAAAGACAAATTTATAGATGGAAAATGGGATGATCCAACAAAATATTACCCTCATTTGCAGCATAAATTTCTTGATCTAACCAGGGTAATTATTTATTGTGCTTCTTTTGTATTCTTGTCTCTCCACTTGTTACATGGGTTTCAGTCCTCATTTCAATCAGCGGGCTTTAATCATAACAAATACACACCAACAATTAAAAAACTAGGAAATTTATACGCTGTAATTATTCCTGCAGGATTTGTGTTTATCGCTTTGTTCCATTACTTTATTCAGTTATAATATTAAAAATCAACTATGTCAGTTTTAGATTCTAAAATACCAAAAGGTCCATTAAAAGATAAGTGGACTAACCATAAAAACAAGATTGACCTTGTAAATCCAGCTAACAAAAGAAATATAGATGTTATTGTTGTAGGCACAGGTTTGGCGGGGGGGTCAGCTTCTGCTTCTCTTGCAGAAATGGGATATAATGTAAAAGCCTTTTGTTATCAGGATTCTCCAAGAAGAGCTCATTCTATCGCCGCTCAAGGAGGGATAAATGCAGCCAAAAATTATCAAAATGATGGAGACTCGATTTACAGGTTGTTTTATGACACGGTAAAAGGAGGAGATTATAGGGCAAGAGAAGCAAACGTACACAGGTTAGCTGAAGTATCAGGAAATATAATTGATCAGTGTGTAGCTCAAGGAGTTCCTTTTGCTAGGGAATATGGAGGAAAATTAGATAACCGTTCTTTTGGAGGGGTGTTAGTTTCCAGAACCTTTTATGCTAAAGGACAAACCGGTCAACAATTACTTTTAGGAGCTTACTCTGCAATGAACCGTCAGATTGCAAAAGGAAAAATACAAATGTTTAATCGTCATGAAATGGTTGAATTAGTAACCATTGATGGAAAGGCAAGGGGAATTATCGCTAGAAACTTAGAAACAGGAAAGCTAGAAAGACACTCTGCTCACGCGGTAGTAATAGCAAGTGGAGGATATGGAAATGTATTCTTTTTATCTACCAACGCGATGGGTTCAAATGCAACAGCTGCCTGGAAAATTCATAAAAAAGGAGCCTTTTTTGCTAATCCATGCTATACTCAGATTCACCCTACATGTGTGCCAAGAAGTGGTGAACATCAAGCTAAACTAACTCTTATGTCTGAGTCTTTAAGAAACGATGGTAGAATTTGGGTTCCTAAAAATTTAGAAGATGTTAAAGCGATTCGAGAAGGAAATCTTAAACCCACAGATATAAAAGAAGAAGACAGGGACTATTATTTGGAAAGAAGGTATCCTGCTTTTGGAAACTTGACACCAAGAGATGTGGCCTCTAGGGCAGCCAAAGAAAGGTGTGATGCGGGCTATGGTGTAAATCAGACGGGAGAAGCGGTTTATTTAGATTTCTCTTCCGCAATAGAACGATATGGAAAAGAGAAAGCTCTTTTACAAGGAATAGAAAATCCGAGTAAAGAAAAGATCATTCAATTAGGAGAAGGGGTTATAGAGACAAAATACGGAAATTTATTTCAAATGTATGAAAAGATTGTTGATGACAACCCATATAAAACTCCAATGATGATTTATCCTGCTGTACATTATACAATGGGAGGAGTTTGGGTGGATTATAACTTAATGACCACTATACCTGGATGTTATTGTATTGGAGAAGCAAATTTTTCTGATCATGGAGCGAATAGGTTAGGAGCTTCTGCACTTATGCAAGGTTTAGCCGATGGATATTTTGTACTACCATATACTATTGGAGATTTCCTTTCAAACGAAATTAGAACAGGAAAAATTTCTACAGATTCTTCTGAATTTGAAGAGGCTGAAAAAGCAGTTTCTAATCAAATAGAAAGACTAATGAGTGTAAATGGAACAAAATCTGTAGATCATTTCCACAAGCAATTAGGAAAAATCATGTGGGAATATGTGGGCATGTCCAGAAATGAAGAAGGCCTGAAAAAGGCAATGAAAGATATTAAGAGAGTTAGAGAAGAATTTTGGAGGGATGTTAGGATTCCTGGAGATAAAAATGAGATGAATAAAGAGTTGGAAAAGGCGGGTAGAGTTGCAGATTTCTTAGAACTAGGAGAGTTATTTGCAAAAGACGCATTACATAGAAACGAAAGTTGTGGTGGTCATTTTAGGGAGGAGTCTGTTGAGCAAGACGGACTACAAAAGGGAGAGGCAAAAAGAGATGACGAAAACTACACTTATGTAGCAGCTTGGGAATATAAAGGAGAACCATCCGAGGCAGCTTTACATAAAGAAGAATTAGAGTTTAACGACATAGAATTAAAACAAAGAAGTTATAAATAAGAAACCATGAATTTAACACTTAAAGTCTGGAGACAAAAAAACAGAGAAGATAAAGGAAGATTAGAAAGTTATAACGTTACAGAAATTTCTGAACACGCTTCTTTTTTAGAGATGCTGGATGTATTAAATGAACAATTAATTACAGAAGGGAAAGAGCCTGTCGCATTCGATCATGACTGTAGAGAAGGTATTTGTGGTATGTGTTCTTTGTATATAAATGGAGAGGCTCATGGACCTGACAGAAAAGTAACAACTTGTCAATTACATATGCGTATGTTTAACGATGGGGACACTATTTATATTGAGCCATGGCGTTCTTCCGCTATGCCAGTGATAAAGGATTTAATTGTTGATAGGTCATCTTTTGACAGAATACAGCAAGCAGGAGGTTTTATTTCGGTAAATACTTCTGGTAGTACGCAGGATGCAAATGCCTTGCCGATTCCTAAAATGAATGCAGACAAAGCGTTTGACGCTGCTACATGTATTGGTTGTGGAGCCTGTGTTGCTACTTGTAAAAACTCCTCTGCTATGTTGTTTGTGGCCGCTAAAGTTTCTCAGTATTCTTATCTGCCACAAGGAAAAGTAGAACGAAAGGAAAGGGTTCTAAACATGGTAGAACAAATGGATAAGGAAGGTTTTGGAAATTGTACGAATACAGGAGCTTGTGAGATTGAGTGTCCCAAGGGAATTTCAATTGAATATATTGCAAGAATGAATAAGGAATATTTATCCGCTTCTTACACCTCTGAAGAGTAAAAAGTTGTAATTTTCTTCCCCGACTTTTTCAATTCAGATAATCTAATAAATTTTTTAGTTTGTTTAGTTAGATTGATTAGAGGTATAAAAACAGAAAAATTTTTAGGTTAAAGATTTCTGTAATCTTTTATTAGATATTATTTAGATCGCGCTAATAGCAATTATTTTCTATTAATTAAATAATATCCGACGCAAATAGACAAGATTGAAAGACTAAATAAAAGAAGGTCTCGGGGCGTTGTGAAATTGTGAGATAATTTTAAAACTTTTTCGAAAAATTTAACTATTAAAACAATAATAATAACCTTGATTATTTTATTTTTTAGTTGATCTAAACTATTAATTTTTAACGTTGAATCCGCAAATTTACCCTTAGCAAACTCAATTTCACTAATAAATAATTCGTAAACTCCAAATCCAAAAATTAGTAAAACTATACCTATTAAAAACAAATCAATTGATGAAATAATTTTAAACAGTAAGTCGTTATTTGTGTTGATATTATGATCAAAAAGTGGGTTGTTAATAATGGTTGCCTGTAAAATATCCCACCCCCCTAATAGAAACAATGTGATTGATGAAATGATAGATAATATCACTGCTATCAACACAACAAATCTAGTGCTCCAAAGGGTCTTTTCAAATTTATTTTCTAACATTGACATTCAAAACAATTTTTAATTTTTAGAATTAGTTATTTTCTGTTTCGTTGCAATATTAGTAAGAAAATTCTAATTACTATTGCTCCGATTTCGTTCTATAGAAATAACGGTGTTATTATTCTCTTATAAAAGTACCATTAACTGTTTTTCCCTTTCTGTTTTTTATTTCGTCCCAAGCAACCTGAAGACATTTTTTTGGTTCTATTTCAAGTTGGTAACAAAGAATAATTAACGTCACAAAACTATCTCCTAGTCCATCGATAATTTCTTGATTTTTATTCTTTAGTAGAGCTCCCGCTGTCTCACCAACTTCTTCTAAAACTTTTAACATTTGTGCTTGAGTATTTTCTTTCTTAAGCAGGTTTTTTTCTTCCGCCCAAATTTTAACATTTTTAATTAACTCGTCCATATATTTTGTTGTTTTAATATAAGTAGCTAAATTAACATTTATTTTAAAAAAGAACTCATTGATAAGACAATCCAATTAATTTCTTAAGTTTGTTTTAGTTGTATGCTTAACAGTGAATATTAGATTTAAATATTAAAAGTAATTCTGTCAAAGCTGATTTATATATGTATTTTTGATCAAATGAAAAATAATTTAAACATCTCCTTAATTCAATCTTCCATTTATTGGGAAGATATAGATAAAAACCTATCTCACTTTAAAGCATTAATTTCTGATATAGAGAAAACAGATCTTATACTTCTTCCTGAAATGTTTAATACTGCATTTTGTCCAGAGACTAATTCTTTAGCAGAGTCTATTGACGGAAAAACAGTAAATTGGATAAAAGAACTTTCTATAAGTAAAAAATGTTCTGTGTCTGGGACTCTAATGATAAAAGAAAAGGGGAAAGTATATAATCGTTTAGTTTGGATAACTAAAAATGGAGATATATACACTTACGACAAGTATCATTTATTTTCCTTAACTAAGGAAGGAAAATATTTAGAAAAAGGTAGAGAGAGATTGATAATTGATGAAGAAGGGTGGAAAATATGCCCGCTAATTTGTTATGATTTACGTTTTCCTGTGTTTAGCAGAAACAATGTTGATTATGACCTACTTATTTATCTTGCTAATTGGCCCACAAAAAGAATTGAGGCTTGGGACACGCTTTTAAAAGCTCGTTCAATAGAAAACCAGTGCTATACAATTGGTGTTAACAGAGTAGGCTTAGATGGGAATGGTGTTCTTTTTAATGGACATACAAAAGTTTTTGACGCTTTTGGAAAGGAGTTGATTTCTGCTATAGAAAACACGGAAGAAGTTTTACAAATTGAAATTAGTTTAGATGATTTGAAATTAAAAAGAAGACAAATGAACTTTCTCAAAGATAGAGATAATTTTACTCTTTTATAGTCCAATTTAATTCTAAATCCCAATTTTCTCTAATGGTTATTTTTTCAGGGTAATAATACATTCTTTCCGCCTGTTTTTTTTCTGTAAAATTCCCTGTATCCCAATACCCATTTTTGTTTTCGTCCCAAAAAACTCTTAAAAAATATTCTCCTGTAGTTATGTTTTTTAGAAGAAGATCATGTGATTTTTCATAACTCTCTTGAAGGGTTACTTTATTCCCTTTAATTAATTGAACGACTACATTTCCATTAAAATCAGAATTCAAAGTCAGGCTTCCCCCTTCTGTTATCATAGTGTCTTTTCCTATTTCTGTAGAATCAATTTTGTATGTCGGATTAAAAGTAAATAATTCAACTAAACTATCTGTTCCTGCAATAATGATTTCATTTGAAAAAGAAATAACTTCATCCTCATGATATATGTAATCTTCTCCTGAAACAGAAACTATCTTATAGTTTCCGTCAATAATATTGCTAAAAATGAAAACGCCCTCTTTATTTGATTTACAAACATAACTGGGAATGGTCTTAAATACTGTAGAATCAGGCACGTCAGATCGAAACATCATTATCCAATGATTATCCTCAGCTTTATGGCTAAATGAATTTTTAAGAATCCCACTTAAAGTATGTGTTTCAATGTTTAGTTTCAACGTATCATATGATTTAATGCTATAAGTAAAATCTTTTATCACATTTCCCTCCGTTAAATCTTTAATACAATTATTTAATGAAAGAATGTATTCAACGTTTTCTTGAAGATTGTTTTCAAAATAAATTTCTAAAACATTATTTTTAATCTTATGAGAAATGTTTTCAGAAGGAGGAGAAATATAAAAATTACTTAAAAATTGGTGTTCTTGAATTCTTTCGTCAAACGACAAGGTTAGTGATTTTAATTGTTTGGTGTTTTCGTTAAACATCTCAACACTACTAACAAATTGAGGTGGAGTGTTGTCTTTATTACCTCCATCAGGCATAACCATATTCGCACAACTGCAGAAAATTAAAATAAAAATTAAGTAAGAGTAATTATTCACGTTAATTCGTAATTGTGACACTCAATGAAAAGTAAACTTTTCTAAAGTATTATGCTTCGCAGCTAGTACATTCTTTCTGCTGTTTAAACTGTTGAGCAGCATTCATACTGTGTTGATAATACAGAGATTTAAGGCCAAGTTCCCACCCTTTTATATAAAGCTTGTTAATGTCTTTCGCTGACATGTTTGGATGAACCATTAAATTAATAGATTGTCCCTGATCAATATAGTTTTGTCTATTAGCAGCCTGATAAATAATGTCCATTTGGTCAATTTCACAATATGTTTTAAAAACATCTTTTTCGTTATCTGTCAAAAATTCTAGATGCTGAACAGACCCATCTCTATCTCTAATACTATTCCAAACATCTTTGTTATCCATTCCCTTTTCTTTAAGTAATTTAATTAAAAATGGATTCTTAATTGTTGTTTTAGTTTTTGCAATATCTTTTACATATATATTTGACCATATTGGCTCAATCCCCTGAGAAACTTGGCCTAGAATAAACGCAGATGATGTTGTTGGAGCAACGGCATTTAATGTAGTATTTCTTCTTCCCAACCCCTTAAGAACTTTTGGCTCACCAAACTTTACAGCCAGTTCTTCTGAAGCTTTATACGACTTATTTTTTATTAACTTAAAAATTTCTGTATTTAAATAATATGCTTCTTGACTATTAAAAGCAACCATTTTTGATTGAAGCAATGAATGCCATCCAAGAACCCCTAGACCAAGAGCTCTGTGTTCAGAAGCGAATTTATAAGCTCTTTCCATGAACATAAATGTTTGTTGGTCGTCTAGATCTGGTGAGTTTTTATACTCGTCTAACTTTTCAACAAATTCAGAAATTACAGCGTCTAAGAAATAAATCATTGTTTCAACAGCGTCAGTGTCTTTCCACTTATCATAGTGTAATACATTTATTGATGATAAACAGCATACAAAAGACCAGTCTTCGTTAGTCGGCAACATTATTTCAGTACACAAATTACTAGCATTTATACTCCATTTATTTTTCTGGTAAACCTCGGGAGCTCCGTTGTTAGCATTGTCTTTAAAAAATATATAGGGGTAACCGATTTCACCACGTCTTTGTAGAACTTTAGCCCAAATGTTTCTTTTTTCAACGTCTCCATTAATCATTTCTTTCATCCATTTGTCTGTGACTGTCACACCGTGCGTAAGCTCTTGAATAGGATTTCCCTCGGTACCAATATCTAAAAATTCTAGAATATCGTTGTGTTCTACAGGTAA
>CEUM01017438.1_pt1 | contig 11245 bp, 6 predicted proteins | sample 356421 | NCBI WGS metagenome assembly CEUM01 (sample SAMEA2622716, study PRJEB7988) | marine metagenome | biome: marine biome (ENVO:00000447); feature: surface water layer (ENVO:00002042); material: "saline water (ENVO:00002010), including plankton (ENVO:xxxxxxxx)" | depth 5 m | reverse complement strand
GATCGCGCCAACCCCACGCAGGTGTACGACATCCACGCCACGATGCTACACCTGCTCGGCATCGACCACAAACAACTCACCATCCGTCACAACGGCATCGACCGCAGATTGACCGACGTGCACGGGCACGTGGTGAATGACCTGTTGGCGTAGCTACAACTTGGTATTAACATCTCACTAAGCTCAACCTCATGCCCAACCGCCGTGATTTCATCAAGTCCACTTCCCTCGCTGCGGGCGCCACGACGCTGACGGCGGGGAATGCCTCCGGAGCCCAACCTGCCGGGAATGCGAAACAGAAACTCTTCCGCGACAAACTGCTCGAATGCCTCGGCGGACCGTGGCCTGAAGGCGGAGATTTGAAGCCCGAGAAAACCAAGACGGAGCAGAAGGATGGTTACCGTTTGGAATGGCTTACATACGAGCTGGGGCCGGACGATCGGTGCCCAGCGATCCTGTTGGTGCCCGATGGCGTGAGCGAAACATCGCCCGCGCCGGCCGTAGCCATCTGGCACCAGCACGCCGGCCAATGGCATTTGGGCAAGACGGAACCAGCGGGTCTTGCAGGCAATCCCATGCACCACACTGGCGTGGCACTGGCCAAGCTCGGCTACGTGGTATTGTGCCCGGACGCCCTGTGTTTTGAGGAGCGGCAGGATCCTCGCAAGAAACTCCGCGGCGGTTCCTATGAACGATTCGAATTCCTGCGCTATACGGTAGCCGGTCAGTGTATGGCTTGGAAAAATATTTTGGATATGCGGCGCGCTGTCGATTACCTCGTGTCACGGCCCGAGGTAAAAGCCGATCGTCTCGGGTGTTACGGTCACAGCATGGGCTCCACACACACGTGGCTGGTTGGCCCGTGGGAACCTCGCCTACGTGCGCTGGTGGGCAATTGCTGTCTACCCACCTACGCCGGCATCCATCGCACCAGCCTGCTGCATTGTTTCCCGAACTTCATCCCAGGCATCCACGAGCACGGCGACACACCGGATATCGCCGGCCTCATTGCGCCGCGCGCGCTTCACCTAAACCTCGGCGAAACTGACGGCGGCTCGCCCATCCAGGAAGCCCGCGCAGGCGTCCAGACCATCGCCAAAGCCTATACCGAAGCCGGCGTGCCTGAAAATTTTTCATCCTTCATCGAACCCAAAACCGGCCATATACTTTCCGAAAAAATGTGGGGCCACGTGCAGCAATTTTTCGCCAAGCAACTGTCGTGAATCGCCTTAGGTTCATCTTTCTTCTCCTCAGCGCACTCGCCACGTCCGCGGAAACACACTGGTCGTTACAACCCATCTCGCGACCCGCAACACCGGAGGGGATTCACCCGGTTGATTATTTTGTTGGGAAACAGCTTGAGGAAAAGAGACTGCAATTGTCGCCTGTGGCGAACCGGGAGGTACTCTTACGGCGGGTGACGCTCGATCTCACCGGCTTGCCGCCCACGATCAAAGAACTGGAAAACTTCCGCGCGGACAAACGCCCGACGCCAATGGCATTTGCAGCCGTGGTGGACAGGCTGTTGACCTCGCCGCGGTACGGGGAGCGATGGGCGCAGCATTGGCTGGATGTCATTCGTTGGGCGGAAACGGTCGGCTTTGAGACCAACACCGAACGCCCCGCAGCCTGGCATTATCGCGACTGGGTGATTGCCGCGTTTAACCGCGACCTGCCATATGACCGGTTCATTCGCGATCAACTGGCCGGCGATGTCACCGGTGCGGATGCCGCGCTCGGGTTTCTGGTGTCCGGCCCCGCGCTGCAGCCCGGGCAGATCGGCCGCGACGAGGAGGCCATGCGCTCGGCCCGGCAGGATGAGCTCGATGAAGTAATCCGTACCGTGAGCCAAGCCATGCTCGGCCTCACCATCGGCTGCGCGCGCTGCCATGATCACAAGTTCGATCCCATTCTCCAGAAGGATTACTACGGCATGCAGGCCGTGTTCGCCGGCCTGCGCTATGGCGACCGAAGGCTGCGCGGCACGGAGAACGATGCCTGGACAGCCAAGGTGCCCGCCGCGCGAGCCAAGGTGCAGCAGTTGCAAACTGAGCTGAACGCCCTAAGCAAGGAACACGCGCTGCGGCCGCCGTTGGCCAGCGTGCAAACTGAATCCTTCGAACCCGTCTTAACGCAATCAGTGCGCATGAAGATTGCCGCCACGGCGAATGGCGCGGCGGCCTCGATTTATGAGTTCGAGGCATGGACGCCCCAAAAACAAAACGCCGCACTCGCCACCACCGGCGCTGTACCCAGCGCTTCGAGCTTTGCTTTGGCCAATCAAACGCGGCATTTCGAAAATCTGACCGATGGCTCGGTGGACCGGCGCCAATCCTTTCCGTGGGTCTCCGCCAGCGGCGGCTCCGCCTGGTTTCGCATTGATTTCCCGAAACCAGTGACCCTCCAAAGCATCACCTGGCACAACGGCTCCAGTGTTCCGGCGGATTACGTGATCGAAGTACTGCAGACCGATGACGTGTGGCTGCCCGTTGCCCACACACGCGATCGGCTACCGCGCACGGACGACCAGCGCGCGCCGGCAGCCGTGAAACTCACTGACCTAGATGCCGACCAAGTCAAGGCGCTCATGGCGCACATCGGCCAGCTTCGCACGGCACAGCGCGAATTGACTCGGCTCAATGCCGGACCGCAAACCTTCGCCGCCAACTTTGCCGCGCCCGATCCCACCTGGTTATTGCGCCGTGGTGATCCCATGCAGCGGCTGGAGGAATTACCGCCATCCATTCCCGGCGTGCTTGGAAAACTTCAGCCAAAAGACGCCACCGAGCCCGCGCGCCGTCTGGCCCTCGCGCAGCATCTCACGCGCCGGGACCATCCGCTCACTGCCCGCGTGCTGGTTAATCGTGTGTGGCAAAAACATTTCGGCGCCGGCCTCGTGGATACCCCATCGGATTTCGGTAAGATGGGCAACGCGCCCTCGCACCCGCAGTTGCTCGATTGGTTGGCCAGCGAGTTCGTGCGGCAAGATTGGTCGCTCAAGCAACTTCACCGACGCATCCTCACCTCGCGCACCTACCAGCAGGCCAATCATCCCAACGCCAAAGCCGCCCGCATCGACGCAGATGCCCGGCTGCTCTGGCGATTCCCCCCGCGCCGGCTGGAGGCCGAGGCCATTCGCGATTCCATGCTCCAGATCAGCGGCAAACTGAATCTGCAAACCGGCGGCCGCGGCTTTGATTTTTTTAATCAACGCGGTGGACTGTCCGATTATCACTCCAAGGAAACCTTCGAGGCCGACGGCTGGCGGCGCATGATCTATGCCCACAAGGTACGCATGCAGGCGGTTGATATTTTCGGCGCGTTCGATTGTCCTGATGCCGGCCAGATGAAACCGCGCCGCACCCGTTCCATCACGCCGGTGCAATCGCTAAGCCTACTCAACAGCCCCTTCGCCAACCGGCAGGCCGGCTTCTTCGCCGCCCGTGTCCGGCGCGAGGCGGGGGAAAACCCCGAAGCTCAGGTGACCCACGCCTTTCGCCTGGCCACCGCGCGCGATCCCAACCCCCGCGAACTGGCCACGCTTACGACCCTCGCCAAAAACCATAACCTCGAGCAGGCCTGTCGTGTGCTGTTCAACACCAGTGCATTCCTGACGCTCCCATGATGCATCGCCGACAATTTTTGATGCAGTCTATGCACGGGTTTTCCGGTGTGGCACTGGCGGCAATGTTGGCGGAGGACGCCCGGGCGGCTGAGCCGCGCATTGATCCCACGCGCCCGTACGCGCCGCGGCCCACGCATTTTGCTCCCAAGGCAAAGCGCGTGATCGAGGTGTTTTGTTCCGGCGCCTTGAGCCATGTGGACACGTTTGATTTCAAGCCGGAACTGATCAAGCGACACGGCCAGCCGTTGCCGGGCAATGAACGACTCGTGTCATTTCAGGGGCCGAACGGCAACCTCACCAAGCCTTTGTGGGACTTTAAGCCGCGCGGGCAATGCGGCAAACAGATCAGCGATCTCGTGCCGCATATTGGCGAGCTGGCCGATGAACTCTGTTTTTTTCACTCGCTCACCAACCGATCTAACACGCATGGGCCGGCGGAAAATTTCATGAACACCGGCTTTGTGTTCGATGGGTTTCCGAGCATGGGCGCCTGGATCAATTACGCGCTCGGCAGTGAAAACCAAAACCTGCCGGCCTTCGTGGCCATTGAGGATCCGCGTGGCATGCCGCAGAGCGGCCCGAATAACTGGGCCAACGGCTTCCTCCCCGCCGCCTTCCAGGGAACACCCTTCAGCAGCACCAAACCCATCCGGTTTCTGGAACGGCCCAAGGACATCAGCGCCGCACAGGACGCCGCCGCGCGGTCTGCTTTGCGCGCGCTAGAAACCGAGACGCAAGCGGCCTTTCCCGGCGACGCCAATCTCGCCGCGCGCATTGCCAGCTACGAACTGGCCGCCCGCATGCAGCTCACCGTGCCCGAGGCCGCCAATCTCAAAGCCGAGCCGGAGCACATCCGAAAACTTTACGGCGCGGACAGCGAGGACCGGTATCAGACCGACTTTGCCGAGAACTGCATTCTGGCCCGGCGGCTGGTGGAACGCGGTGTGCGATTCGTGCAGCTCTTTAATGGCGCCTATGCCTCCGGCGGCCGCATCAACTGGGACGGCCATTTCAAGCTGAAGGAACAATACGACGTGCACGGCCGCATCCTCGACCAGCCAGTCGCCGGCTTGTTGCGCGATCTGAAACAACGCGGCCTGCTGGAAGACACGCTCGTGGTGTTCGCCACCGAGTTCGGCCGCATGCCAATGTTTCAGGCCGGCACCTACGGGCGCGACCATAATCCGCACGGCTTCACCGCTTGGCTTGCCGGTGCCGGAGTAAAAGGCGGCATGAGCTACGGCGCCACCGATGAGTTTGGATTCAAGGCCGCGGATAACCCCATCACCCCGCACGACTTCCACGCCACCATCCTCCACCTCCTCGGTCTCGACCACGAACGCCTCACCATCTACCACAACGGCATCCAACGCCGTCTCACCGACGTGCACGGGCATGTGATCAAAGAAGTACTGGCTTAACGCGCGCTACTTATTCGAAAAACGTTAATCCATGATCTTCCTCGTTTTGGCAGCAGGATGTGCTTGGAGCTGACGGAGGAGACGATGGTCAGGACCAATGCAAAAAGTGGATATCATCGCATGGTAATTGAATGGAATTGCGCCGCAAACGGCTGCTGTCCAACCTCAGCGTTAAACAATAGTTGGGGATTGGAAAGGGTCGGCTTTTACGTATCATAACGGCGCTGATTTTTGGACATGCGACGCGTGCTTTTTCATTTTGTTTTTATCACCACAGTCGGCCTCCTTGCCGCGGACAAGCCGTGGCCGGTGTTTGCGTTTCAAAACGGCGTGCACTTCAGCAAGGTACAGCAACGCATCGCCGTACTCAGGGAACTGGGCTACGATGGCATCGGCTCGGCCAATCTCAACGCCGACCTACCTCTGCCCCAGCGCCTCAAGGCCTACGATGACGCTGGCCTTAAGCTCTTCAGCTTTTACGTCGGCGGTCGTTTGAGTGGAAATGGCACGGGGCACAGCTCCAGCCCCGCCATCACGCAGGCCCTGCCACATCTCAAGGGACGCGATACCTTCCTCGAGCTATACATACAGGGCAACAAACGTTCCAACACCGACGAGCAGGCCGTTGCGTTCGTGCAGGAAATCGCCGACCAAGCCAAGGCCCATGGTGTGAAGATTGTGCTCTACCCGCACACCGGATTTTACATCGACCGCCTCAGCGACGCCGTCCGCATCGCCCGCAAGGCCAAGCGCGACAATGTCGGGGTAATGTTCAACCTCTGCCATTTCCTGCGAGTAGAACCCAAGACCGACCTCGCCGCCGCACTCAAAGACGCCGGTCCACTACTATGGCGCGTGAGCACCAGCGGCGCCGAGATCGACGGCACCAACTGGGGTCAGCTCATCCAAACTGTCGACCGCGGCAACTACGACCAAGCCGCATTGCGCGCCCAGCTCCGCGCCGTGGGGTTTCAAGGCCCCGTCGGCTTCCAATGCTACGCCATCCGCGGCGACAGCAAAACCAACCTGCAACGCTCCATCAACGCTTGGAAGAAATTGAAATAGCCTCATGCCTGTCCAGCTGAACTTCCTGCTTTTGATCGCGCGGCACACCGGCCTGATCGCTTAAGCCTCATTTTCCATGCAACTCACCGACATGAAATGGCCAGAGGTTAAGGCGTTGTCGCCAGATACGCCGGTGGTGTTTCCCGTAGCCGCCCACGAACAGCACGGGCATCATATGCCGTTGCATACGGACAGCCTGTTGCTGGGCGAAATTGTCCGGCGCGCCGAGGCGCGTGTGGGCAGCGAAGTTCTGTTTGCGCCACTGCAGTGGTTGGGCAATTCGCATCATCACATGGATTTCCCCGGCACCTTGTCCGCCGAGCCGCGTGCGTATCTCGATCTGCTCACCGGAGAGTTGGAGAATTTCATTCAGCACGGCTTCAAACGGTTGATTTTATTGAACGGTCACGGCGGCAACATGGTGCCCGGCGCGCAGGTGGTGTTTGAGATGCGGCAAAAGCTGCGCGACCGATCCGATCTGTTACTGCTCTCCACCACCTACTGGGAAAACGGTGATCCGAACGCCGCGCGCGATGATTTTGTGCAAACGCAAATGGGCCACGCCGGCGAGTGGGAAACCTCGATGATGTTGATCATCCGGCCCGAGCTGGTGGGCGATCATCAGGCCGTTCCTGAGGTGCCCTTTGGCGAGGCCTTCCCCACCGCCACGCGCGGCTGGACAATGCCCGATCGTAGCAAGCACGGCCACATCGGCACGCCCGCCGCAGCCACCGCCGAGAAAGGCGAGACACTACTCACCTGCTTCACCGACGGTGTATGCAACCTCCTGAACCGCACTCGCGATTGGGACGGCCATAGCTGGGAGGGCTGAGTTCAACACCGCAGACAAACGCGGTACAACGACGGCCACGAGCAACTGTTGCCTTGACTCCTCAATGCCCTGCACCAGAATCAAGGGTATGAACGGCCGTGCTCGCACTCTATTGATCGCCGGTTTAACTGCCAGCCTGTGGGCGTTCGCCATCGACTTGGAGGAACTGCCACCGCCTGCCAAGCAAGTGGTCGATTTCAAAAAGGAAATCTGGCCCCTCTTTCAAGAGCACTGCGTGAAGTGCCATGGCCCCGATCAGCAAAAGAGCGGCTACCGTATCGACATCGCCGAATTGGCCCTCGAAGGTGGCGAAATGGGCGAAGCCATCATTCCCGGCAACAGCGCCAAGAGTCCGCTGATTCATTTCATTTCCGGATTGGACGAGGAAATCGTGATGCCGCCCAAGGGCGATCCCTTCAACGCCAAGGCCGTTGGCCTTATCCGGGCCTGGATCGATCAGGGCGCGGACTGGCCGGAAGACGTCGGTGCCAAGGCGGTGGACCGGATGGATCACTGGGCGTTCAAGAAAATTACGTGGCCGAGCTCGCCGCGGTTTATGCATCCAATCGATGCCTTCGTGAAGGTGCGGCTGGAGTCGAAAGGATTGGAGTTCAATCCGCGCGCGGACAAGCGCACGCTGATTCGGCGGTTGTATCTGGTGATGCACGGGCTGCCGCCGTCGCCGGAAGAGGTGGAGGCCTTTGTCAATGATCCCGCAAACAACGCGTACTCCAAGCTGGTCGACAAGGTGCTGGCCAGCCCGCGTTATGGCGAACGATGGGCGACGCATTGGCTAGATCTCGTGCGCTTCGGGGAATCGCACGGATTCGAAACGAACCGCGAACGCGTCCACGCCTGGCCCTACCGCGACTGGGTAATCCGCGCGCTCAATGAAGACAAGCCATACAACCAATTTGTACGCGAGCAACTGGCGGGCGATGCGCTAGGCGAACCCATCGGCACGGGCTTCCTAGTCGCCGGGCCGCACGACATCGTGAAGGGACAATCGCCCGAACTCGGCCGCATGCAGCGCGCCAATGAACTGGACGACATGATCAACACCACCGGGACGGTTTTCCTGGGGCTCACCACCGGTTGCGCGCGTTGCCACAATCACAAGTTCGATCCCATTTCGCAGCAGGATTACTACGCGCTCAAGGGCATCTTCGAAGGCGTGAAACACGCCGATCGCAACCTACCGCTCAACGACACCGCCAAGGCTAAGATGACGGCCCTGCAAAAGCGGGTTGGGGAATTGAAAGCGCAGTTGAGCAAATTCATCGCGCCGGCCGACCAAGGCAAACGACCGGCGGTGACGGCCCAGCATAACATCGATCCGTTCCCTGCCGTGGAGGCGCGGTTTGTGCGTTTTAACATCACCCGCAGCACCTCCAGCCAGCCGTGCATTGATGAGCTGGAAATTTTTTCCGGCGACAAAAATCTCGCGCTCACCAGCCAAGGCGCCAAGGCGAGTTCGGGAGGGGATTTTAAACATCCGCTGCACAAGCTCGCGCACATCAACGACGGCCAATACGGCAATGCCAAAAGCTGGATCGCCGCCGGCAACACCGGCTGGGTGCAGATCGAACTGGCCGCGCCGGCGCGTATCGACCGAATCGAATGGGCGCGCGATCGACAGGGAAAATACACGGATCGCGTGCCGATCGGCTACCGCATCGAAGTCGGCCTGAAGGAGGATGAATGGAAGACGATCGCCAGTTCGGCGGATCGTCAGCCGTTCAAGAGCGGCCAACCAGCCAAGCCAGTTTATGCATTCGACAACCTGCCGAAAGTGGAAGCCGAGCGCGGGCAGCAGCTGTTGGCGGAACTGCAACAGACCGAACAGCAACTCAAGATTCTGCAGAACAGCACCAAGGCGTACGTCGGTACGTTCGCTCAACCGGGACCGACCCGGTTGTTTTATCGCGGAGATCCGGAGTCCCCGCGCGACGCCGTCACGCCGGGGGCCTTGACCAAGTTTGTGTCGTTGAAGATCGATGCAAAGACTTCTGAGCAGAAACGCCGGCTCGCCTTAGCCAACTGGATCGTAAGCGACACCAACCCGCTTGCGCGGCGCGTGATCGTCAACCGCATCTGGCAGCATCACTTCGGCGCCGGGCTGGTCGATACGCCCAACGATTTCGGCCGCAACGGCGTGGCTCCGACGCATCCCCAACTGCTCGACTGGCTTGCGTCCACCTTTGTGTCCGACGACTGGTCGCTCAAGAAACTGCACCGCCGCATTCTCCTCACGCAGACCTGGCAACAAAGCAGCCGCCCTAACGCCACGGCGCTGAAGGTCGACGCCGCCAGCCGATTGCTCTGGCGCTTCCCCACCCGCCGCCTAGAAGCCGAGGCAATCCGCGATTCCATGTTGCACACGAGCGGCGTGTTGGATTTGAAAATGGGCGGCCCGGGCTTCAGCGGGTTTGAGGTGCAGATGGAAAATGTCCGACACTTTTTTCCTAAGAAAAATTATGGCCCCGCCGACTGGCGACGGATGGTGTACATGACCAAGGTCCGGCAGGAACAGGAAAGTGTGTTCGGTGCCTTCGACTGCCCGGATGCCAGCCAAGGCGTGCCCAAACGCAGCCGCTCTACCACCCCACTTCAGGCGCTGAACCTGCTCAACAGCTCGTTTGTCATGCAGCAGGCCGGCCTATTTGCCAAGCGCCTACAAAATGACGCCGGCGAAGATCTCCACCATCAAATCACCCGTGCCTTTACCCTCTGCTTCAACCGTCCGCCCAACGAATCAGAATTAATGGACGCTACCGCGTTCATCAAAACCGAAAGCCTCCCTGCCTTTGCGCGGGCAATGCTGAATGCAAATGAATTTCTGTTTGTGCCATGAACCCTCTTCTTAATCGCCGACAATTTCTCAGCAACACCGGCCAAGGGCTGGGCGGGATTGCCTTAACCAGCCTGCTGGCACAGGAAGGGGCACTGACGAATGAGAACCCCATCCGGCCGAAGATTGATCCGACCAAACCATTTGCCCCGCGGGACGGACATTTCCCGGCAAAGGCGAAAAAGGTGCTCGTGATCTTCTGTTCCGGCGCATGCAGTCAGCTGGATACGTTTGATTATAAACCAGAACTCATAAAGCGGCATGGCCAGCCAATGCCTGGAGCGGAAGGTTTAAAAACTTTTCAGGGCGATCAAGGCAACCTCACCAAAAGCCCGTGGAAATTTAAGCCGCGTGGCCAGTCGGGCAAGATGGTCTCCGAACTGGTGCCGCAATTGGGCGAGTTGGCCGACGAGATGTGCTTCATCCATTCACTCACCGGTAAAACGAATACGCATGGGCCAGGCGAAAATTTCATGTCCACCGGCTACACCCTCGATGGCTTTCCCAGCATGGGCGCTTGGGTGACATGGGCGCTTGGCTCGGCCAATGACGAACTACCGGCCTACGTGGCAATACCTGACCCCCGCGGCACACCACAAAGCAGCATCAATAACTGGGGCCCCGGTTTTTTACCCGCGGCGTTTCAGGGCACGGACTTCAACGCCAGTAAACCGCTCCGAAACCTCACACGACCTGCCGGCGTCAGTGCCAAGAGCGACCTTGCCACGCGCAGTTTTCTTCAGCGTCTGAACGAGCGGCACTTGGAAAAATTCCCTGGCGATACCGAGCTGGCAGCCCGCATCTCCAGCTATCAACTTGCCGCGCGCATGCAACTCAGCGTACCCGAGGTCACCGACCTTTCCACCGAGAAAGCCTCAACGCTAAAAGCTTATGGAGCCGATGAAGCCACCAACCCTATCAAGGCCGGTTTTGCCAAGAACTGCATCCTTGCCCGTCGCCTGCTCGAAAAAGGCGTGCGCTTTGTTCAGCTTTTCAACGGCGCTTACCAAACCGGTGGCGTAGGCGTCAGCAACTGGGACGGCCACAAGGTACTCCACCAGCAATACGCCAAGCATGGCCCTGTGTTGGATCAGCCTGCTGCCGCGCTATTGCGCGACCTCAAACAACGTGGATTACTTAAAGATACGCTGGTTGTTTGGTGCACTGAGTTTGGTCGCATGCCTACTTTTCAGAAAGGCGCCAGCGGCCGAGACCATAACCCCGAGGGATTTACTGCATGGCTTGCTGGCGCCGGTGTTAAACGGGGCCATACCTATGGTGCAACTGATGCCTTTGGCTGGAAGGCGGAAAAGGATGTGGCCACCGTATACGATTTCCATGCGACCATCCTCCACCTCCTCGGCCTGAACCACAAGCGTCTCACTTACTATCACAATGGCTTCGAACGCCGACTGACCGACGTCCACGGGCATGTAATTAAAGATGTACTA
>CEUM01137651.1_pt1 | contig 11256 bp, 9 predicted proteins | sample 356421 | NCBI WGS metagenome assembly CEUM01 (sample SAMEA2622716, study PRJEB7988) | marine metagenome | biome: marine biome (ENVO:00000447); feature: surface water layer (ENVO:00002042); material: "saline water (ENVO:00002010), including plankton (ENVO:xxxxxxxx)" | depth 5 m | reverse complement strand
GAGGTGATGCTGTGGTCATCTATTTGCCCATGATCTTAGAGCTTCCAACTGCTATGCTTGCGTGTGCGCGTATTGGTGCAGTTCACTCTGTCGTCTTCGCAGGGTTTTCAGCTGAGGCATTGGCACAGCGTATCTCTGGATCCGGCGCCAAAGTCATTCTCACGTGTTCAGCAGTCAGGAGAGGAGCAAAGAGTATCAACTTGAAATCTGTTGTGGATGAAGCTTGCACTCTGAGTGTGGAGAAGGGCCATGAAATCGAACACTGTCTTTGTTTTGTTAGCGAAAGACTTGCAGGAGATAACTTTCTTACACAAGAACGCGATAAACACTGGCAGAGCCAAGTGAATAAACATTCTGTGGAATGTCCGACAGTCTGGTTGGATGCTGAAGACCCGCTCTTCATGCTCTACACTTCCGGTTCTACAGGCTCGCCTAAGGGTGTACTCCATTCAACGGGGGGCTACATGGTGTACGCAGGGTCAACGTGTGCCACTGTATTCAAAATGCAGTGTGGAGATGTTTTCTGGTGTACCGCAGACTGTGGTTGGATAACAGGCCACACGTACTTAACGTACGGTCCCCTCCTGAACGGAGCTACTTCTGTAGTATTTGAGGGAGTGCCAACGTATCCAGATGCAGGAAGATGTTGGCAAATTGTTGATAAATACAATGTGAAGACTTTCTACACTGCGCCGACTGCCATCAGAGCACTGCAGCGCTTCGGAGACGGATTCGTCCATGAATATAAGAGAAGTTCTCTCCAGATTTTGGGTACTGTTGGAGAACCCATCAATCCAGAAGCTTGGCGGTGGTATTTTGAGGTGGTTGGTGATGGACGATGTCCAATTGTTGATACTTGGTGGCAAACAGAGACTGGTGGACACATGATAAGTCCCATTCCATTCGTAACAAAACAAAAGCCAGGTTCAGCAAGTCTTCCATTCTTCGGAATCGAGCCAGTTCTGCTAAATGAAGCTGGAGAAGAGCTGAGTGGTGAAGCGGAGGGCTACCTTTGTTTCAAACGGCCATGGCCTTCAATGTTTAGAACACTGTTTACCGATCACAAAAGATACGAAGATGCTTATTTTTCCATGTTCAAAGGTTACTACTTTTCAGGTGATGGTGCGAAACGAGACTCAGACGGATTTTACTGGATAACAGGTCGGGTAGATGATGTTATTAATGTCTCTGGTCATCGAATCGGAACAGCTGAGGTGGAATCAGCGTTGGTCACGCATGAGGACTGCACAGAGGCAGCTGTTGTAGGCATCGATCATCCTGTGAAAGGGCAGTCGATATACGCATTCGTTACTCTTCGTGAAGGTTGCGTGCTGACGGATAGCACAAGGAAGGCCTTGGTGAATTGTGTCAGAAGTATCATAGGACCATTTGCTGCCCCGGACACTTTGCAGTTGGCTCCTGGTTTACCAAAGACGCGCAGTGGGAAGATCATGAGGAGAATATTACGGAAAATTGCTTCAAAAGAAGAGAACTCTCTAGGAGATACATCGACCCTTGCTGACCCGAATGTGATAGAATCGCTCGTGCGCCTACGAGATATTTAGATCTGCTTCATATGGCAGTATCTCTACCAAAACGATACGCGTAGAAAGTATCTGGCTCGACATATAATGACATTTTCTAAGTTGTTTTCATTGTGAACCAATGGTGCGCGTTGCAGTTGCAAAGTTTGCTGCATCAGTTGCCGCGCTATCTAAACTAACATGGCTATTAGACTCTAACTGAAAAGTTCGATGCATATTAGATGTGTGATTCCTGAGATAAGTTGTCCCTGTGCTCGTGATGACACATAAGTCAACAGAGGAGCCAGAGCCAAGATCATTTTGGATTCCAGCCAAGATTGACCTGACCACGAGCACCTTGGCAGATTCCATAGTCAGTTTTTCAGTGTATCCCGTCTCCAACGTTGAAATAGCTGCAAGGGAACCGCTTCCCATCGCTGCGTAAGGTAGTGCATCGGATGAACCGTGAGGGTAGACGGTGAAGAGATGTGAGCCCGATTTGTCCACGCCACCTAACACGAGAGCGGCTCCAATGTGTCCCTGATAACGAAACAGAGTGCTTTTAAGGAGCGTTAAAGCACTTGTTACTAAGCTCATGCGACCAGTCTGTGCACTGTGAAGATGAAGCTGTGACGAGATCAGACCTTTGGTGATGTTAACAAGAAGGCAAAAAAATATAGTTTTTATCGTACCTGTGATCGACTCTGTATCTGCAGCAGTACCGGCTCCACAACAAAATATATTTGATGCTATTTTGTGTATTTTTTCACAGTTCTTATCCGCTACTGTATCACCGTTCGTCGATCGTGTATCCGCGCCGAGGACGACCCCTCCGTCAAACACCACTCCACAGATGGTAGTACCCGTCTTTGTAGCACCACGAAGCGCGTGCAGGTGCTTCCGCGTGTGCGAGAAGTCGAAACCATCCATAGACATAGCGTGTTATCACTGAGCCGCTACGCTCAATCCAAAACGACCGAATCGCGCTGACTTCACGTCTCAAAAAGTGTTGTCGCGCCGCGCTAACATGGAAATCAAAATCAGGCGCGACTCGCGCGACTCTCTTCGTTCGACCCCGATCAAACAGTATGAAAATTTTTCATCGAAAAATAAAGTGATTGGGCTTATAGTAACATTAATATGCATCATGATATTTTACTAATTCTAACCCATACCATAACCATACCATGGAAGATAGTACTATCTTCCGTGGTGGCAAGGTTGAAAGGGAAACCATCACTGGAGAACGTCGACGTACAAAGGCCCCAGAGTGCCACCACTGATTGGTGGTGTACGCCCTTACTCAACGCAGAAATTTGCATTCAGTATACCGCTACTACATAAGCTTCATACAGTGTCACCATGATCCTTGGTAGAACACAATTGAGGGTGAGCGGAGAGGTGCACCTGATCACGAGCAAGAGAAGAGTTGGCTGCAGGCAAAGTGCAGTTCGCCCTTCCCAGATCAGAAATAGCTGTCCGCTCTATGAAATTCGCGTTAACCTACCATACACTTCGCGCCAACGCCGCACTGCCCGACCTACACGCACACAAGGTCTCGCAAAGGGGGAGCTCGATATTCAGGAGTATGAACAAGACTTCCTGAGAGCGCGGTTATCGGTGTTCTTGAGTATCTTATTTGGCTATTCATGTTATTACCTAACTAGAAATAGCCTTACATTTACAGCTCCAGCGATGGTTGCGTCCCCTACTCTCAATCTTGATATAACATCGATCGGTGTGATCACCTCAATCTTTCCACTTTGTTATGGATGCAGCAAGTTTGTCAGTGGTGTTGTCGGCGATGTACTTTCACCAAGTTTAATGCTTGGTGGGGGATTGATTGCAACCGGTATTGTCAACATCGCGTTCGGTCTGAGTTCCACGCTACCACTGTTTTGTTTACTGTGGGCAACAAACGGCATTCTGCAAGGCTTTGGTGCGCCGAGCTGTGCCAAAATACTGACGTCTTGGTTTGCTGCCAGCGAACGTGGGACTTACTGGGGTATGTGGAATATTGCTCATAATCTCGGAGGATTCATGGCACCTATTTTGGCTGGTACTGCTGCACGTACATTTGGTTGGAGTTGGGGTCTGTGGGCCCCCGGTTTCATAGCGGTTTGCATTGGTCTTGCTATAGTCTCTACTTTAAGAGACTCCCCTGAAGACAAGGGTTTCGATCCAGTAGAACCGGATGCGATAGCAGAAGTAATAGAATCGAAACAAGACGTGGAATACTCAAAACAGTCATCAAGTTTGCTTCAGAATCTTCTGTACAACGTACTTTCAAACCCCTTTATTTGGGGACTTGCTTTCACATATTTCTGTGTATATGTCGTTAGGCAGGGCATTACATCTTGGTCCGTATTTTACCTCATCAAAGAGAAGGGAGTGCTAGATGCAGGAGCAGCAGCAGTGCGTGTATCGGGACTTGAGCTTGGTGGTCTTCTTGGCAGTTTGATAGCTGGCAAGCTAAGTGACTTCTTGATTGCGAAGTCTGATGGGGGAGCTGTTGGTCGTCGTATTCAAGTTGTGATGGTGTATCTTGTTGGCGTTGCTTTTTCTTTACTTGCTTTCAAGGCGGTCCCTGCGAGCTGGCCAGTTGTTCAAGCTATGATTGTTTTCATGATAGGCTTCTTCTTATATGGTCCTCAGATGCTTATAGGTCTATGTGGTGCGGAGATCGTGGGTAGGCGCTCTGTAGGTGCCAGTGAAGGTTTCCTTGGCTGGATTGCTTACCTTGGTGCCGCAAATGCAGGAGTACCCCTTTCACTTCTTGTGCAACAATATGGTTGGGAGGCATTCTTTGCTGCTTTGTTGACCGCAACCATGGTGGGCATTTGTTTGCTTGTGCCCTTGATCGATGCAAAGAGCTACTTGCAGCGTAAGAGCCAAAATTCACTGCGTGAGGTGTGACGAAGGTCCACGAAACACTAAACGCTGGCGATCTGATCTATCTTATCCAGTATAACTGTAATAGTATATTCAATGCAAGTTGATGCATGCCAAACAAATAACCAAATAACTACCAGTAGCTTATGCAGTACCACAACACAGCTATGACATATTGTAAAACGGAGAAACATTTACATTTCGGAATTTCGTTTCGGACGGACAACACAACAACTATGCCTCGCGCCGTGTACCCTGTGAAGCGAAGCCAGAGGCACCTAAGTCATGTGTGAAGAGTCGCTCGACGAGGCACTACGTGACGCAAGTACCCGTGATGGGGCTTACCACGTTCAACCGAGGAACATTCGCTCTTCGTAACGCGATAAACTACACACCCAACTTCCGACATCCACGTAAAGCGTCACCGATTTGCGTTGCAACGCTACGACGTTGTAGGGCTGCTGGAATCAAGGACCCTGTGGACGTAACTGGGAACGTCGGAACACACAAGTCTAGCGTGTATTCTGAGCTGCAAGCACGTGGCCTGATCGAGTCGTGTACGAATGAAACATTGCTGCAGGGCAAGGCGACCAAGCCACTGCGAGTATATTGTGGATTCGACCCTACTGCAGACTCTTTGCATGTAGGAAACCTTCTTGGTATAATTGTTCTTTCATGGTTTGAGAGACATGGTCACTACCCAGTGGCCCTCATTGGAGGTGCAACTGGTCGAGTAGGGGATCCCTCGGGTAAATCAAGCGAGAGGCCACTATTGGATGAGGTAGCACTAGCGAGAAACAGTGAAGCCATAGGTGGTACCCTCTGCAAGATATTGACGACGTCTAGTACTGTATCCACGGTCAAGATAGTCAACAATGTCGATTGGTACTCTAATATGGGCATTCTAGATTTTCTACGCGATGTAGGCAAATATTCACGTATAGGTACGATGCTAGCAAAAGATAGTGTCAAGTCTCGACTTGCAAGCGAAAGTGGAATCAGCTTCACTGAGTTTTCATACCAACTGTTACAAGGTTATGACTTTGTTCATCTGTTCAGATCTTATGAAGTATGTGTACAAGTTGGTGGGAGTGATCAGTGGGGTAATATAACCGCAGGCACTGATCTCATGCGTAGGCTTGAACCCGATGCAGATGTTTCTGGACTCACTTTTCCATTGCTCCTGAAATCAGATGGGACGAAGTTCGGCAAGTCTGAGCAAGGAGCAATATGGCTCTCACCAGAACGACTTTCTCCATACAAATTTTATCAGTACTTTTTGAACGTGGATGATGCAGATGTCATCAGGTTAATGAAAATGCTGACGTTTTTACCGCTCTCAGAAATTGCTATGCACGAGGACTCTATGAAGACTTCGGGTTACGTCGTGAACACGGCTCAAAAACGTTTAGCGGAAGAAGTAACGCGGTTTGTCCATGGAGAACGTGAGTTACAGCGGGCACAGCTTGCAACGGCAGCACTGAGACCAGGGGCAGACACCCACCTAGATGTCAATACATTGAGTGCGCTGCGAGATATTGTTCCCAGTGCATCTCTATCAGTGACTGATGTTCTAGGAGTGAGCTTGGTGGAGCTAGTTGTGAAAGTTGGTCTACAACCAAGCAAGGGTGCTACAAGGCGTTTGATCAAGGGTGGGGGGTTGCGGCTAAACAACACGAAGGTATCATCAGAAGAAGCAACTATACAGGAGGGAGACATAGTGGATGGCAAGCTGCTATTGCTCTCGGCAGGAAAGAAGAATAAACTACTCATCTCGATCGCGTGATTTTCTCGTCTCTTGTGGCGAAACTATGGAAACTATCACATTGCTTAGGGAGTCACAACTTGACTCACTGATGTCCCCCCGTGACTCAGTAGCCGCCAGTACACATATGCCCGATCTCGTAGGTCTGGGTGTTCATTCTTGCTTGTGGCAAATGTTAGCATTCGTTGAACTAAACCTTTCACACTCTCGCTCGGACATTTGAGAAATAACTTAATTGTCGCAGTAAGTAGCTGAAGTTGAACCATGACAGGTTCGTCATCCACGCCATCGATGAAACCTTGCACTATATCAACCACATTGTCTATCCTCTCGGCATACTCGCCTAGAATCCATATGAGGGATTTTTTTGCTTCAGGGTCATCCAAACTCTCGAGGGACTGGCACAACGGAGAAATCATGTTCTCATACTGATCTGGATAACGACGCAATATATCTTTCATTACTATCATCGCCTCTTGCATGGCATAGTTGATCTTGGTGTTTACCACGCTCAAGAGAACATCAACACAGCGGTTTGAGAATTCTGGTACAGAGAGAGCACAAGTCCCTATCGCACGTATAGACTTACGTGCGAAATCAATATCGATTTCACCGGAGTACTCTTTCAACTCAAGCAAAATATCTGAAAGGTTTTCTTGATTGGCAAGCTTAACAAGCACTTCCAATTTTTCGTATTTCACATAAGACGGGTCATTGTATTTGCAGAAGAAAGCCTAAACTTAACATGGTGAGTGAGCGATAAATTGTAGCGAAATGGCATACCTTGTAACTTTGTTTGAATGGCGCCACATGCGTTTTCAAAATGTTTTGGATGTTCAGTAAAGCGATGAACTGGATTTCAGCCTCCGCACTTAACATCGTGATTAGTGGTGGTACGATTCGTGCCAAATAGGAACTTTGTGTATGCTGGACAGCTTGTTAGCACACGTTGATTCAAAAATAGTTTTTGTCGAACCTGGAAATGGTGTAATTTACTAAGTATGAGTCGAACACATGCCAGAACTACAGCGTGGTTGACGTGCTGAAGCTTGGGTAGAGCAGCATCAAATATGTTTTCGGCCTCAGCGGTATCTGAACAGACATAAGCGGTAAGACAGTCAAGTATCGTGACCTGGCCCCATCTAAAGTTTGTTAGATCAAACAATTGTGGAAAAGAGTTCTAACGCACTCTGTACACGCATCAAGTGAAGAAAGCACTCTACCCAGAGAGTGACGATCAACTATATTTGAGCAGTCCCCCTTTTGAATTTCCACTAGGGCAGCAATAGAATTCGCGATCACCATAGGATTTGTATCAAGCACTAACGATTTCAACTCTTGCAAGAATTCTCTATCATCATGTATGTCATCAAAATTTATCATATGATGTGAAAATGAATGAACCTGTCCGATACGAGATCGCCATTGATGTTGTATACCTTTGCAACACAAATAGCTGCTGTTTTTCGAACATATGGATCTGGGTCCTATCACAAACGTAACCCCCTATCACGAATAACATTTATTTATTCAACGCACTTGCAGTGCCAAGTGTAGTGGATCGCATAAATATTCTACAATTTTTTCAACCCGAATGCACCCCATCGTTCGCACAGCGAGTGCACGAATCAGTGGGTTCGGATCTTGACTGTCCTGGAATCAGAGTGTAAGAAAGAAAGCATTGAGCAGAGAATGACACACTTTCACGAACGTATTAACCGCAAGGATGGCCAGATCCGGGTTAGATCGCGCATAATTAATCGCATACAAGTACACCAACTTCTTCAATTCGATGTCTTCGGTTTGCATGCAGTTTATCACATCAGGAAAGAGTGAGCAAACATCCTTGCCAACCGTCATAGCAGCGATTACTGTGAGCAACATTTAGTCAAACACGCTCTCAAAGAAAATTATGCAACTAACTTACTTCTTTTCACGGTTGTCTTCAGGAGAATCTTATCGTTTGTCTTCAAATCTTGCCGCCATTCGGCGGTTTCCCCTGAGCTGCGAGCTTAGAACATGTTTCTTGTAAGTAAGATGATATCGCCCACCTTTTCTATTGCCGGAAAAGTACTTGGAATCGTGCGAACGCATGCTTTCGAGCTACACGTTCCAATGGTCCGGTGTACACCTGTCTACCGCGCGTTGCTCTCGATAGTTGCGCCTTGGTGTTTCGCTTGCTAATCAACAGTAAAAGTTTGCTGGCCCATAGGGAGAAGCCCTGATTATGATAATTTTGTTGGCCCGGCGAAATTTTGTCGATGGGGAATGAAAATGAGACGAAATGATGGTAAAACAATATCGTTTTCCACTCGCGTGGCGTGACGAAATTGGGCAAATATCGTCGCGCGTGACGATTTGACCACGGTTAACGACTCGTCATCGCAACGGGGTAGAATACCGTCTCGAATTTCGTCGCGCATCTTCTTCCCCAATACAATAATTGTGCGCAGCTGGACCAAAATTCGCGCAACGAAAATTACGACAATTGTTTTTCGTCCAGTCTATCTCCCCATCGGCATCAGTCATACAGTCCACACTGCCCGTTAGACGGCGGTGAAACAGGAGTACGGCGTGGACTTTCAGGACACGTGGGCCAACTGAGGTCGAGTACGTGCACTTTTGAGGTTGATCCGGAACCACGATGTACTGTCGCTGAAGTTGCTAGACGCAATGCAGTGTCTTGAATTGAGCGCTCGAAACGCGAAGGTAAGAAGAAATTCTCCGGGTTGAAGCCAACTGACGGTGACTAGACGTTGCGATTCGCACAAGAACGCCTGCTTCGAAAACTTCCTAAGAATAGGTAAGTATGATAGACAATTCAAACATCAGCGTGATAAGCATGCGTTAGTCAATTACACATTTGTGAGCGAAATTCAGCTTCTGGTGGTACTTTCAGCTCTGAGGAGTACTTTGCTGCATTACAGACTCAACGAATCGGAGCTGTACTTCTTCGCGCAAGTACACTTACGAGCACGAGTGAATGTTTATTTGAGTACGCTAACTTCGACGTGTGCGCGCCTCAGTTTTACTTCGAAATAATAGGAATATTTCGTCTTTCCTACCGGGTACGGTGTGCATTTGCGATGAACAAAGTGCTGGCCGTGGTCGAGGGTAAGCACAAGCACCGTATCATAGCCCCATCTCTTGACGTTTTGCGTAAGTGAAAATCTCTGGCAGGCACCTCGCGGTGCTTTGGCGTTTTCATTCGTTTGCTCTACCAAGCTGTGAGTATGTAACTATAGTTGCCAAACAAACAAATTTACGCACTGCAGAGCTGCTTATCAAATCCCTCTGTTACAGTATATATCAACTATGGCGGTAGTTCAGGTTTGTTAATATTTAAAGGGATTGGGCCAAGCTGAAAATATTGGCTCATAGGCACTCAAGGATGTATTCTTTGATGCAGGTTGCGACAACTTTGAAGAGTTGAGAGTCCGCATCAAGTGGCCGAATGACGTTTATTACAAGACAAGCAAGGTGAGTACGCAGATCACAACGTGTGAAGCTTCCATAAGATAATACTAGATAGGAGGTGTATTGTGCAAAACAAAATACGAAGACAGCGCATTCACGTCAGTCATCGGGATTGGTCTCAATTTACACAATACGGTATGAAGACATGCTTTATGCAGTATTTTTAATTTCTTTACACAGTGAGCAGTTTCCAAGCATCTGCGTGAATGAACTGATGCGTGAGAATATTGAATTATTCACCCGATACGACGCGATGCATGATGATTCTGAAGCTTTCACGTATACGGGATGCTTGCCGGTGAGTAATTTGTCATAGCAAACTATTGACTTTAACGTTCCAGTAGCACGTAAAGAGAGAGGTTATTGTTGCAAGAATACTCGGTATGTTCCTAATTGACAGTTTAAACTTTAGTAAGTTCCACGCAGGACACTTTGAAAGACTTCAGAGAGAGTTGGAAGTAAACGGTTTCCCTGCTGTACGGGTACGCAAACGCCAGCTCTCCATTTTCTTAACTCAGTTTGCATAGAATGAATACACATCACACTGGATGCATTCTGGATCCCGTATTTCTGTTTCTGAATCTTCGAATAGTTCGAACTCTAACGTTCAGGTCACTATCACTGGCCTTACAGATATGGGCATGCTAACTGCAGGTAATACACATTTTCTCAAGGCAAGAGAAGGAATGAACTTGACAAGTAGTGGATGCATATGGAAATATGTTTGAACTCCAACCCGACGGCAATAGTTTGGATTTTCTTGCTGGCATGATCAGAAAGAAAATACTTTAAGTCATTCGTCTGATACGTGATTTCATCATACTTTTCAGTGGAATATGTTCTCTACAAAATTCGCACACACTGTTTACTGTCTTCAATTCAATGATGTCAAAAACAGATAATGATATTCCTGTAACTGAGCTGATTTCTTCGCCAATTTCTGCAAGTGTCAATGAGTCCGCTCCAAGTTGGATCATAGGTGTGCACTCCGACCCCTTGGTCTCGGGTAGTATCTTGTAAATGGCTTCGCGAACTGCAGCAGCTACAGCAGCGGAAGATTTTTCAGAAACAGTTGTGTTTGCCCTTGCTGTCTTCCCGCGCAGGGAACTGAGACATGACTCAGATACACGAAGCGGATTATTAATAGAATAAAGTAATAGATTATCCCTTAAGTAGCAGACATTTTCTGAATGTTTTTCTTCCCCTACCAGTCTTGGCCGCACTCCTTGCATTTGGGAGGTAGTACTAATTGTAAACGGTTCGTCACATTTACGCCTGACGTTAACTGCATCAACGAATTCGTGATCCTCTTGCTCAAAATATTGGGCGTGCATCTTCTTATCGGCGGCGACCAATCCATCGCACTGGCACATTCGTCTTTGTCACGTCACATGCGTTTCATTGTGAAACCGAAACGCTTGTTTGCCGATCATATCTTAATCTTAAGCATCGACGCCTCACTCTGATATACTTACATATCCTACTATATGCACTTTAAGCATGAATACGATACACGGGGTATACCCTGTAGTACCATACAAGTATTCATATGTGAGGGCGGGGCCCCAGTTTTCCTTGTTTCGCCTTACACGTAGATGG
>CEUM01119108.1_pt1 | contig 11270 bp, 10 predicted proteins | sample 356421 | NCBI WGS metagenome assembly CEUM01 (sample SAMEA2622716, study PRJEB7988) | marine metagenome | biome: marine biome (ENVO:00000447); feature: surface water layer (ENVO:00002042); material: "saline water (ENVO:00002010), including plankton (ENVO:xxxxxxxx)" | depth 5 m | reverse complement strand
CTTACTTTAAGGACAAGAAGGATATCGTACGCACGGTGGCCTATGAGTTCGCGGCCGTGCACGATCGCCTGGCCCGCAAAACTATAACTTCGCGAAAAAGTCCGGGAAGCAAACTGACCGATTACATCCTGGAGCTATATGATATTTGGCGTCCCTTTGGCCAGAATAGCAAAGCTGCCCGCGAACTGGCCGAAGCGGTTTTCGCATGGGCGCCAGAGACTCCCGATATGGCCGAGCAGAAAACTCTGGATACGCTGGAAGCCATTCTATCCGAAGCGAAGCAGAAGGGATTCAAGGTAGACAGCCCCCAACAGGAAGCGCGGCTAATGGCCATATGCCTGACCCCTTTTTTTCCCCTGGCGGGCACCCCGAACGAAAGACCCTGGGGAAAACCGCTAACCAGGAAAGACCTGGAATCGCTGCTAGCATGGATGCTGGGGAAGATCTCGCCGCCGCGCTAATTCGTTGGCCCGGTATAAGTCTAAACAAGGTTGAGTCCACCGTTGAGCCAATCCAACGAAAAGGAAATACGCCGGATAAACTGGAACGGCGCTGAACTTCGGATTCAAGAAGTGACCGGCCGGGGCTGGGAAGGAATACTGTATCGTCGTTTGGACGGAGCTGGCTATCTGCTTGCCTTTCTGGAATGGCGCAATGGTGGTTATCTGGAACGGTTTCGCCCCATCAGTGGAGAGGAATTGGATACATGGATGCAAGACTCCTGAGCTTCGGCAGGGCGGATCCATGAAAAAAACCAGGGAAAAGCTCGGACCGAGGTTCAGGAAAGTGCAAGGCGAAACCAGGCCGTTGCCCGGGCCCTGAACCAGTCGCGCCTGGCTCCGGAAGCTCAGTCCGATCTTTCGTCCGGCGGAACGTAGCCGGTGCCTTCGTCGCAGCCCTTTCGCAGAAGATCGTAGGTATAGATGCCCAGATCGTGATTATCGGAAAAGGTTAACTGCAAAGCATAGCGGCCCACTTTTTTCCAGCTTACCAGGTTGATCTGCTGAATCGAGTCCGTCTGACGATTTGCCACCGGACCGTGCCCGCCGCGACACTGGGCACAGGGACATTTTCTTCGCAACTGTAGCAGATTGTAGCTGCAGTCCTTGCCATCCTTCCAGCGGATTTTCAGAGAAGTGTTATCGTATTGAATGTCATCGGGTATTGTATCGAGCATGTTTCTCCCTCAAAGGATGGCTTCCCGGCCTTCGGCGCCGCAAGCTTTCCGTAAGCCCCCGGCTCCGGATAGCCGGATTGTCATCGGGAATTCATCGGCAACGGTCCCGGAATCACCCGGATTCTCGAGCCTGCTTCAAAATCCGCTGGCTACTTTCGGAACCGCTTTTACAGTAAGCACAATAAAATAGGATATGGTCAGAGGGTAAAGGGAATCCCGCGGGCAACCCGGGAGGCAAAGGTAGAATGTTCTTTTTTAAGAAGAAACCGTCGCAGCCAAGAAGGCTCATCATTTTGAATCCGGCCGCGGGTCGAAACGATGGATTGCTCGAGTTCGAAAAACTGAAGGCTTCTCTCAAGGAGAAACTTACGGACTTTGATCTCTATCTCACCCGGGGCCCCCGGGACGCTACCCATAGAGCCCGGGAAGCCCTCCTCAATCGAACCCATGATCAAATCATTGCCGCCGGCGGGGATGGCACAATCAACGAGGTTCTGAACGGCTACTTTGATGGAAACCGGCTGCTATCCAGGAAAGTGCCCCTGGGTGTGATAGATCTAAATTCCGGAGCGGACTTCATTCGGACCCTGGAGGAGCTTTCCGACGGCTATCACGTGGCCCTGCAACAGAACCGCCATTTCTGGGCCGACATTGGCCAGGTGGAACTACTGCCGCTAATGGACCTTGCATTGCCCACCAGCCCGAAGAGCAGGAAAAGCTTCGAAAAAACGATCCGTGAACTGAAACGCGAAACCCAGATTCAACGAAGGCTCTTCATTAATATTGCATCCAGCGGCATGAGCGGTCATATCGTCCGCAGCCTCTTTCGGTCCCGAATTCGATCCGGAGCTTTTGCCTACTACTACCATAGCCTGAAGACTTTCCTTTCTCATAAGAGCACCACAGCCCGTGTGCTGTACTGCCGCGACGAAGACAGCCCCTGGGAAGAGCTAACAGGCCCTCTGTTGAATCTTTTTGTCTGCAATGGTCGCTACAACGGCGGCGGCATGCTGTGGGCTCCCCCGGCTTATCTGGACGATGGCTATTTTCACGCTGTTCACATGACTCCGGCGCCCACCTACAAAATGGTGTGGGGTAGCAGGCATTTCTACGACGGTCGGGTGGATGAGGTCCCGGGAGTGCAATCCTTCCAGGCCAAACGAGTCCTTCTAATACCGACCATTACCATGGACTCCGAGACCGACGGCGAGCTTCTTCCCATGATGGGAGTGGAGGGAGCGCCGGCTGCGCGAATGCTTCTGTTCTCGGTAATTCCCAGGGCGATTCCCCTGGTTTTGTAAGAACATTGGATTGGCAACGGGGCACGCGGACCGGCCCGGAGCCTACCATCTCTCGCCCCTGCCAGGGCACTGGCTGCAGCGCTTCCATGCAGTTTCTTCTAATATTAGCAGTATGGATCTCTTTACGTGAGGCGCGCAAACACTACCGGCCTGCCACTCGCTAAGTGATACTCGCCGGGTGCACTTCGTTCTGACCATCTTAAGTGCCAATCGCTAATGTTCGGGTCTTCCACCAATGCATACTTTCCATGGCGGCAAAGGTTTTCTGCAATTTTGGTTGCCGGCCCCGGAGGTCCATGCTACCTTCCGTTACAGATATTCGAATGGCATGAAATTACAGTGGTCCATCGCTACCAGCCGCCTTGCTACGGAGCAAGTTAAAAAGCAGAAGCAGCGATGAGTCCAGATAGCCAGGGAGAAACAGGATGTTTTTTGATCCTCTATACTTTATTATTATTGGCCCCTTCTTTCTATTGAGTATGTGGGCCAGCTTCAAGGTGAAGTCCTCTTTTAAGAAGTGGAGCGGCTATCGCAACTCTGCCGGGCTCACCGGAGCCCAGGTGGCGCGCATGCTTCTGGACCGGGAAGGTCTGCACAATGTGAAGGTGGAGCACGTTCGCGGCTCGCTTTCGGATCACTATGATCCTACCAGTAAAACCTTGCGATTGTCCGACGATACCTATGCATCCAACAGCATCGCCGCGGCCGGCGTGGCCGCCCACGAAGCCGGGCATGCGATTCAGCACAAGGTAGAGTATCCGCTCCTGGGCTTCCGGTCCGCCATAGTGCCTCTTGCCGGGTTTGGCTCGAACTTGAGCTGGATTCTGATTATGGTGGGCATGGGAATGATGGCATTTCTGCAAACCCCGCTTGGCTCGTATATCGCCTGGGCCGGTGTCCTCCTGTTTGGCACGGTAGTGCTTTTTCAGGTAGTAACCGTGCCTGTGGAATTGGATGCATCCAGCCGGGCAAAAAAGGTTCTTCCCGAAATCGGCCTGGGATCACCGCAAGAGCAGAAGGCGGTGAGTCAGGTGCTAAATGCGGCGGCCTGGACTTACGTAGCAGCGGCGGCCACCGCCATCGCCACACTGTTGTACTTTCTGCTTCGCCTGGGCTTTTTCAGCGACGATTGAATCCACAGGTTCACAGGTTCCCGGGCCTGACCAATACGGGCTTTGATCCGCTTTTAAGTCCGCCAGAATAGAATGCCGGCGCGACGGGCCTCCCCGCCGCGTCCGGTTTGGTGCGAGCCGACCCTTTCGATTATTTCAATTTCGCGTCCAGGAACTCTTTCATGCGATCCCAGGATTTTACATCGGCCTCTTTGTTGTAGGCAATGCCGGACTCCTTGTCGCTGCCGGCGCCGGGGCGCGTAAACCCGTGAACAGCGCCCGGATAGCTGTAGAAGTTGTATTCCACTCCCGCCTCATCCAGCGTCGACTTTAGATTGTTCACCACGTCTTCCGGTATAAACCCATCGTCGCCGCCGTGATGGATTTGCATGGCTGCTTTGATCTTTTCGGCATCTTCTTCCAAGTTGGGCGATCCCAGCATGCCATGAAAACTAACGATGGCATCCACGTCGGCGCCGCTCAGCGCATATTCAATGGCTGCCCCTCCGCCAAAGCAATAGCCAATTACGGCAATGCTTTCGGGATTTACGCCTTCCTGCTCTTTCAGCACTTCCATGGCGCGGTCCATACGGGCCCGCATGGTGGGACGGTCCTCGTTATATTGAGTCATCAATTTGGCCGCCTCATCATGATTGGCCGCCCGAATTCCTTTTCCGTACATGTCCATGGCAAAGACCGTGTACCCCATGGCCGCCAGCTGATCCGCTCTGGATTTTACATAATCTCCGAGACCGGTCCATTCATGAATCAGCAGAATTCCAGGACGCTTCCCTTCTTGATTCTTATCCACTGCAAGATAACCCAGGTAGGGTTTGCCATCCTGCTCATATTCCAGGTCAGTGCCCACAACATTGGGCTCTTTTCCGCAAGCCGCCAGGACCAGGGCCACGGCAAGAGCCAGAGTGCTGCGCAAGGCCATCCCAGTGATTGTTCTTTTCAAATGCATTCGATTCTCCTTATCCATGTGTATTACCCAATAACATCCCATTTCCCCGTCCCTGTCGATACATATGTGCGCAAAGCCGGTAAGCAGGGATGCCAGCGCGTCGGCCCCACCGCATAGGCCCCATCGAGTAGAATGCATGGTTCAGGCCGCCCCGGGGGCAACAGGGGCCCAGAGCCCGAGCGCGATCGAGCCGGATTGGGTATTCTATTCGAAATTACGGGATTCACCGGGCTTCAGCAACCCTTGCCAGTGAAAGACTCTTGAAATGGGAATTTTGATTGACTGATTTGTCAATCAATCCTAGATACCACTGAAGTGGCAAGAGGACAGACAAAAGAAAGCCAGGCAAGAGGAAGTCAGGACCGGATCTTGCGGGCAGCGGTCAAAGTAATGGCCAGAAAAGGGTACCACGGAACCCGAATCTCCGATATTGCGGCAGAAGCGGATGTAGCCTACGGCCTGGTGTATCATTACTTCGGCTCCAAAGAAAAGGTGCTGGAAACCATTCTGGAAAGCGTGGCCAGGCGATTCAGCGACCGAATTGCCCGCATCGGGCAGGAAAAGGGAACACTGACCGAAAAACTGGGACGTATCAGCGACTACATGCTGGATACCTATCTGGCCAACCCGGAAATCATTCACCTGCTGGTTCAGGAAGTGGTGCGATCCGGCAATGTGGATCCGGATAGCGAAATGGCCAGCGCTCAGGCCATTCTGGAGCAGATTCAGGGGATTGTAGAATCTGGCAAACAGGCCGGACATATCGAGCCGGACACGGATGCCGCCCTCCTGAGCATTGCCTTCTTCGGAGCGGTGGAACTTACGCTTACGGCGCTGGTTCAGGGGATCTACGGTCGGCAGCCCAGTTCCGCAGACATCAAAGAGATACGACGAAAGCTGCGAAAGATCATTCACGGAGGTTCCTTCGGAAAGTAGGGCCGCTTCGCAAGGATTGCGACGGATCTACGGCGAATGAAACCACCCTCGGGATACTATTATGAACTTTGCGCTGCCGCCAGAACTCATCGAATTTAGAGAAAGCGTATACGAATTCGCCAGAGATCAGATTCGACCCAGCGTCGAACAGCGAGATCTGAACTCGGAGTGGGATCCGGCGATCTGGCAGAAAATGGGCGAAATGGGTCTTCTGGGCCTGCCCTTTCCCGAAGAGTACGGCGGCCAGGGGGCCAATTGTCTGACCACAACCCTGGCTACCGAAGCCTTTTCCCGGGGCTCCACGGATGGCGGCCTCACCCTTGCCTGGGGCGCTCATACAATTATTGGCAGTATGCCCATTGTTCTGTGCGGAACCGACGATCAAAAGAAGCGCTATCTACCCAGACTGGCCACCGGCGAATGGATCGCCGGGCTGGGCCTTACCGAGCCGGAATCCGGAAGCGATGCCGCTGGAAGCATGCAAACCAGGGCCATAAAGAAGGGCGATAAGTACATCCTGAACGGATCCAAGATGTTCATCACCAACGGACCCATCGGCGATGTATTTACGGTTATGGCTGTAACTGACAAAGCGAAAGGCCCCATGGGCATCAGTGTTTTCATCGTAGAGAAAGACTTCAAAGGCTTTAGCGTGGGAAAGAAACTGAACAAGATGGGAATGCGAACCAGTACCACCAGCGAACTGATCTTTGAAGACATGGAAGTCCCGGAGGAGAACATGATTTCCCGGGAAAACAGCGGCTTTCTGCGTGTGGGAAAAGCGACCCTGGAATGGGAGCGCACCGTACTGGTAGCCAGCGGGGTAGGTTTCATGCAGTACATGCTGGCCGAAGCGGTACACTATGCGAAAAACCGAAAACAATTCAAAGAGCCCATCATTAAGTTTCAGTCCATACAGGACAAGATTGCCAAAGCGCGAATGAAGATCGACGCATCCAGGCTACTTGTTTATAGCAGCGCATCCAAGAAAGACCAGGGGATTCCAACGCCCATTGAGAGCTCCATTGCCAAACTCTACGCTACCGAAGCCGCGGTAGAACTGGGTTACGACATGGGCCAGATCTTTGGCGGCTATTGCTTTATTCATGAATACCCGGTGGAGCGCGCCTATAGAGATGCGCGTCTCGGAACACTTGGCGGCGGAACATCCGAGATCATGCGCTCCATCATCGCGGCCAACCTGGCATCCTGAGGCTATTCACGAAAAGTATTGACGCACGATGCAAGCAAACTGCGCGAACCGGCTGCTGACCTTTGCGCGATTCGCAGGTTCGCAAACTGCACGAACCTGCGCATATAACAGAGCAGATCCGTTACGGGCCGCGACGAATCTACTGCACCTGGTTGCGAATCGATTTCGCAACCAGGTGCAACAATCTGAATTTCTGGAGGAATTATTGTGGACCTAACGTTGGATAAAGAGCTGGAAGAATTCCAGCAGGTGTTTTCCCGGTTCTGCCAGGAAGAGATCGCACCAGTGGCCGAGCAAGTGGAAGCGAATGGCGTGAATGGCACAATTCTAGAGAAATTGGGAAAGGCCGGCTATCTGGGACTGCTTCATCCCGAGTCCCAGGGCGGTCAGGGCGCCAGCTTTCTGACGGCCGTTATGGCTCAATCCATACTGGCCTATCATTGTGGATCCACCTTTTTTTCTTCCGGCGCATCGGCCGGTCTCTTTGGACTTCCGATTTCGCATTACGGAAGCGATGAGCAAAAAGCCCGACTCATCCCCGAACTCATTGCCGGCGCAAAGATAGGCTGCCTTGCTGTCACGGAGTCCAGTTCCGGAAGCGACGTTGCCTCGATTCAGACAAGCGTTTATCCCGATGGTTCGGGCAAGCTGATTCTGAAAGGCAGTAAGTCCTATATCACGAATGCCCCCATTGCGGATTATGCGTTGGTCCTGGCCCGCTATAGCAGGGATCCTGGCAAGCCATCCACCGGCGCCTCGGGACTCACCCTGGTAATCGTCGATCTACACGCAGATGGAGTGCAGCGAGGCGCACCCCTGCGAAAAATGGGCCTGCGAGGATCCCCTACGGGCGAGCTTTACTTCGACGATGTCAGCATTGCCGAGTCCTGCATCCTGGAAAAGCCCGGGGCCGGCTTCAGACAAACCATGAAAGCTTTCGACTGGGAGCGGCTTTCCATGGGCGCTTATTGCGTGGGTGTCATGCAGGCCTGCCTTGACGAAAGCAGAAACTTCGCACGAAACAGAAAATCCTTTGGCAAGATGATCGCCAAACATCAGAGCGTGGCTTTTATGCTGGCCGATATCAAGACCCGACTGGAAGCCTCAAGGCTGCTGCTTTTCGAAACCGCGTGGTTGTTCGACCAGGCCGACGGAGCTCCTCGTATTGAACATAACGGCGAATCCCTGGATTTGTCGGCGCGGGCCTCGGAGCTCAAGTTGATGACATCGCAGTATGCAAGGGAGTGCACGAACCTGGCGGTGCAGGTCCATGGCGGCGCTGGCTACATGGATGAATACAAAGTGAGCCGATTGTACCGGGATATCAAGATAGCCGAGATTGGCGGAGGCACCTCCGAGATACAGAAACAGATCATCGCCCGGGCCGAATCAAAACGAGCGTTGCGGATATGATGGAGCATTTCAAGCGCAGCAGGTCGAGCCCGAAAAGCAATGCCCGGATGAGCCGCCTGCATTGAAATGCTTATTCTGATCTCTTGTGAAAAACCAGTCGATGGACTCCCCTGCCATCCGCCACCTCATCGGCGAATTCGTAACCCACGTTAAACTTCTTCAGCGCGCTAATGGTACCTGGCCGGTTTTTCAGGATCCAGTTGAGCATAATACCCCGGGCGCGCTTAGCATTTGTAGAGACAACCTTCCATTTTCCGTTTCTGAATTCCAGGAATTCCACGGCCGCCACCGTAGCCTGGATTGAGCCCATGTCTACGCTCCTTGCGTATTCGTCCGAGGCAAGGTTGAGCAGGGTCTTACATTTTCCATCCTGGATGCGCTGATTGATTTCGTCGGTGATTTTGGAGCCCCAGAATTGGTATAGATTTTTGCGATCTTCGACCTTTAATCGAGTCCCCATCTCCAGGCGATACGGATGCATCTTATCAAAGGGACGCAGAATTCCGTACATCCCGGAGAGGATGCTCAGTTGATCCTTCAAATATCTGATTTCCCGTGCGCCGTATTTCTCCAGTTCCAGACCCTGAAAAACATCTCCCTGGAATTGCAAAATCGCTTCGGTGGCGGGGGAATTCTTTAATGAACGGGGAAACTTCGCATATCGATCCTGATTCAATTCGGCCAGGTCTTTGCTAATCCCCATAAGATCCATTAGCTGCGAAACGCTTTTCTTTGCCAGAATGCTTGCGATTTCTCGCGCTTCGCTTTCGAAAACCGGTATTGTGGCTTCCGGCATGGAAGCCGTTTTTCCCATGCTGCCCAGCCGTTTCGCCGGGGAAATGATTGTAAAGATGCTCACGCGAACTAGATTTTGAACTTCGTTCGTGTTTTCCAGAAAAAACGTAAAAAGTGATTCGCCGAGACCGGCGCCCCGCAATTGCCGGCATCGCTACCGGAAATCCCGACGCGGCCTCGCCTGTAAACTCACGTCAAAGGTTGCCACGAGCGATAAATCATTTGCGTTAAGCTATCGACGACAGGTAAGCTGCGATAAGTCAGCTCTTACGAGTCTGCTGCGACGAACTAGATGCTATTAAGGCCGGGCGCCCCATTGCGAAGGCCGCAGAGAAGTAGCTCCTCAGTGCACTCCGTGATGCTCGTACATGTGGTTAATCAATTCCTCGTATTGGTCCAAGACCACGTTTCGCTTGATTTTCATGGTTTCGGTCATCTCTTTGCCCTTTTCCAGTTCTTTGGGCAAAAAGGCAAAGGTTGTGACCTTTTCGAAAGCCTTGAACCCATTCTGACTGCTTACGGTCTCTTTGACAATACTTGAGAAGAACTTGTGGAGCTCTTTGCTCTGGTTCCATTGCGCCAGATCTTCCGGCACTTCCATGGATGATCCTACTTCTTCTTTGACCCGATCCCGGTTCGGAACAATCAGAGCGCCCAGGGTCTTGCGGTCCTGACCCACTACCATCACCTGCGACACGTATTCGCTGGCCCCCAGCTTGATTTCGATGGGACCCGGCTCGACGTTTTCGCCGCCGGCCAGAACGATGGTATCCTTGGCTCTACCGGCAAACTTGATCTCGCCGGAAGTGGTCCACATGAAGATGTCCCCGGAGTTCAGCCACCGGTCCTTCAGGATTTCGTCGGTCTTTTCTTTGTTCTTGTAGTAACCTCTCATCACATGCGGGCCTTTATGCCAGGCTACGCCTTTCTGGCCCGGTTTTGTAATGGGCTTACCCTGATCGTCGCGCAACTGAATCAAAGCCCCGGGAAGAGGCTCTCCCACACAACTTCGACGGGGCCAGGGTAACCTTCCAATGGCCGCCACGCCTGTGGTTTCGGTCATTCCATAACCGTCCAGAATGGGAATTCCAATAGAGCGAAAAAACACCGCCACATGCTCCGGTAATGCGCCGGCGCCGGAAATGGCGAATTTCAGCCGACCGCCAAAGATGCTTTTTACTTTTTTCAGGATCAGCTGCGCGGCAATATTTAGAGTGCCGAAGGGAATGAGCAAAGCAACGGCAATGATCTTTCGGATCAGTCTTTCCTGCGAGGTAATCTCTTCGGTTTCCGCGAAACGGTCGGACAGTGTGTCTACAATGTCCATGCGAGTTTGAGCTACATTCGTAGCGAACTGAAAGAGTTTCTGTTTTTTTTCCGGCTGCTTTCGCACGTTGTCCATCACGCGTTTGTGCAATTGTTCCCAGACCCGGGGCACGCTTACCAGGCAGGTAGGCTTTACGGCGGCCAGATCGTTTCCCAGTTGGATGATGGAGGAGTTCGCCATGCTGGCTCCGCAGGCAATGAGCGTTACTTCCAGAAGCCTTTCGGCGATGTGCCAGGGAGGTAAAAAGATTACGACCCGGTCTTCTTCGTTCAAAGGAGAGACCTGCTGCATTTGCGAAACTTCCCAGCAGAAGCTTCGATGTTCCAGCATTACACCTTTAGGCGTTCCCGTGGTTCCGCTGGTATAGATGATAGTAGCAAGGTCGTTAGGGGCAATGGCTTCGCCGCGACGCTTCAGCATGCCTTCGCCGTGCTGCTGTAGAAGTTCATCGCCCCTTTCAAGCATATCCACCAGAAAGTGATGTTTGATCCCGGCATTCCGTAGAACTGCCTGATGGTCTTCGAGCTTCTTATGCTTTTCCGGAGGATCAATGGAGATGATGTGCTTGAGTGAGCCCAGTTTGGGAAGTAGCTTCAAGATGGTTTTGAGCATCCTTTCGTGCTCTACCACTAAGACCGGGCATTCGGTATGATTAAGGATGTACTCTATGTCCTGGTCGGTAGCATCACATCCACGCGGGACGTCGATGGCGCCAATGGAGTCAATGCCCAGGCTGATCAGATTCCATTCGTATCGGTTATCGCAAAGCAGACCGATCTTTTCCCCATGCGCCACTTCCAGGTCATAGAGCAAATAGGCCTGAAACCGTTTCATGTCGGCGCGCCAGTTAAAATAGGTGACGGCAGCGAAGTTCTGACCGTCCGCCTTTACCCAGTAACAGGGGCGTTCTGCATAGGTGGCCACGGTATCCCGGACCAAATAGTAGAGAGAATCCTTCTCCATGCAGGAATGCTTCCGAAGGGCTATGGTAGGTCAAGGAAATACAGCGCTCGGATTACGGTGGGACCG
>CEUM01022874.1_pt1 | contig 11272 bp, 11 predicted proteins | sample 356421 | NCBI WGS metagenome assembly CEUM01 (sample SAMEA2622716, study PRJEB7988) | marine metagenome | biome: marine biome (ENVO:00000447); feature: surface water layer (ENVO:00002042); material: "saline water (ENVO:00002010), including plankton (ENVO:xxxxxxxx)" | depth 5 m | reverse complement strand
CAGAGGGTGATTACTCATACGGCTGGGGATACAATGATGCCTTTGATAAACCTGAAGATGAAGAAAAAGATGAGCTCGACGAAGATGAAAGGTATGCTCATGGGCTTGATGGTAATAATGATAATGATTCTTGATTAGGGTTTCCTTTGGTAATAGTATAAAGTGTCCTCACTAGGCCCTATTACCAAAGGACAATAATGCAAAGCACCAAAATTGACCTATTCTACTACGACGAATGTTTTTTTTGTCAAAAAGTACTAAGGGAAATAAAGAACCTCAACATAAAAGTGTCTTATAGGCATATTTACGAAGATCAAACAAATCTTCAAATATTGCTTGAAAAAACGGGCAGAAAAACAACACCATGCCTCTTTATTAATGGTGAGCCAATGTTCGAATCTGATGATATCATCGAATGGCTAAGGGAAAATCACACTAAATTAGAAAAAAATAACTAAGCATCGAGGACTTCAGTGGAAATAAGAGATCCAGTTCATGGCTCGATTCATATTTTAGATGAAGAAGCTCACGTTATCATGAATCCTTTTTTCCAGAGGCTTAGAGGAATTAAGCAACTTGGTCTCTCTGAGTACGTTTTTCCTGGGGCAACTCACTCAAGGTTTCTTCATTCTATTGGAGTCATGTATATTGGAGAGAAAGTTTTTAATAAACTTTTTAAAGAAAAGCTATCTGACCCTGATATTCTTAAATTAAAATTCACTTTTAAAATGGCATGTCTTCTTCATGACATAGGACATGCACCACTAAGCCATTCAACAGAAATTGTCATGCCCACACTAAAAGACCTTAATTTTTCAAAAGAGCAACTAAAAGACTGGGATAAAGACCCTAATGGTCAAGCAACACACGAAGACTATACAGTTAAATCTATCATAGATAGCTCTTTATCCTTATCCTTTTTTAGATTAAGAGAGAGCTTTGGAGTCACTCCAAAGGGAATTACCGACCTCATAATCGGATCAACTTCGTCTCCATCTTATTTTACTTATAAGGGAATTAACTACTTCTCCCTTCTCCACCAACTTGTCTCTAGTGAAATGGACTGCGATAGAATGGACTATCTATTGAGAGACAGTTATTTTTGTGGTGTCAGCTATGGTAATTATGACCTTGATTGGCTTCTCGATAATTTAGAAATTTGCATTAATGGTGCAGATGCAACACTGGGTATATCTGAAAGGGCAGTTGTTACATTCGACGACTTTTTGCTCAGTAGATACCATATGTTCATTATGGTTTATTTTCATTACAGAGCAGTTTGTCTTGAACAGCTCCTATACAAATATTTTAATTCCTCTGCTAATGAATATACTATACCTGGAGATATTGAAAAATACTTAGACCATGACGATCACTATCTGATGAAGATTTTAAGAAAGAGTAAGAACTCTTATGCCAAAAACCTTGTAAGCAATAAGATCCCTCCAAAAATTTACGAGTCCTTTAATAAAACTCAAACTCAAAAGTTAGATAGTATTCAATCATTCCTTAAAGAGGAAAAAATAGATTACATTAAGTGTTCTTCATCAAGTAGGCTTTCAAAATATTATATAAGGAACTCTGCTAATATAAGGCTCCCCTCTTTACAAGTTGTAAGAAAAACATACAAAGACTCAAAGATTTCATACTCAAATATAGAAGATGCAACAGATCTATTCCAAAAGTTTAGTGAATCTCATGCCATAACAAGGCTTCACTGTGAGATTGAGGGCTTAAATAAAAATCAAAAAGACCACCTCTCAAAACTGATTCAATAAAGGAGGTCCTAAAGCTAATGAATAAAATATCATTATACATACTCCTAATTTTAGTTTTTCTAGGCTTATCAAAAAGCTTCTCACCAAATCATAAAAATATAAAATTTTTAAAAAATAAAGATAGTTTTTCTTCTTTAGAAAATGAAGCGCCAATTTCTCTTATTCTCATGGAAAGCTTTACGAGAGGAACCTTTATAAAATCATACCTCCAAAAATATAGGCTTATTCATGGATTTAAACCGAAAGAGACAAAAATAATTACCTTTAGAACAACAAAAAACTTTTGGTTAAAAAGCAAAGAGCTCACAGGAATGTCTCTCTTTAGAAGAGAAAATAAATTAAGCTCTGGTAGTAGCCTACCTATGCCCCCTGGAACTCTTTTTGTAGGAGATCTCGCTTATGGAAATTGGCAAAAGACCCAGAAAGGAAGTAAAGTCTGGGTTTTTCGACGCTCTTATTCACACTTTCCAGATTTACTAGGATGGGGTAATTTCAAACCTAGCGAAAAATTTTATCTCAAAGTGCTAGATAGCAAAAAAAGAATGAAAGTATTTTATGGCGAAAATAATGAATTTAAGAAAACCGCCCCTTCCTCTGATTCAGTAAAGGGAAAAGAACCAATAAAGAAAAAAATTATCTCTTATTTGAAGGCATACTGGTCCTTTCCTAAAATGAAGGAAAAAAAATGAGTGATTTATTTGATAAACTCCTTATTAAAATTATCTTTTCAATTTTTTTATGTGGGTTACTTTTTTTTTACAAGTACGCTCACTCATTCCTCTACCCACAAACAAAAAAACAAATTTCAAAAAGGTTTTACCCTTCTAAAAATGGTGCTGATACAATCCACCTTTTTGCAAGACTCATTGGAATAGGTGTTGTCTTTTCTGAGTTCTACTTTTTCATGGCCGAAGGCTTAATGTTTGCTCTTTTTGACTTTTTTGTTGCCTCAATGCTTTCCTTTTTACTCTACCTAGGATCCTTATTTATTACTGAAAGCATAATTCTTTACAATTTTGAGTATCACGATGAAATCTTAAAGAGAAAAAACTTTTCCTATGCTATTATATGTTTTGGTCACGCTATTGGCCTTGCCTTTCTGTTAAAAACTATTCTTAATGTATCTCAAGTTACAATTAAGCATGTACCTATATATATTGTCCTTCTTTGGTTATTTTCAATGGTAATGATTGGTGTAACATCTAAAGTTTTCCCTCTCGTCTCAAAATTAAAGTTTCAAAAGTTGCTCATCCAAAAAAATATTGCCCTATCTTTCTCATATCTTGGGTTTTTCCTAGGATTAATAATAATTCTATCATCCTCAATTAACCATGAGTTGAAAGATATCCAGAACTATTCTATTGAAGTTTTTTTAAAAATCCTTTTATCTCTAATAATTTTTCCTATATTTCAAAAAGGAATTCCATTCATCTTTAAAGTTCAAGATGATTTTAATAGCTCAAAAAGTAATGAAAAAGATGACCCGGAAATAGGCTATGGTATTTATGAAGGTATCGTTTTTTTCACTTCATGCCTTTTAACAACGGTTATTACTGAGCATATAACTTTCAACAAATTTTAGGAAAACTAAAAAATATTTTTAGAATTACTTATACTTGTTGCTATTCCACAACATATAGAGAATGTTAAAAGACTCGACCCACCGTATGACATATAGGGCAAAGGGAGACCAACAATGGGTAAAAGGCCTGTTACCATCCCCATATTAATAAAGGTGTGCCAAAAAAATATAGACATTAATCCTAAGACAACAATCGAATTAAAGAGTTTGGTGACCGAAGTCGCCAGATAAATAAACCTAAAAAGTAGAATTACATAGATACTAATTAGAAGAAGTGAACCGAAAAAACCATGCTCTTCATTAAAAATTGAAAAAACAAAATCCGTATGATTTTCTGGCAAATAGTTAAGAGAAGCTTGAGATGATTTTTTAAAACCTTTTCCAAAAAGCTTTCCTGAACCTATAGCTATTTTTGATTGTATTGCATTATAACCTGATCCTTTTTTATCTGCTGAAGGATCTAAAAATGTTAGAATTCTTTTCCGTTGGTATTCTTTCAAACCAAAGTTATACATTCCAATGCCACTAATAAGTCCAATGATACCAATTATAAAAATACTCTTCCATTTTAGTTTGCAGTAAAAAGAAATAAAAAAGAAAATGAGAAAAATCATTAAACCTGTACCTAAATCAGGCTCAATAATAATCAAAAGGGCCGGAATAAAAGTTAAAATAAAAGGAATGATCAGCTCTTTTAAACCTATCTCATCTCCCGTTACCTTTTTACTAAAATACCGACCTAAAATGAGAATAACAGAAATTTTCATAATTTCTGAAGGTTGGATTCGAAATGGCCCTAAAGATAGCCACCGTCTTGCCCCCATCCCCTTGTCACCTAAAAACAGGACAACAACCAACAGAAAGATATTTACGCCATAAATAAGATAAGAAAACCTTAAAAAAGTTTTTGGCTGAATAAAGCTTACTGCTATCCCTACCACTAATGATATAAGGAAATAGAGTATTTGTGTCTTGTACAAATTTGAAATATAAGCCGTTGAATGAGTCGCTGAATAAAGGTTTATTGCTCCCATCGTAAAGAGAATGACCGCTAAAACAAAAAAGGAATAATCATATCTTTTTAAGTTATCTACAAATTTACTATTGCTCATTATTATGACTCTTTTTCTAGCTCTTTTTTCCGCTTCTCCTCCTCGAGCTTTTTCATTAACTTTTGGAGGGCCAGTTTTTCTTTTTCAATATTTTTCTTTCTTAACTCAGGGTAGTACTTTTCCAGATAAGTTGTCGTTACGGCTTTAGCAACAGGAGCTGCAGCAGAAGACCCATGACACCCATGTTCAACAATAACACTCACTGCAATTTTTGGGTTTTTTATTGGTGCAAAAGAAACAAAAACTCCATGGTGCCTAAGTTTATAATCATAATCCTCACACTTTGAATAAATTTTATCTGAGCCGATACGAACAACTTGAGAAGTTCCAGTTTTACCGGCCATTTGAAGTCCTTTTCCTCTATACCACCATGCAGTACCTTTTCTTTGGTTAACAACCTGATAGAGTCCCTTTTTAATAATGTTTAAAGTCTTCGGCTTTATTTTTACTTTTCTTATTACCTTTGGAACATTCCTTTTAATTACCTCTCCGTCATTGGAAAATACTTCCTTAATTAAATAGGGCTTGTGGAGATTTCCACCATTTGCGATTGCAGAGTAGGTCATTGCCAGTTGAAGGGGTGTAGACAAAACAAATGATTGCCCGATAACACAAGAAAGAGTTTCTCCAAGCTGCCACTCTTCTTTTACATATTTCTTTTTCCAGGATTTAGTAGGTATTAACCCTCTAGTTTCTCTTGGAAGATTAATTCCAAGTTTTTTTCCTAGGCCGTAAACTTTTGCATACTTGGCCAGAATATCTATATCCATTTTTGTCGCTACTTTATAAAAATAGACGTCACAAGATTCTCTAAGAGCTTTATAAATATCGACCTTTCCATGTCCATACTTTTTCCAACAATGAAAGTCTCTTCGACCAAGTCTAAAAGATCCTTTACAGATAACATTCGTAGACTCGTCTACAATACCTTCTTCAAGAGCTGCAATTGAAGTAATCGTCTTAAAAGTCGACCCTGGAGCGTAGTGCTCCTGGATAGTTCTATCCCTAAGTGGGTTTTTATCATTCTCTACAAGGCTCGACCAATATTCATTTGAAATTCCTCTACTGAATTGAGAAGGATCAAAAGAAGGCCTTGATACCATTGCTAAAATTTCCCCAGTATTAACATCGACAGCAACAGCCCCTCCAACTTTACCTTTGAGTGCTTCATAGGCACTCAGTTGAAGATCTTTATCAATAGTAAGCCTTATATTACTGCCAGGAATTGGAGGCTGATTTTTAATACCATGAAAAACACCATCTGAAGGCATATGACTTCTTATTCTTCCTTTGGCATCAACTTCAACAAAGTGATACCCATCCTTCCCTCTCAGATTAATATCCTCTTGTTCCTCCAAACCAGCCTGGCCTATAAAATCACCAAGTTTGTAATCAAAGTTTTGCTGACCCTTTAATTTTGGAAGCTGCCTCTTGTTTATTTCAGAAATATACCCAAGTAGATGCGCCCCTATTTCCTTATAATTGTAGTCTCTACTGATGACAGAACTAACTGCGACACCAGGTAGTTTAGCATTTTCAGTTTCAATAATAGCAACTTCCTGCCTGGAAAGATTTTTTTTGATCGTTATAGGAAGATAACGTGCTTGACTTGAGTTTTTTTGGATAATTTTTAAAACTCTTTTATAAGAAACCTTTAATATTTGACTTAACTTCCTCAGAGTCTCTTTTTTATTGATTAGGTACTGAGGGGTTACAACAGCATCAAATCTAGGAGTATTATGAATAAGCTGTTGATTATTCCTACTAAAAACAATTCCCCTAGGAGCTTTTACAATCTCTTTACGAAGTCTATTTTCTAGGGAAAATTTTCTTAAAACATCCCCTTTATAAATTTGAAGAAACCAAAGCCTCGCAACAATGATTGCAAAACAAACAAGAACCACATTTCCAATGAACTCAGCTCTCTTTTTGTAATTCTTTAGAATATCGTGCTCACCAAACATTAAACTTCTTCCTCCAAAGACCCATTGTAACCGACAGAACGCCAAAGAAAATCAAGGATACCAAAAACAAATGGAGATAAAATTGAAAGAATAAAGCTTTCTGGTAGGAACCGCCAAAACTTTTCAGCAACATAACCCCAATCATCCATTGTTAAATAAAGTAAAACTCCCTGAATTAAAAACCACAAGCTTTGAAAAAGAAAAGTCAAAAAAATTGTCGACATCTTTGAAGAAAAGTCTAAAAGCTCCTTTAAATAAGCACAAAGCATACATATCAGAACACCAGCAACAGTCCCAAGTGCCCAACCTTCAATAGAAAATAGAGAGTGGATGTATTGAAGTAAAAGAACTAAAAAAGAAAGATAAGGGGTCTCTAATCTAAAGCCTAGATATAGAACAATTAAAATGTGAAAGGGCAAACGATAATTTTGAATCCCAACTATAGGGAAAAGAGTACTCGAAATTATTTCAAAAAAAATCAATAACCCCATCGTAGCAACGAGTGGAGCCCAAAGGTTTTTGAGTTTCAACCTCATCTAAACTAATCCTTTTTTAATTATTTCCCTTGATCCTATCAAGTACATTCCACTCTTTCTTTTTCATCACTTTCTTTTCCGAAACGAGGACAATGACTTCTTCAAGACGAGAAAAATTTACAGCTGGATCAATCTCAACATACTGCATCGTCTCATAGCTCTCTCTCTTGATTTTTGTCACTACTCCTATTTGCAAACCTTTAGGGTAAATATTCCCTAAACCGGAGGTTAGAACAACATCATTAAGTGTTAGTGGGTCAGATTGATTTACATATTTCATAATACATTTCTGGCTAGAGAATCCCTCTACAATTCCATGAGACCTAGTTCTCTCAACAATTCCATCAATTCTATTTTTAGGATTAAGAATCGTTAAAACGTCTGAAAAGTGATCCGTCATCCTATAAACATAGCCAACAACTCCTTCCGCAGTAACAACAGTCGATTGTAGCCTTAAGCCATCTTTTGCACCTCGGTTAATTCTAAGAGACTTGAAGTCGCTAGAAGTGTCCCAACCGACAACTTGCGCCAAAACACCCTTAATTGAAAGCCCTTCTTCAAACTGAAGAAGTTCCTTAAGCCTTCTATTCTCTTTAGCAAGCTCTTCAAAAGCAAAAATCTTTTCCTTTAAAACCAAAACTTTTTTTAAAAGCTCTTTGTTTTTCTTGCTCGCGTTAATATTCGCCAGGTACTCATTGAAAAAGCCAAGGGCTTTAGTATGAGCCGAGGTTATGCCGCTTTGAATCGGAGCAAAGATATTAATCAAAAACTCTTCAAAAGGTGCTCCTTGCCTCATCGCGTCTTTTTGTTGGGAAAAAACAATGAGAGCGATGAGTAAAATAAGTGAGTCAAAAGTGGTTTTTAACCTTTTTGGACTCGTTTCAATGTACTTCACAAGCGACCTCTCAAAATAAATATCATTTATAACATAAGAGTACCCTATCTTATTCTTAACTGCCAATATGCTTTACTGATTATAGATACTAAGTCATAATCTCGTGGATAATGATGGGTCTTTAACACATCTAATCAGCACGTTTGCCTGCTTTAATACACGCATTCTCAAGGATATAAAAATGGCATCTAAATTTCTGAAAAAAACTTCAAGCATAATGCTAACACTTCTAATTGGACTCATTGTAATTTCTTTTATGTTTTCTGATTACCAAATTGGTGGTGGAAATGCATCAAGTGATAAGATTGGAGAAGTAGGAAACCTACCAATAAAATACAAAGAGTATCAATCGGAGTACGATAGAAACATCCGCATATACTCACAGTACTTTGGACAGGGAAAACCACTAAGCTCAAAGCAAATTCGCGCCCTTAATATAAAAGACAAATCAATTGGTTCACTCGTTAACAGAAAGCTTATGATGAAGTTTGGTGAAGCTGTTGGCGCTTTTGCAAGTAAAGAAGAAGTAAAAGACGAAATTAAAAATTATAAAGAAGGTGGAAAAGAGATTTTTAAAACAAATGGCCAGTTTAACGTAGGTTTATATAAAAGGGCCCTTGCAAACGCTAGAATTACCCCTTCAGATTTTGAAACAGATATGAAAAACCAGATCAGGGGTAGAAGAACTGAAGAGATTCTTTCTTATTTCCCTATTTCAAAAGGCTATCTAAAAGATATCGAAAATTTTAAATCACAAATAATAAAAGCTGATCTGATTGAAATTCCAAAAGATGACCTTAAAAGGTTTTTAAGTGTTTCAAAGGAAGAAATTATGACCTTTCTTTCCGAGAAGGAGAATCATAATAAAACCAAAGCACTCTACGACTCTAGAAAAGCAGCATTTGCCAAGCCTGCGAAATTTAAAGCTAGGCATATCCTCCTACTCTCAAAAGGAAAAAAAGATAAAGATGTAAAAAAAGAAATTGAAAATATAAGAAAGAAAGTGACAACAGATAACTTTGAGCAAATGGCAAAGAAGTATACAGAGGATCCCTCTGGAAAAGACAATGGCGGATCTTTACCATGGTTTTCAAAAGGCCAAATGGTACCAGAGTTTGAAAGAGCTGCATTTAGCTTAAAGAAAAATCAAATATCTAAACCTATCAAATCACAATTTGGATACCATATTATCCTCCTTGAAGATAAAAAGGAAAAATACGAACCCCAATTCAAAGCTCATAAAGACGAGCTTGCAAAAGAGCTCGTTCAAAATGGTAAAACAGAGGAAACAAAAAAGCTTCTTCAAGAGGTTTTATCCAAAGCCAAAAGCCTCCTAAAGGATAATAAAAAAGAAGAACTTCTAGCTATTCAGAAGAATTATGCTCTAAAATATCAAGAGGATATGGAAATAAACCGTTACGATGGGCCTAAAGGACTTTTTAAGATAAAGAGTAAAAACCTTGCTCAGCTTTTCCTCGAAGGTAATAAAGGAAAAACCTTAGAGTTTGATGAACTGACAAATATCACTTTAGTTAAAGTTTCTAAGAAAAATGTCCTAGTAGAAAATAAGGAAAAACCTAAAACAGAGACTCTTGAAAAGACCTTATCTTATGGTTTTATAAGGTCACTGAACAAAGACCTTTTAAATAATTTAAAAAATAAACATAAAGTTAAAATTTTTAAAAACTTTTAATTAAACTTACCTAAAATAAAAATGAAAAAATTTGCTGTAGATGAAAACTGTATAGCCTGCGACGCCTGCACAATTGAGGCTCCAGGCTTTTTTTCAATGAATGAAGATGAAGGGTGTGCCTTCGTCTCCACCCAACCAAAGAACAAATCTGAAGAAGAACTTTGTAATGAAGCCCTGGAAGCTTGCCCGGTTGAGGCAATTAGCTTCACAGAGGGCTAATCAATAAGTCTAATTACCTTTTGATATTTAAAACTTCCTGGAGCATCTGATCAGCAGTTTGGACGGCCTTTGCGTTAGCAGAGAAGTTTCTCTGACTAGTCATTAAACCAACAAACTCATGAGCAATATCAACATTTGATAGCTCTAGAGATTTTGATAGTATATCTCCTCTCCCGCCTTCATTAGGTTTACCCATAGTTGCCTGACCTGAAGAATAACTCTCTTTAAAAAGGTTTTTCCCTTTCTTATAAAGACCTTCATTATTATCAAATTTAGCAATGGCAATTTGGGCAACGTTTTTTACTTGTCCATTGTTATAAACCGCAGAAAGAACACCATCATCATCAAAAGCTAGACTGGTTAAAGTCGCAGCACTATAACCATCTTGGGAGTGTCTATTTACAGATGAAAAAGATCCATATTGAGTAATCGCCTGAGATCCATCGCCATCCTCAGCTAAACTTTCGCCAAAGTTAAATTCAATCTTTTGATCCGGCTTTGCACCCAGGTTAAAGTTAAAGCTGTTTTCATCTACAACCTCTTCCTGCAGAAGCCCATCTCCAGAAAAAATTAACTTTCCTGTGGCCATTTCGACCATTTTTCCTTTTTCACCATCTACAGCATCGGACCCATCTACTGTTACGTGATACTGCCACTGATTTGTGTCAAGCTTGTTATAATAAACTGTTAATAGCCTTGCTGTACCCACGTTATCGTACACGGTTACACTATTTGCAAAAGAAGATGTTTCATCAGGGTCATTTATATCAAACTCTTGAATTTTTGCTCTAGAATCCAGGTTCATATCAAATGTAACTTTACTTGTAGCAAGAGCAGGAATAGTAGAACCACTCATTTTAATGGGCTCTAACTTATTTATAAACTTACCGTTTCCATTACTTGGAAAGCCCATAACATTATAGTTATCTGAATTAACTAATTCTCCCTTCTTATTAAAGTGTAGTGATCCATCACGGGTAAAGCCTTTGCCAAACTTTGCTTTAACCGTAAAAAAGCCATCTCCATGGATCGCAAGGTCAGTATAACTATCTGTCCTTGAAATATCACCCTGTGAAAACATTGGCTTAATGTGGGCCAGCTTTGTACCAACTCCAAATTGATCCCCACCATCAATTCCTTTCAAACTTAAAGATAAAACATCCTGAAATTCTCCCCTAGAAGCCTTAAACCCCGTAGTTTGTGAGTTAGAGATGTTGTCACCTATAATGGACATGTTCTGACCCATGGACTTTAAACCTGAAATCCCAATATTAAAAGACCTTAATATGGCCATGAACCCCTCCTAGGTACAACTGATTGGTTTTTAAAGCTCTCTAATTGATTAACTAATTCATTACATTTTTATATTTATTTAATGCTTCCTTATTAACTATTTTTTCGGGACGATTCAAATTAGATAAATTCTTCTTATCAATCTTTTTTTCATTAGCAAGATTGAAACTTTCAACATCTCTTAAGAAGATTTTCTTCCC
>CEUM01126792.1_pt1 | contig 11273 bp, 11 predicted proteins | sample 356421 | NCBI WGS metagenome assembly CEUM01 (sample SAMEA2622716, study PRJEB7988) | marine metagenome | biome: marine biome (ENVO:00000447); feature: surface water layer (ENVO:00002042); material: "saline water (ENVO:00002010), including plankton (ENVO:xxxxxxxx)" | depth 5 m | reverse complement strand
CGTCAAGGACAGTGCAGTTGCCGCTATCGCCTACGGCGCTCCTCTGCTCCGTCCAGGGCTCATCAGCATCCCTCAGAACTTGAAGAAGGGGACTGAACTGATGGTGTCGTCAATGAAAGACGAAGCCGTTGGCTTTGTTCGCTTGAAGATGGACTCGGATGACATCGCTACGCTTGATGCTGGCGAAGTTGCGCGACCAAGCATGGTGCTCATTGACACCGAGGTCTACCCTCGACGTTGGCCAACCGCCTCTTGAGGCTCAAGCTTCGATGTATTCTTCGTAGATGTATTCGTCCGTTTCAATGCGGATTTTCAGTTGAGACATGGTTCCCACTCCTGCTTTGTCAACCAAGGTTGAACGGCCCCCACGACCTCAAAGCAACCTCGCCTCCTACGTTTTGGTTATCAAGTTTGAGGGTGTTTCACGCGTTATCCGACATCGGAGATGCGAACGCCGACCTTTCACCTCGAAGGGTTCCATCATTGGATTTTCTTGATTTTCGGGGGCATCATGAAGACGATCAAACCGAGCAATCCCAAGGCAAGAAGCACAACACCGATCATGGCGGTTTGCGCAGAGAGAAGACCCTCGGTGGAATCAGCGTTGTCCTCAACGAGTTCGTTGATGGCAACCAGTTCTTCCAACACGTTGTTGTCCTCATCACCCTCTTGAATTTCCAATCCACGGTCAACCACGGCGTTGAATCGTAGAACTCGAGCATCGAGAGGGATTTGCCAATCGCACATAACGGATTGGAGTTCTCCCGGCTGGATGATGGCAATGGTTTGGACGCCGATGAGTTGGTCTTCGGTTTGGCACCGAACCGACACCATGGTGGCATCTGCTTGCCCTTGGTTCCTAACCAGAACACGCATTGAGATGATGTCCCCTTGGGTCAGTTCCTCCTTGTCAAAGGTGATGGATTCAATGGTCAAATCCGGCAAGGCCATCACCTCAAGGTCGACTTCTCGCTCGGTGCAACTCGTCTGGTCGCATACGGACACGAGAACCGATTGGAAGCCGACTGCAGATGGGTTGACCGTCAAGGTGTTGCTTGCCAAGTCCACCGTGGCCCATGAACGGTTGGTCGAGGCCGTTACTTGACCGGGCGAATCAACATCGCTCCACGTCATGTTGATGACCGTCTCGAGTTCTCGCTCAACGGGAATCAGGGATTGGAATTCAGCGACCACGGGGGGGTCGTCCACTGCGTCGACCACCAGAGAAAAGGCGTCCTGCCACGTGTTTCCAGCAGGGTCGATGACCATCACACCAATGATGGCTTGACCGCTTGCTTCAGGGAGCAGGCGAAGACGGACATCACCTTCGGTCAGGTCAACGGCGACCAGGTCCTCGTTCGTATTTGTGAACTGAACCTGAAGGTCTTCGTTGGTCGCACGGTCGTCTGTGCATCGGCGAATCAGTGGCAAAATGATGCCCCCGTTGTCTTCACTCAACTGCTGGTCGCCGATGGCCTCGCACACCGGGTTTTCATCCCACTCAATGGCGTAGCCGCCGGTGACATCGAGGTTGGAGAATTCAAGCGCTGTATGGCTCGCTGTACCATCGGAATCCCACGTGAACCAAGCGCGCAATTCAACGGTATAGGCCGACGTCCCGGGGCGAAGGAAGGCACCGATGGGCCATTCATGCGTGAAGGCGCCAAGGGACATGGGTTCGTTGGAAACGACCTGGTCGTTCACGAACACCAACCATCGTGAATAATCGTCATCAATGCCGTCGTTGTTGCCAAAGACACGCCCTTCCAACCGAAGTGAGGGGTCGTTGACATCAACCCATGCCGATGAAACACAAGCGTCGGTAACGGTGATTCGGACTTGGTAGGCATCGCCTGTGGGCAAGAGGGTGTTGGGTTGGAGAGCTGTGAAATCGTCGGTCATGACCCCGTTTTCAAACACGGCGACCTCAACCGACACATTCCCGCTGTCGCCCTCAACAGCATGATGAACACGACCGAGCGTTTGCTCGGGGGGATGGTTGACCACGTCGCTGGTCCATTGGCCCGTGGTTCCCTCAATGGTGGGCTTGAGTCCGCACTCGTCCAATGCCATGTTGTCGTTGGTTCCGCTGCTGAAATCCAGTCCCATGACGGGGAGGTCATGTCCGCTGAATTGGGAAGAGGCGTAGGCCACTTCACCGCCGTACCACGGCGTCTGAACGGTAATGTCGAGGCCCAAGGCATCCACGACGAGTCGTGAATCATCCACGCCGCCGGCTGAAACATAGTCGAACGTGAACGTCATTTGAGCGATGTCGTCCCAAGTCCAATCCATCAAGCCAGTGATGTTGATTTTGTACGCCGAGTTGTTGATGTAATCGACGTTGCCTTGGGTGTGGGCGAACGTCTTCAGAAGGTCAAAACCATCACCGTGTTCCACCGAAATACGAACCGTATCTTCTTGAAGCGCATCAGGAATTTGGAACACGCCAACCATGGAGAGTTCAACCAGAGGATAGTTGAGCAGACCGGAGACATCGAAATCGGTCAATTCGATCTCAGGCCCGGTTGACCAGGTGCTTGCACCATCGGGGGCCCCGGTTGAGTAATTGGAATTGGTTGGGGAGGTGGAGGACCAAACTGTGAGCGTGTCGAGGTGGACGGGTCGGGTGTGAAGCATTGTCAAGCGTTGGTCAGCGACCATCGATTCGGTGTAGGATGCACTTTCTTGGGTGAAGGAGGTCTCAGCACCAACGTTCCAATGGCCAGCATCAGCAAGGTTTCCTTGAGGAAAGAGGTCCACGTCCGTCGTGCTGTGAACGCTCCGGGCTTGCCCTGCGGTCAAGAGCGGTGAAGCGGAAAACATGAGGAGCATGACCACCAAAAAGAGTACCTTGCCGTGAGGTCGCATGTCTTCTTGCACGAGGTGGCACTTCTTGAAACAAAGGGTTCCCTGCACCACATGGGCGCTTTGTCGTAAACGAGGTTGGCGCATGTTTGAAATACCAAGCGCATGAGGCGGTTCTACCTCTCATGGCTGTGGTGGTGTAGGGGTTAGCACGGCAGATTGTGGTTCTGCCAGCCCGGGTTCAATTCCCGGCCACGGCCCCATCTCACAAGTCTTCGTCCCGTATGTGGTGGCCCATCCGCTCGCCTTTGGTGGCGAGATAGGCTCGGTTGTTGGTGTTCACACCAACGATGAGCGGTGTTCGTTTCACGACCTTGATGCCGTGTTGTTCCAACTGTGCGACTTTCTCAGGGTTGTTGGTGAGAAGATTCACCTCACTGACCGACAGCGCCTCAAGCATCTCCGCTGCGATGGCGTAATCCCGTGCATCTGCGGGGTGGCCCAGCATCAGGTTGGCGTCCAAGGTGTCGGCACCAGCATCCTGGAGATGATAGGCTTGGATTTTGGCGTGAAGGCCGATGCCTCGCCCTTCTTGGCGTAAATAGAGCAGTGTGCCCCATCCTTTCTCAACGATGGCGTTCAATGCCGCATGGAGTTGCGGGCCACAATCACATCGGGTGCTGGAAAAAACATCGCCGGTCAGGCATTCGGAGTGAACCCGAACAAGAACAGGGTCGGGACCCTCCATGTCGCCGAGGGTGAGCGCCACGTGGTCAAATCCGGTTGTTTCTTCATGGAAGACCTGAATTTGGAAGTCACCAAAGCCCGTGGGAAGAAAGGCAATGCTTGGAACGTCATCTTTGCGGACCATGTTCATGATTTCACCTCGATGATAAAGCGTATCTCTCCTTCTTGCTTTGCCACTTCCAAGAGATTGTGAGGTCCTCGTCCAATCAGCAGTGGCATGTCGTGCAGCGTTTCGGGGTCGTCAGCGAGAACCTCCAACACATTCCCCGCAAGGAGTTCTTCGAGGGCCTCCCTCGTTTTGGCGACGGGAACCGGGCAATTGAACCCCAGAACATCAAGCCGATGGGTGATGCCATGGCCCTCGCCTTGCTCTCCCATGGTGCAACGCAAGCCGGTGCCCGTTTTGAACACATGCACGGCCTGCATGAACCCGTTTTCCTGCGACCGTTGGCCCGCGACATCTTTTCAACAGCGGGGTGGCTCTCCAACCATGGCGGCGACCGGGTCAGCACGTCCTGAAGGGGACATGTCTTGGCAGGAAGTTGGGGAGTTGGGCTTGCGCTATGGCCGCATTCCCCTTGCCCTGATTTTGGTTGAGGCCTTCTACTGGTTTTTGACCATCCCCTCCGATACCCTCGCTCCCATTCAGGTCACTGAGGCATGGATTTGGAACGAACTCACCAACCTCATCTACGGCGAGGGCACCGCCGTCATCAGCCACCACAACGGCTGGTTGACACGTATTGACCTGCTCCACCCATCGTTCCCCGGGCCTTACGATAGCGTTGGCCTCTATGTTTCGGATGAGTGCGCTGGTGTTCACGAGATGATTTTCTTGTCAACGCTGGTGATGATGACCGACGGTGTGCCCCAGCGAGAAAAGTGGAAAGCTGTCGCTGTTATGTGCGGCATCGTCTACATTCTGAACATCCTTCGTCTTGTTGTGTTCTATCCCATCGCCTTGGATTCCTGTCTTGAAACACCGAACGTGCAAGCCTGCTTGACGCCCATGTGGCAATTCCACGAGACCGTTTACACGTGGGGCTTTTTGGTGGTCCTGGTCAGCATGTGGTTGGTTTGGTTCCTACGATTTGGCGGCCCTGCCAGAACCCTTGCGGCGACCAAAGAAGACCCCTCTCCTTGGCGAATTCAACGCCGACATCTCTGGGAAACCAAACACAAAGCCCTCCTCGGTGCTGCGCTTCTGCTCTTCGTGTTGGCGATGACCAACATCTCAACCAATCAAGAGGCCATTGATGCCAGGGATACCCTTGCCTTCTGCGAATTTTCGAGTCAACTCTCTTCGGACTGTGCCGATGCTGAGCAGCGGTGGGACGACGCCATCGGCTATGCTTGGTCGCTTTCCGCCCTCAGCCTGACGGTGGGCGTCGGTACAATGGTCGTTGTTGAGCGCCCTCTTGAGGATGGAACATGGCCGAGTCGAGAGGTCAAAGCAGACAACGAAGCAGAACCTCAAACAAAATCGCACCACTCGAAAAAATCAGGTTCGTGGAAGCGACGAGGCGAGGAAGAGTGATCACTCCACAATGGAAGCGGTCATCGTTTGTCCGTTGAACGGTCGCTTTTCGATAGCTTTCATGGCGGTGCCAATTTTGCTGCTGTGAAGACTCACGTAGGTGGCCTCGTCTCGGAAGGCGATGGTGCCAATGGCCAACTCATCGCAGCGCAACTGTTCAACGAACCAATTGGCCACGTTCAGCGTAGAACCGGCGTCTTCGGGTCGCAGGGAGAGTTTGACGGTCACGTAGCCAAACACATCGGCTGTTTCACCGAAGTCCTCCTGGCGACGAACGGGGTCTCGCTCAACGCTTTCTGGAAGTTCTGGGGCTTCGGATGGCTGAATGTCAAGGCCGTAGGTGGCCATAATCTTGGACAATTGTGGCTCATCGTCTCGGGAAACCAAACTCCACGCTTCTCCAGTGCGTCCGATGCGGCCTGTGCGACCAATACGGTGAATGAAGGAGTCCATGTCGTTTGGAATATCGTAGTTGACAACGAGGGTGATGCCGTCAACGTCAATGCCACGAGCAGCGACGTCGGTGGCGATGATGGTCTTGACTTCACCTTCCTTGAAGGAATTGAGAATGCGCTCTCGCTGGTTTTGGCTGAGGTCGCCGTGAAGACCGGCGACATCAAAGCGGTGCTTCTTGAGTCGCTCAACCGCTAGGTCGACCATGCGCTTGGTGTTGCAGAAGATGATGGTCTGGTCGGTGTCTTGCATTCGCACGAGAAGACGGCCGAGCACCCAGAGTTTGTTTGAGCGCCCGATGCGAACGGAGTAGAGGTCGATGGGCGGGACATCCAACTCTTCAGCGTTGGTCAAAACGAAATCGGGTTCGTTCATGAATTCGTGAGCCGCATCGATGATCTCTTGCGGGAAGGTCGCCGAAAAGAGGAGCGTTTGTTCACGCCCGGTCATGCGTTCAACAACCCACATGATGTCGGGGAAGAAACCCATGTCGAGCATGCGGTCGGCCTCGTCCAAACAGAGGACCTGAGGTTTGGTCAAATCGATGTGGCCTCGCTCGCTCATGTCCATGACACGACCGGGCGTGCCGACGATGATGTCAACGCCTTGGCCGAGAGTTTTTGCTTGCTTTTCGAGGTCGGTGCCACCGTACACGGTCAAGATGGTCAAACCGCCATCGCCTTGGAGCATGACCAGTTCTTCTGCGACTTGATTGGCGAGTTCACGTGTGGGTGCCAGAATGAGGGCTTGGAGTTCACCCGTTGGTTGGCAGCGTTCAAGGATGGGCAGGCCAAAGGCAGCGGTTTTTCCTGAACCGGTTCGGGCTTGGCCAATCACGTCCGTCCCTTGACGAGCGATGGGCACGGTGTCCCGTTGAACTTGTGTTGCGAATTCCCATCCCATGGCGTTCAAGCCGTTTTGAAGGGATTCTGGAAGGTTCCATGCATCAAAGCGTGTTGTTGTGAACATCGGTCTCACCGTTCGTCTCAAGTGTTCTTCATTGGCCACCGAGACGAGGCGGCCTCCACAGGGTCATCAGAAATTCTCGCGGTCGGCGATTTCCTTCTGAAGTTCGCCCATCCAGTACCGGCGAGCGTTTTCGCGGTTGAGTGGACGACGCATTTGTCGAACATGCTCAAGGATGTATTGACGGAATTTGAGTGCCTTTGAGCGGTTCACGCCTTTGGGCGTGATGCCGTCCCACAATCGGTCAAACTGTTGTGCTTTGTCGTTGAATGGCATGTCATCGTCCATATCATACACCTCTTCAGCGACTTGCCGACCGTCCACCTGTTCTTAACGGTGTTGCACGGCTCCTGCTTCCCTCAAAAGTACGGCTCGTCTTCATCGGGAGGAAAATCATCGTCATCGTCGTGGTAGCCCATCAATTCGTCTTGCGTTGGACGGGATGGTTGGGCAGGGGTGGTCGTTGGCGGTTCAGGCGCCGGTTCAGCAGGTCGTTCCTTGCCGGCTTGAGGCGGGGAAGGCGCCATGCCAACTCGTTTTCCTTGGGCCAGCAGAACCTCCTTGTCGATATCGGGTACAGGCAAGGCCGGTGAGAGGGCGGCGTTCTTCTCTTCTTCCGTCCCTTCCAACATGGCATCGAAGCGATATTGCATCAGTTTCTCCACGAGGGCTGCGTCCGTCTCCGTCTTCAGAAGGTCGTCGACAAGCGCACGAAGTTCGGCTTCATCCATCAACTTCGGCAGGAGGCTGACACAGGCACGTCGAACCCGTACATCGTTTGACCGAGCACCGGCGAGAATCAAATCACGTGCTCGGCCGTGGCCTCGGTTAAGCTTCTCAATCGTCTTGATGGCCGACAGACGAACATCAGGGTCGGGGTCAGCGATGGCACGTTCTGCAAACATGGTGCCCATGCGTACGTCTTGTTTGGCCAAACGAGGCAGTGATTTTGCGACCGTTTTTCGAACTTGAGCATCTTCGTCGTTGAGTGCCCATGACACCAAATCCCACACGGCTGAGGTCTTTCTCGAGACGATGGCGTTGATCATCTTGGCCGCCCGCCGTCGGAGTTCCACCTCTGGCTCGAGCAGAAGCGTGTCAACATGGTCGGCCACAACATCGGGCCATGTTTTCGTCAACGCTTCCAGTCCTTTCCAGGCCGTAGCTCTTCGTTGCTTGTCGGGATGGCGCAATTCGTTCTCCAGGGACGAGTGCACACCCGAGGGGAAGGTCGGTGCTGCCCGAGCAAGGGAGGCACTGGCGGCTTTTTGCACGCTTGTATCCCCGTCATCGAGCAAGACAGAAAGCCAGTCAAAGAGTTCGTTGGAACGTCGGACCGCAAATTCCGGGAGCACTTCAAGGGCTGCGATGCGGATTTGCGGGTCTTCGTCCTCGAAGGCCGCCAAGAGCATTTTGTGTGCGGGCATAACCATGTTTTGAGGGACATGACTGAGTGCCCGAATTCCGTTCTTCCTCGTCATGGTCAGGGTTTTGTTTTTCCACCGAACATCTCGTTGAGCCAAGGTGCCTTCGGAAAGCGACATGATGTCGGAGGGGTGCAATGCACACCATGGGCCTTGGGCAGGCTCGTACGAGGCGTCCGCAGTGAAGGTTTGGCCCGTTTGAATGGGCTTACCAGTACGCGGATCTCGTGCGATGTACTTCTTTGCCATGAGTGGTTCTTTTGCGGGCATCCTTCCATCCATCATGAACTTATGCCGGTCAACGCTTCAAAAAGAATCGCGTGCAAACGATTTAGGAGGCCGATGCAAACCCCACCTCATGAGCGACGACACGTGGAGTGCAGAAGAAGCCATGAGCAAACTTGCAGAAGCCCTGAAAGAGAAAGGCATGTCCGTTGATGACATGTTTGCAGCCTTTGACGCCGACAGCGACGGAACCATCAACGGACCCGAACTTCATCATGGCATTCGAGACATGGTTGGCGACATTCTTTCGCCGGCTCAAATTTCCGTCATCATCCAGTCCCTTGACGTGAATGAAGACCACAGAATCGGTTTGGATGAACTTCGCAAGGCACTGTCCGAAGAAGAATGAAGTTGGACGTGTGCGCATGTCCTTCCGAGTCTGCATCGCCTGCTATGGCATCCGTGTCTATCCATACATGGGCTTCATGGTCGGTCAGCAGTACGAATGCCAGGACTGTGGCGAACGCATGGTGATTCCGCTCGAGTTCGATAACGAGGCAGACTACAGGGCCTTCAGAGACGAAATGCTCGCCGATGGCGAAAGCTCCGAAGAGTGAGTCATCCCTCCCGCTAGGGTGAGCGTGCGCCAAAGGTCAAAAGCCACCGCATCAACGGCAGAGCATGGCCAACATGGACATCGCCAACCCCAGCGAAGAACACGTGATGCTTCGTGAAATGGTGCGAGAATGGACGCAAGAATACGTCGAACCCCAAGCCTTGGAATACGACCGTGAGGAGAAATTCAACCTCGAACTCTTGCGCAGCATGGGCGAACTTGGTCTTTTGGGCATCAGTGCACCCGAGGAATACGGCGGGGCAGGGTTGGACGCTGTGGCGTGTACGATTGTCCACGAGGAATTGTCCGCCTCCGACCCAGGGTTTGCACTTGCTTACTTGGCGCACTCCATGCTCTTTGTCAACAACCTCGCCTACAACGGTAATGAGGAGCAAAAGGCCCGAATTTTGCCTAAAGTCTGCTCCGGAGAATGGATTGGTGCCATGGCCATGTCGGAGCCCGATGCCGGTACGGACGTCCTTGGTCTCTCCACGTCTGCTGTGCAACGAGACGATGGCTCGTGGGTGCTTAATGGCCGAAAAATGTGGATCACCAACGGCTGCATTGACGAGGAAGGCACCCCTGCTGATGTCGTTTGGGTCTATGCGCGCACAGGTGAGGATGAGCGTGGCCGTGTCCAGATGTCCACCTTCCTCGTTGAAGCCGGCATGCCCGGATACAGCGTGGGTCAGAAAATCTACGACAAGACCGGTATGCGTGCCTCCAACACCGCAGAATTGGTGTTTGACGACTGCATTGTTCCCGCAGAAAACCTCGTGGGTGGCGTGGGTGAATCCCTTCTCCACATGATGGGCAACCTCGAACTTGAACGCTTGACCTTGGCCGGCATGGCCCTTGGCATTGGACGCCGAGCACTTGAGGAAATGAACCGCTACGCCACCGACCGAACCGCCTTCGGTTCTGCCATTCGAGACTTTGGTCAAATCCAACGCTACATCGGTGAGAGTTGGGCCAAGTACCGAGCCATGCGTGCTTACATCTACGACACGGCCAACAACCTGACCATCGGAACTGCAGGCCAGCGCCTTGATTCCGACGGTGTCAAACTCTTCGCCACCACGGCGGCTAAGGAGATCGCAGACGCCGCCATGCAGGTGATGGGTGGCTACGGCTATGTGGGTGAATACCACGTTGAACGCTTGTGGCGCGACGCCAAGTTGCTTGAAATCGGCGGCGGGACCCTTGAATCTCACCAGAAGAACATCACTCGAGACTTGTTCAAAGACGGTGAAGCCATCAATCGATAAGCTCGATTTCCTCGTTTGGCGTCAACACCTTCCTCGTGTTTCGCCAAGCGCTCGCCACCAGACTCGATGAGAACAACACGGCCACAGCGATGGCTGTGCCCCATGTCCAAACGCTTGACATCGTGGAGATGGTGTTGTCTGAGAGCAGGAGTGCCATTACGGTCGTGATTCCAACGGCGAGGCCTGTTTGAATGAGCATTGGAGTGGAAACACGGAGGAACGGTGCAGCCTTTCCGATTTGGTGAATGACAAACATGACCCAAGAGCCAGCACCAACGCCCCAAACAGGTATTTCTGCAGGATAACCTGAGAACAACATCACTTCGTTTGAGGCCAAATATCGGTCAATACCCGTGAGTAAAACCACCCACACCATTGAAGCCCCGAGTAGGCTGAGGGCTGAGGTCATCCCCTGAGACGTGGTTGCAGGTGAGTCTTCCGATGCCTCTTCCGATGCCTCGGCCAACTTGGATTTCTCTTCAATGGCGAGCGCACGGTAGGTTTGCTCAAGTTGGTCAACACGTTCTGAAAGTGCGTGCATGTGGTCCACCAAGTCCACCAAAATATCGTGCTCTTCTGCCATCAACGCCATGCGTTCCTCTTCAAATTCAGGCAAGGTGATCATGGCAGGAGCCAATTCAATGTGTCCGTCTTGTTTGAGTTCCGCTCGAGTTTCCTCGATTTTTTGCGTCAATTTTTCCTCTTTCTTTTCCCTTCGGGATTCTTTCGCCTCAGCGACCGCTTGGGAGGTCTTTGCCGCTGCATCTTTTCCTGCATCAGCCACTTTCGTCATCGCTTCTTTGGTGGCGCTGGCGGCCTGCTTTGACAATTCGGCAATTTTGTTGCCCGTTGAACCAAGTCGTTCAGCGAGCGTCTTGGCGGGCTTACTTGGCGAGTAGGGATTCTCGGCCATGCTGAAACCAGCATGTGACTTCATGTCAAACCTTCGCTGTTCAGTATTCTACGGGAACCGGGTCAAGGATGCGCCATAGGTACCACGCCGCAGCAGTCCTGTAGGGCCGCCAACGCTCTGCGATTTCTCCGACCTGTTCCTTTGTTTCTGCTTCAGGCACAAGGCGCTGAGTGCCTCGAATCAATCCAATGTCACCCAGGCTGAACACATCGGGGCGTAGGAAGTGGAACATCAGCAGCATCTCGGCCGTCCAAGGTCCAATGCCCCTAAATTTCACCAGATGTTTCATGATGGCCTCATCGGTCATCTCCTCCCA
>CEUM01111766.1_pt1 | contig 11283 bp, 6 predicted proteins | sample 356421 | NCBI WGS metagenome assembly CEUM01 (sample SAMEA2622716, study PRJEB7988) | marine metagenome | biome: marine biome (ENVO:00000447); feature: surface water layer (ENVO:00002042); material: "saline water (ENVO:00002010), including plankton (ENVO:xxxxxxxx)" | depth 5 m | reverse complement strand
TGGGATGGAAGAGGAATTTTTGAATTTGTAACTGGTACAAATTAAATATTATTCTTCATAATAAAATTAAAGCCCTCACTCTTGAGGGTTTTTTTATATCTATAACTTAATAATTAATATAGATAGAATCTGTCTATATTAATTTTCAATGAGAGTAAAAGCACCCCAATAGAAAGGAGATTCATATTTGTTTTTTATAAATATTTGAGCATTTCGCAAGGATTTAGAAATATTTTCCTTTTTTTGAATAAGATTTTCATAAAATATATTCATAAATTCAGTTGTTATATTGTCATCAATTTTCCACAATGTCATTATAACATTTTTAGAACCAGCTTCTAAAAAAGCTCTTTGAAGTCCAAAAACACCTTCACCACTTACAAAAGATCCCCTACCCGTTTCACATGCACTCAAGACAACTAATTTAGTATTTTCTAAATTTAAATTTCTTGCTTCTAATGCAGAGAAAACACCATTTTCTGCATTAAAATTCGAATTTTGTAAAGAACTCTTAGCACCAGCTAAAAACAAACCTGAATTAAGGTAAGGCTCTGAAGAAGATAAATTATAAAAATTACCCAAAAGACTATTTGATGAGGTATTATTTATATTTGGTTGTTCCCTCAAAAAATATCCATGGGTTGCAATATGTAGTATATCAGGAGATTCAATATTTTTTATGTTAGTTTCTGAAGCATTTTCTCCAATGAATTTGGTGCTTTTTATATTATTATTGACAAACATATTTTCAATTAGATTAATCTCTTTTAATGTACCAGGAAGAGGCTCTAATCCATTTCTTGTTAAAATGGTGTCAAGACTTATTTTAGAATTAAAATTTTCAGATTTTTTTTGATCAGTAATTGATGATTCATAATCTAAATTATAGGAGAAGTTAACATCTCCAATTAATACTGACTCTTCAAAATTAAAAATTTCTCCTTCATCTAAATTAAGAAACCCTCGAACTCCAGAAACTTTAGTTATATCATGTGTTTCAATTAAATACTTATTGTTTGTTGGGTTGTATAATGATAATAGACTTATCTCATTATATACTCCATCTGGAGAGATAAAAATTTCATTGATTTCATCTAAAGAATCGTCAATTGATTTAAATATATAATCATAAGTAAATATATCCTTAGCTTGCATATTTGCTCCATTTACATAAGAGTTGTATAGCTTCAAAATTCTATTTTCCAATACATTTTTATTATCTATCTCTATAAATATTGGCTCTTTTTCTTTTTTGATAATTATTGCTCCATACCTAACTGAACCGTAGTCAGTGAAGCTAATATTATTATTAGTTAATAAATCAACTCCTTTCTCTCTTAAACTTTTATTTGGATCTAAAACTGTTGGATCATAAAATTTAATTATTTCAACATAAGCTTGATCAGCTAATAATTTTTCCTGAACTCTATCAAGATAAGAAGTATTATTTTCTAACTTATCAGAAAGATCTAAACTTAGGACTCTCTGAATCTCTCTTAACCTTCGATTTAAAGACTCAATTGTATCTGAATTTATTGATCTATTTTGATATAATGACTCGATTTTATCATTTACCAAAAAGTATTCATTAATATATTTCTTATCAAGAATATTATAATTATCTCTTATTAGGGTCTTTATAGAATTATAAAGAACTAAAGATTTGTAAAAAGAGTTTATCTCAAAATATTTTTTGATGCTTTCACTATTAGAATTAAAAATTAATAAAGAGGATAAAGCATCTAGCATATTTGATGAAAATACTGATCGTTTTTCAGCATCAGATAATGTTAAAATTTTAGAATTGAAGGTTTGAATAATATTATTTAAATAGTTATAATAAGACTTAAAAGCATTTGAATAATCCTTTTTCAGGAAATAAAGCCAAAATAATAAAATACTACCATCACTTTCATCATTTTTAATTGATTCAATACCTTGATCTATATCGCCACTTTTGAATGCATTAGCAAAGCTGTACAATAAATTATTTGATGAAAAGTATTGACTAGTAAGATCACTAGTATTCATATTTAAAGAATCATAATACATTATAGATTTTTCAAATTCACCTTTAAATAAATAAACTTTAGAAAGGAGTAAATAATAATCTGTCAATCCTATTGATTTAGAATAATAGTTTTTATCCTTATAAATGTTAAGTTGCTCAATTAAAATTTCTATCTGAGAAAAATTTTTTTCCGTTAAATAATTCTCAATTAAATAATTTATAATTAATGGATAAACATTAGATCTATCTTCGTCCATCTCCTCATTCCTTAATGCTTTAAATAGATAAAAGTATGAGTCCTCTTTATTACCTAGTAATGAAAGTCCTTTTCCTATATTAGTATAAATACTAGTTGCTCTCAAGGAGGAGTCTAAATTATTTTTTTTTATAATTTCTAAAATTGGAGATAAATATTTTATGATGTTTTCTGGAGAAAAAAGATTTGAAATACCTAAAAGCCTATCATATAGAAATAATATTTGATCTCCATCATTTGAAAAAGTGTTTGAACTATTTAATAAATCAATCGCTTTTTCATATAAATCAATAGATTTAGAGTAATCTTTCTTAAAAGCATAATAGGTAGATAGATTATTTACTGCTAGAGTATAGTCAAATAAATACAACTCATCATCAAATACTTTTTTTGAATAATAATCTATAAGTTGACTAAGTTCTTTTGCGTCTTCCTCACTAATTTCACTAAAGTATAACCTTTTAAACTCAATTAGAGAATTGGAGATATCATTTGAAAACTCTATATCATTTTTTTTCTCTATTTGTATTTTTTTAAAATCGTCCAGAATTTCCTTTACTTCATCTTTATTAAAAAGAACATTTGAATACATATAGTTATTTTCAAGAGCTATAGAAAAATTTTCTATATAAAGCTCTAAAGAGTCAAACCTTTTATAATAGCTACGAGATTCAAGTAAAATTTCTTTTGCTTCTTTATATTTTTTTGAATCAAAAGCGAATCTAAATAGGTCATAATAATCTTTTTTTGACGTAACACTGAGTTCTTTTAATGAATACTTTTTCTCTTTTTCAGAATCCCCTACTGATGAATAGAGAGATGATAGATATAAATAAAAACTCCTTAAATTTTCTTTGTCTGATTGTGATAAATTTTTTCTATCTTCTAAAAAGGTAAGACCATTTTCTAATTTTTTTATTATTTCAATCTTATTCTTATCATTCGAAAGTCCAAAATTTAAAAATACTGACGCAACAATTGAACTATCTACTTTTTCTTTTGACAATAAATTTTTAATTCTCAATTCATTAAAAAAATTGAAATAATAATTATCAAGAGAATCTTTGTCATCTAAATAAGAATACCTTACAGATAATTCAACGGTGAGTAGCTCTTTTGCATAATCATCTCTACCTTCTGATATATCATATAATGCTTTAAAAAAATTTAATATTATTTTATTGTAATTTTTTCTATGAAGATCAGAAAAATAAGTGATAAACTCATTAAATGGATAATTATCATATGTAGTAATTGGGCTTCCTTCAAGAGTATTTTTCCATCCAAAATATAGTGTCATAGCATCATGCATATTGTCGTTAAATTTAATTGAGTCAAGAATGTTACCATTAGCTAAAATTGAATATGAGTTAACTAAATATTCTGGAATGAAAAAATCTGTTGAATTTATAATCTTAATTGTTTCTTTAAGTAAATTAGAAGCTGAATCTGAAATTGTTATATATCCATTACCCTCAGTTTTATTTAACTCATCAAAATATAGAGATCTACCTAAATTATATTTAGAATCTAAACTCCTTCCTTGTGAGAAAGGAAGTGGAGATTCTAGTTTAGAATTTATTATTATATTTTTTTGAAAGAATTTCATACTCTTTTCCCTATCTGATTCAAAATAAATCTGACCTAAAAAATAATATATCCACTCTAACCTCGACTCATCTTTAAAACTTTCATTTTCATAAATATTTAAAGACTCAGTAAAGCTTTTTTCAGCAACAATAAAATCTTTATTTAAAAAATTATAGTATCCTTTATTTGATAGGTATTCTGCCCTGTTTTTTTGATCATCAATGTTTTTAAATTTCGATTGATATTTTTCAAAAATTATATTGAATGAATCTTTATTTATAAAAATCGCATTATATAAATCTTTGTTATGATCTTCAATATTTTGAGAAATAAGAGTTATTTGTGAGAAAGAAAACAAAAAAAGTAGAAAGAATCTCAAATTATATTTTTTAATAAATATAACTAATTCCCAAACGTATTTAAATCTATAGATTCAGTATCCATATTTCCATTTGAAACAGTGTAAAGAGTAATAGTCCACTCTACCCCTCCATCTGCTCTCATCCAGTCCTCAACATCATCAGACTGTGATGCACTTAGATCCCTTTGAAAACCACCTTTCAGATTACCAATTGAAATATCTGGACTCCAATAATTACCTGACATCCACCTCAAGAAATATGTTCCATTTGGTACACTTGTCATGGAAAAAGTTTCACCTTTTCTGATATATTCATTTCTAACCTTTCTTCCAGAATATGCATCAACTAAAAGAACTACAGCATCTGTTGAATTAGAGTTTTTTATTACAAATGAGTTATAGGTAGATTTATCGTAGATCCCTCTCCCAAAATTACTGTCATACGGAGAAAATCCATTTTCTGGTTGTGGGTGAAACACTATTTCCTCTATTTTCTTAACATTTTTTTCATCATCATGTCTATTATCTAAATAATCTTCATTGAAAAAGTATTCAAAAAGGGCAAATAGTAAAACAATTCCAAAAATATACTTTCTCATATGGTTTACTCTAAATTAAAAATATAGTAATAATGATTATTAAGATAGATATAATTTTCATACTGGTCATTTAAAGTTTTAAGGATGAGTACTCCATCAAAATTGTAAAGGACGTTTTCATCATATGATTTCTTTCGAACCCTAAGTGATCCATTAGAAGATTTTAGAGTTTTAAATGGTCTATTAAAACCCATAATATATTCAGAATTATCAATCCCAAATGAATTAAGTATTGACAAATCACTATTAAAAGTAGAATTATCCTTATTTTCAGATAGATTCATTTTACTGATTTCAGATCCAGATGTAGCTAATTTTGATATTTTCTTAACCTTTTCATCATTAAGAATCATATCTATAACCTTAAAATCTGTTTTTACAATGTCTGATAATTCTGAATCCTCAATATCCTCTAATATTCTATATCTTCTATCTTCATTGGATGCTAAATACCTTGCAACAAATAAATTTTGTTTAGAGGGTGTATATTCTTTATCTAAATCAACTGCATTCTCAAAAAGAGAAATAGATTTCTCAAAAAGTTCTTTTGGATCATTACTAAAAGACCCTGATCTAGTCCTTTCTGTTGACAGTCTAGTATTTTGATCCAGAAATAGAGGAAATACTAATTTTGATATTTTTTCATCAGATATACTAATTCCGAACTTTAAATAAACCAAACCTAGATTATTTAATATTTCTCTAGATGAAAAGTTATTTTTTAAAATTTCTTCGTAACAATCTTTTGCCTTCACAAATGAATTACCAGACATTAGAACATTACCTAAATCAAAAAACTCTTTAAGAGTCTCAGCCTGACTTATATTAGAATTAATAATAGTTACCCTCTCCTCAAGATCAGGGTAAAGATCAGACTCGATAGGAATATCATACACTTCATATATTTTTCTCAATGTTTCTTCAGCGTATGGTAAAACATTATATCCAGCTATTTGACCATAAAATCCACCAAATAAATCAGCTTGACTCTCAGCAATTTTTCTTTGATCTTTATCTTTTGATTGATCATAAAAAAAATCTCCAATAGAACTATTGTTATATACAAGGCCTGAACCTTTCATCCAGTTATGGTTAAGGTAATGGTGAGCTAACTCATGAGCTATAACATATCCTATTTTAGCTTCAAAATCTTTTTCCCCACAAAATAAATTAATAAGTTTTTTTTCAATAACTATACCCTTTTTTGAAATATAGGCTACACTTTTTTCAGTATCTGCAAAAATCAACTCTGGAGGCATAGGAAATTTTATCCCAATACTTGATATTATATTCTCATATATTTTTTCTGTTTTTGATATACAGTCTGCTATAGATGAAAAAGAAAAAAAGGTTATTGACAGTGTAATAAAATATTTAATCATAAATCAATGATTTTAAATCTGAGATGATATTAAAATTCTTAATTTTTCAGAGTCAATATTATTTATTTTTGAAAACTCTTCTATTTTTCTATCTAAATTGAAAAGAATCTCAAATTTATAATTTATATTGTTTCCATAGGATCTATTGAAATATGGATTAAAATATGTAACTAAATTAAAATAAACAGTTCCATTATCCTCATAAATTAATTTATCGTTAGAATTTGACATCTTATCATCCCTTATTATACTTTTACTTTTTTTATCATATATCCCCAGAACTTTAGAGTCAAATTCCATATTATTTTGCTTTAAATATTTTTCTAATAGTTGATAAGACATTTCTGCATCATCATATCTACCTAAAATAATATTTATTAAGTATGAACAATAAAATATGCTAAAAATTGCATCATCATTAAATTCATTATTATCGAAACTATTCATCACATTTTTTATATAATCATCTGATGTCTTTAATGCGGAAATTAAATCATTTTTAAATAAAAACTGATGAAGAATAATAGTAGCAGTGTTTAGTGATCCAACTTCTTGTCTTTCAAATAATGATAATGATGAATTGTTAATAATACTATCTGCTTGTAATAAGTAATTGTATGCTTTCTTTTCATCTTTTCCCACATAATCATATTTGACAATAATATTATATAGTTCTTTTAAAGAAATAAGATTTGCTACTTTAGAATCCAGATTTTCTTCTAAGATCTTTATTGCTTGATTTTTATTACCATTTGATAAATATGCATTTACAACCCAAATATCACTTTCATTTGCTAAAGGATAACTTTTGTCTTTTAAATTATTAATTAAAAATTCATAATCTGAAATCGATTTTGAATAATTATCTAATCCATAAGATTGATAAAGTTTATAATACATGAATTGAGCTAAAAAGAAATCTTCATCAACAACTATATCATTATTTACAATAAAAATTTGTTTAGCTGATGAAATTGTTTCTTCAAGATTAATTTCAGATAAAATTTTAAAAAAGTTTTCAAGTTTTTCATTCTGGAGATCAAATAATCTAATATATTTTCTAATTATATGAAATAATAACCATGGGTTATTATTAACTTCAAATTTTTCTTCTAATTCAAGAGCAATTTCTAAATCTTTCTTTTGATCATCACCAGTTCTATTATATAAACCTAGATCCGATCTTGAAAAATCATTATGAATAATATAAGAGAAGTAATTTGATAAATCTGATGAATCTATTTCAATTAAATCTTTATAAATATTATAAGACTTATCTAAATCACCTAGAAGTTTTAAAGAATGAGCTTTTTTTTGTAATGCCTTGTAATTATTTGGATCATTTGAAAGGATAATATTTGATAATTCAAGTGCCTTATCTATATTCTTATTTTCAAGTAATATTCTATCTATTTCATCTAGCTCATCTTTATAGTCGTTAGGTAGAAGATAAAATGATTGCCCAGTTAACTGTGTAGCTTCAACGGGTCTTTGCATCCCATCAGTCTCAGTCAGAACTTCAGATCTGACATTTCTAAATACTTGATCAATAGAGATATCTTCAATAAGCATATTTTTTGCAAGGCTAAGGGTATATACACTATTTTCTCCGTCACCATCAGGAGCAGTTTGTCCTGCATCTGTAGAGAAAGCAATCAATGAACCCGTTGGAGCAGGAATCTTAGCGAGGCCACTACCCTTTAAAGATCTAGTTGTATTCCAAGTAGACTCATAGGGATTATCTCTGCAAGCATCTAATATCAAGATATTAACCTCATCAGTCTGAGATTCAAGATATCTCATAATATTTTGGACACTTACTCCAAAATCTAGGACATCATACTCACTTGTGAATTCTTCGTTAATAGGAAGTAAAAAATTCTCATTTTCTATCTGAATACCGTGCCCTGCATAATAAACAAATGCCACATCGTAGTCTGGTCTTTTCATACCAAACTCACGAATAGACCTGATAAATTCGGTTTTCGTTGAGATATTTTCTTTTAAAATAACATCAAAATTTAAAGAGTCTAGAGTATTAGCAATAAGTCTTGCATCGTTAACTGGATTCTCAAGAGGTCCTTTATCATAATTAGCATTACCAATAACTAGAGCTAATCTTTTTTCATTTGAGTAAGAAACCAGAGGAAAAGTCAAAAGAAAAAGTAAAGTCTTAAAATTCATTTTTTTTTTATATTTTTAATAAAACTAACATTTAATAATAATGAAAATAATTCAGAAATTTAAAAAAGTTGATTTTGTATCATTCTTTCTTTTACTCCTATTCTATTCAAACATCTCTTTTTCTCAGGGTCTAAAATTAGCGGGACCAGAAATAATAAAAGAAGCTGAAAAATTAGACTTAGAAACTCTGGGTTTTACAGAAACTGATATTCCTTCAAGGTTTTCAATGGAAGATTATGCGCCACCTCCAAGAGAACAACAAGGTGGAACGTGTGTAGGTTGGTCTACATCTTATTCAGCACTTTCTATAATGTATAACTATTTCTATGGAATAACAGATCCATTTATAAAATGGGCTACTGCATTTGACCCATATTTTATTTACACTTTCAGTAAGTCAGCGGAGAATGATCCATCATGTGATGAAGGTATGTACATTTCAGATGCAATAGAAATTCTTTCAGATATAGGAACAAAAAAATGGAGTGTGGCCCCTTACCTATCGTGTAGTGACAGATGGGAAAAGGAAGCATTTGTTGACTATGCAGCTAGCTATTCATACCCATACAGAATTAGCTCAGAAAATTATGGAGTTATTCAATATAAAAATTCTTCTCAATATATTGAAGACACTAAGAAAGCATTAAGTATAGGAGTTCCAATAATAATAGGTGTAAACTTAACTGAGTCGTTCAGATTAAGAAGTGAAAATGAAGAAGTTGGCATAGGTTCAGACGGACTATGGGTTTTCAAAGATGGAGAAGAGTCTGTTGGAGGACATGCCATGACAATCATTGGTTATGATGATTATAAGCATGGAGGTTCATTTCAAGTTATGAATAGTTGGGGACAAGATTTTGGAGATGATGGCTTTGTATGGATTAGATATAATGATTTTGTAAAAACTACTGTTAATTATTATGAAGGGGATTATTATGGTCAAGCGTATTGGTTTTTATTAGACTTTGATAGATTAAATTTTGAAAACAATCCATTGAATTTTGGAAACAACACATCTAGAGTTTATCTATCAAATGAAAATACTTATGATGGCAGATTAAATACTACAAGATGGATTGACTACGACTCTGAATATCAAGGATTAGGACAACTAATCTTCAGAGATGGTTCAGTTTATGCTGGCCCATTTAATAGAGGAAATTATAACGGTACAGGATTATATTTTGATTATGATGATAAGTCTATGATTTTAGTTGAATATGATAACGGAAGATTCATAGATTCTGAGACACTAGGATTTTCTGAAGATTCAAAAGAGAGTTCTGAGCAGCTAAGAAAATATTTAGATGTATTTTCTCCTGATGTAAGAATAAAAACTACCTCTGATGAACCTTTAAACAGTCCAATCAAATCATCAAAAGTGAAAGAATAATATTCTAAACAATTAATATTATACTTAGTAGAGCTATAAAGGATATAACTGAAATCTTGATAGCATTATCATTATTCTCAAGAAATGGAATATTATATTTCTTTGTATGCTGTAAAGTAACAACTAATATATTAAAGACTAGAAGTAACAGTATCATATTATTAATTATATCAGCTTTTGTTAATACCTGTACATTTTGCATCGTTGAATCAACAAAATATCTATTTCCTATTGCACCAAAAATCCCTCCAACACTCAAACTAATTCTAGATTCGAATTCTTTTAAGGGAATTAAGAAAACTATGACTGAAATGAAAAAAGACAGGAATGAACCAATAAATAACTTGATGAATAACCAAGAGCCAGACCTGTCAACTTCTATATAAAAAGATAATACAGAAAATACTTTCTTTCTAAATACATTCTCCTTATCAGTAAAATCAAAGGGTGAAACGTAAAAGGATTCATCAGAGGTAATTTGATTTATTGAATATCCTTTTTTTAAATCTGAAATTGACTCATTAAATGTTGATGGTAGATTATCAGATGATCTGAGTCTTACTAATGAAGTGTCTTTTGAAGCGATAAATTGAATCTTCAATTGTTGTTTATCAAAAGGATATTCACTTAAATCCCAAACATGAATGAAATTATTTTCTACTTCTGACGCATAAGAATATTTATTGTATAAAGTATCATTTAAATATCCTTGGTATATCCAGCCAGAAAAATAGCTTTCATCTCCTAATTGATATTTAAGTCTAAAATTGTCATCAGGTAAGGTAGAAAATAAGTTATTGTTTTTATCAATTGTTATTGAATCATAATCAGAATACACTCCCATATACAACTTTGAAAAAAAATAATCTTTGTTTAAGTCTAAATTATATAAATCATTGAGATTTAATTCAAATTCATAAAAAACAGGAAATTGCACTTTATCCAAATTTTCAGTATTTATTTTATTAATAAAACTTTGATTAACAATTGATTTATTAAGATTTAGATTATCAGATTTTCTAACTTTACCTTCTATTAAATCATCATCAATTTGTTGAAGTTTAAATGTTTTATTCTGACTATATAGTTCAATATTGATTAAACTAAATATTGCAAAAAATAAACTCAAATAGAATTTCATATATAAATGTACTTAAAATTTATATCCAATCATGATACCACCTCTATACGGTAACCACTGACCACTAAAATTTACATTTTCTCCTAAATCGTATCTATTACCTGTATTCTTCTCAAAACCTTCGTATGTGGCCTTCGACCATCCCCCACCAATAAATGCATCTATTAGCCACCTATCTTTTATTTTCCACTGATACCCAGTACTTATCCCAGCAAACAGAATATATCCATACTGGTACTTATTCTGAGACGCATATCTTGAGTTTTTTGAGAGTTTAAACATACCATAGCCAAAGTGAGTACCAACATAAAATCCGTCATTAGCAGATTTAGTATAGTATCTGATCTCAGGGAATATCTGATTAAA